>ERZ808054.897-NODE-897-length-21212-cov-6.783771_pt1 | contig 21212 bp, 14 predicted proteins | sample MGYA00380201_ERZ808054 | MGnify/ENA primary metagenome ERZ808054 (study PRJEB31490, sample SAMN06133419) | mouse gut metagenome | isolation source: Z5_2 | host: mice | place: China: Chengdu | collected 2015-05 ... | reverse complement strand
ACCGGCATTGGCATAGGTATTTTTCTTACGCAGAAATTTTGCCATTTTGCGTCAAAAATCATTGGTAAGTGGCCTAAGTATTTATCCATATAAAGGCGTCTCCCAGCCTGTTCTGGATTGGAAAAATCCGTGAGCAGAGAAAGTCCCTGCATGCTGTATGTAAGGTTGATGAGGTCTTTGATCTTCTCTATTCTCTGCTCATATGCATATACGCCCAGCACACCCTGCTCATATGCTGTAAGGCTGTCAAGCCTTTTTGCAAAGAAATTAAGCTCATCCATATTTATGCTCTGCCCCACAAGCCTCTGTAAAGGGCTGTGTTCTCCCCATGCTGTTTCCAAAGTACAGCACATGTTTCCATTTTTATTTCCAAGCCGTTTCATCTGCCATGCCAGCTGGGCATCTTCCATCGGCAGCTCTACGTTCAAAGATTTTCCGTTTTCCGAAACTCTAATCCGCATTCCATTCCTCCTGTTTGGTCATACCCACGCCGCACTTCTGAATCACAAATGCATTTACAATCAGCCGCAGCAGACTGTCTGCAACCAGTTCGCGGTCTGCAAGCTCTGACAGACGGATATGCTTTGTGCCATTGTGGACATCCTTTGCCGCATGAAACAAAATATACTGTTCCAGTGTGACGCCGCCAAGCCGGATACGGTCAAAATAAATCCCTGTATCTGTCACATGCCGCTTTGCCCGTTCCCAGAGGCCATCATCAGCAGACAGAAGAAATACTGCTGCGGCATAATTCGGATGGCTGCAAAAAATGTCTGCCCGCTTTCCCCGCATCAGCAGAAGGTACTTTTCCTTGTGTGCAGGACTGCTGAAAATAAGCTTCTGCCCCGCTTCACAGAAGATTTCTTCAATCCTTCTTTTTAAATGTTCCATCTGCATCCTGCTGACCACACAGTCCACAATCTCTAAGTAGTTCCCGCGGTTTCTCCACTCTGCCTCATTCATGATCCAGATACCGCCGCCCCTTGGACGGTATCCCGGTGGCTGCTGCATCTGTCTTTCCAGCACACATAACTGTGGGCTGCTGCAAAATAACTTTGACATCTTGTTTCCTCCTCATTTTTTACACTTTTTCATCTGTGCATATTTCCTTTCCGTGTACAATCGAGTAGGGAAGGCTGCTTCCCCTACTCCCGCGCGACCCGTGCGCCGCCTTAGCGGCATAATTCCTCTGCACGGGTCTGCGCATAAAAAGGCGGCGCTCGCTTCATTTCTAAAGTAAGCACCGCCTCACAGATCCAGACGCATCTCATTCTCTTTGTTCCCTTCTTCCATTCCAATTCCCTGCGTGTACAGCCGCAGGTATTCATCCACCATGAACAATTCCCCTGAATAATCTAAATCTTCGCTGGGATAATAACTGCCACTCTCCTCCATTGGAATTTCTTCCTTTGACAGAATGGTTCCCCAATGGTTAACCAGCACATGCGGCTTTACTTCACACGCAATGCCCTGACCGCCGTCATCATGCCGCACGTCATAACAAAACAAATCCTTCGGCACTGTTTTCCGGTCTACCCTCGCACTTGTAAACAATACTGGATACGCATCCAGCATGGCAAGCTCAAATGTTTCCTTTTTTGCATCTACCATTTTTTACTCCTATTCTTTTTTGTTTGTTGATTTCAGGCTGCACATCAATACAAACCAGCCTACATGTTCATCTGCATACCGCCTTCCTGCTCATCAGCAGCCAGCACCCCATCCTGTACCTGCTCCACCTCCTCTGCACCCAGTATCATATTCGCCGTCGGACGAATCCCATCATCTGAAATACGTCCAGCCAGCGCTTCGAGTGCGATGCTGTTCATCTTGTTCTGCAGATAACTTTCAAATTCTCCCTTCGCCTCACTCACTGTTTTGTCCATCTGCTCCTGAAATAATTCATTCAGAAACGGAATGTCACTACTCAGTCTTTGGCCTGCATCTTTGAGTACATTCACAATCCACTCCCGGTCACTCTTGCTCAGCACACGCTTTTCATCAAGCAGTTTCTTTACTTCCGCAGCATCCTTTATCAGATTTCGAGCGATATCATCCGCAGCGTCCTCAACCTCCTTCCTCATCAATTTCTGTTTGTCCTCGTAAGGACATCTGGGAACAGGCTGCCCTCCGATGTTCGTGATTGTAACCGGAACGCCATCACCCATGTTCAGCGACGTGATCGCTTCCGCAAACTGAGTGTAGGACATATCCACCTCTACGATGCAGTTTTTCCTGCTGGCCTTTACAAAGTACCTGTCCTGACTGTCCTCCCGCTCCATAAATCCATTTGAGATGGTCAGCCGGATAACATCATTGTGCATAATCGAACTGCCAAACAGCGCTGTACCGGTTCCTCCAATCGATGATCTCGAAAGCTGAATCATCCCATAGCTTGGGTGTTGTTTCTTCTCCATTTTTACCTCACCTCCTTTCCGCATTTTTCATCATTTTTTCTCCAAATTCTGCCTCAAAGCGATTTTCACCCCGTGATCGTCGTTAGACGAGCACTTGCATCTATAAAATCGGGCAAAAAAAGAGGGCAAAAATTGGTTGGATTTTTCGCCAATTTTTGCCCAAGTCAAACTTGTTTGACTTTAACCACTAAGATGTTGTGGTTTTTAGTGCCAAATTCTTCATTTTTCCACAAGCTGCATCATTATTACTGACTCTACGTGTGTCGTCACCGCCTAATGAACACGTTTCGTCCACCACGTCACTCTCACATGAACACAAACTTAATTCTGTGTCCACTTCCACAATTACAGTCTTATCAACAACTTCTGCCAGCCTGCTCTCCATCTTATGACACCCTCTTTTCTTCATTTGACTTCTTTGCCTTTTCCTTAAACTGCTCCTTAGCATGTGGCACTGTTCCTGTTTGATTACCTTTTAACACAAAGGTCAGCTTGTAAGGATCGGGTATCCCGTTTTCCTCATATCCTCCAACAATTACCCTGTCGATGATACTCTCAAAAACTACCCTGTCAAATTCATCAAGGACTTGTTCCTTTTCAAGTGTGTCACGAAGTTCTGACATCCGCCTGTTTATATCTTTCTGCGTGCAGATGCTGTCCTCAAGAAGTGCTTTTCTCTCAGACAGCTTATGAAGCTTTCTGGTGAAATCTACCATTTTTTCCTCATACACCTCTTTGGATATTGTACCATCGATCAGCATGTCTGTCATCCGCGATTTTTTTGATTCCAGTGAAGAAATATCCTTATCAATCTGCTGTTTCTTCCGTATATTTTCATCACTGTCAACCGATTCCGCCACATATGACAATACCACATCCAGCACATCATCAAAATTACCTGCCAGCAGTCCAAAGGCATCCAGAAAAGCTCCCTCTAAAATAGCTTCATCGACTGCTTTACAGTTCGGACAGTTAGCAATGCCATTCTTAGTGGCATTCATACACTGCCACACCGGTTTTTCATAATCAGACCTGCTGTGTCTTGTCCTGCGTGTAAGTTTATGCCCGCAATAGGCACATTCACACATACTACTGAATGAATATTGGCGTGTATAACGTTCCCTGTTTCCAGTTGTTTCAACTACTTTATTTCGGGAACGCTTCATGCGTATTTCCTCCGCCTTATCCCATATTTCTCTTGAGACAATCGGCTCATGATGATCCCTGAGATAATACTGGTTTTCTTCCCCCATATTTGCAAGCCTGCGTTTGGAAATCGGATCTGTAGTAAATGTCTTTCCAAGAAGAATATCCCCTTTGTATTTTTCATTCTTAATCATCCCCATAACACCATGCGTATGCCAGCTTACTTCTCCTTTTTTATTCTTAATTCCAAGTTCCATCAGCCGTTTTGCAATCGTGGTCGTTCCATAGCCCTCCAGATACATATCATAAATCATACGGACAATCTCCGCTTCTTCCTCATTGACAGTTATACTCTTGTCCTCGGTATGATAATCATATCCATAACAGCCATTGAAACCGATTAATTCGCCGCGCTTCATTTTCATCTGTAATCCCATCTTGACATTCTGTGAAAGTGACTCCACCTCTTGCTGTGCTAAGGAACTCATAATAGTCAATAACAGCTCGCCGTTCATATCAAGTGTATTGATTATTTTCCTTCTCGAAAAATATGGCAATATTCCGGTCGCGGAGCATTCTCACATAATTCAGCGTATCTACCGTATTGCGGGCAAACCGTGAAATAGACTTTGTAAGTATCATATCTATTTCGCCATTGTGGCAATGGGCAATCATATCCTGAAACCCACTCCGCTTATCCGTCTTTGTTCCTGTGACCGCTTCATCCGCAAATATTCCTGCATTTACCCAATCTTTATTTGATGCTATCTTTTGTTCATAATACAGTTTCTGTGATTCAAAGCTCCCTAACTGCTCATCATCATCGGTAGATACACGGCAGTATGCCGCCACCCTGATACGGTCAACCCTCAAAGCTCCCATACTGCCCCTGTTCCTGCCATTCGGAACAATTTTTGTCTTTTGCAATACCTGCACTTCGCTCATACAATTCCTCCAATCTTTTCAATAATCTGCATATTGATTTCTGTCAGTCCTATATGGAAAATGACAGTTGCAAAGGATTTTTCTTTTTGAAACATCCTCTGTATGTTGCCATCATATACTCAAACTTAAATATTAACGAATGTACCGAAAAATTTTATGCTGCATCATCAGTATTTTCCACAATCAAAAATCTGTCCTTTAATTTCCCCTTTGTATATCGAAACTCTGCTTCTGTAATACTCCCTTTGCGGTAAATTTTACAAAGAATTGCTATACACTTTGCATACTCCATTTCCCTTGTCATCCGACTCCTCCTCATTCTAAAATTTTCACTATCAACTTCTTTATTGCTACATTGAATTTAACAAAATAAACATCTCTGACAAAAGCGTTGACTCATTTGGCTTCCATTCGTATCCCGTGCTGTCATTGCCGACCTTTAGCAACGATTTCTGTTTCAAAATCTGCCTGTGGGCTTCCCCTGCTCGGAATATTCCCACCCTTTCGGAAGTGTCTGCCTGCTCCCCTTTTTCATAAAAGCATCTTTGCAGGTCTGTTGGCATGAAATACAGCTCATGAATCCATTCTGGCGGATTATTTATCAATGTTCTTTTGCTGCTTCCAAACCTTCTTCCAATTTTTTCATAATTCGACACAAGATTTATCCACAACATGATATAATTCTTTTGTAACCGCCTTGTCTGCCTGATGGCTTTAAGAGGCTACGCTTTCATGGATTTATGATACCAATACAGAAAATGGAAAAAAATTGACGGAGACTTGACCATACATTGACATAAAAATTTTTGAAGGAGAAAATAATTTGAGAAACCGACTTACCTTTGCAAATATAATAAGCATACTGCTTGAAAATAAAAAGAAAACCTATCAGCAGCACCAGCTTGTCCGCAGCTTATTTTCTGCATACTTGAACGATGAACTTCCAAGCAGTGAAATATCTGCAGAAGACAACACTATGTACAGCCGCTGGTGTACCGGAGCAAGACCGATACCTATGGAAATTCTGCGCATTTATGAGGAAAATAATTTTGAAGTTATGGAAGAAGATTTCCGATGCAAAATCATTCCGAACCTGATAAATGAATCACAGGCACGTTCCCAAATAGAGGAACTGATCAATGACAGCCGCAATATCATTGGTAACAAAACTGCAAATGAAATACTTGCACTTACCGATAATGCGGCATTTTTTACTGCCGCAGTCCGTTATACCATTCTGTCAGACCACGAACACAGCGGCTTATTTTCACCTGATTTATCCGATACTATACAAAGCAGCCGCCTGCCCTCTATTACAGAAGAATTTGTAGGGCGCAAAAATGAACTGAATGAATGTGGAAAATTGTTACAGGAACGCCCCACACTTTTTATCAGCGGCGTGGCAGGGATCGGAAAAAGTGAATTTGCAAAATATTATGCAGACAAAAACCGTAAGAAATATACAAATATCATTTACCTCTATTATGCTGGAGATTTAAAGAAAAGCATTACAGGCATGGAATTTGACGATGATACCAGTGAAATGACTGAAGAGACGCTTTTTGACAGACACTATAAGACATTGAAAAAGCTGCACCATGACAGCCTTATTATTCTTGATAATTTTAATATACTCCCAAAGGATGACAGCTTTTTTAGGGAATTTGCACAGAATGATTTTCAGCTATTGATAACCACCAGATGCCGTCCCATGCAGTACCCCATTATGGAATTAAAAGAGCTGGATACAGCGACCGAACTGCCGGAACTGTTTTACCGTCTGTGCCCTTCCGCAAAGGAAGATACACTGGCAACAAAGCAAATCATACATACCGTACACAGCCATACGCTGACTGTTGTGTTGTCTGCGTTGTCCTTATCCGCAAGCGGCATGGAAGCGGAAGTACTGCTATATGAATTACAGACCTGCGGACTGAGCATTTCTTCCGGTGAAGCTGTTGAATTATATAAGGATGGAGATTACACCGACGGACTGATGGCAGAGCATTTAAAGAAATTGTTACAGCTTGGGAAACTGTCTGATCCCTGCCTTGATATCCTGCGCAACCTTTCCCTGCTTTCTGCCTCTGGCGTTTTAAAAAATGCTTTTAGAAACTGGCTGAAACTGCCCTCATTAAATGATGTGAATTATCTCGCCAAATACGGTTTTATCCATGATGACAGAGAAAACCGAAAAATCAGTCTGCACCCACTGATAAGAGAAATTGTTGCACTGGAAACTTTGCCGTCCATATCAAACTGCCATACACTGCTTGACAGTCTGCATTGCATCTGCCTTGTGCATGGACTGGAAGTTAAAAGACCGCAGAATGTGATTGATTCTCTTATCAGTATTACAGAAAATATTTTAGCAGACATACAAGAGGATTATCTGCTGTTCCTTCAGGATATGTTCCCGTATCTTGAAAAATATCTTGTGACGGACTATCTGCCAAAACTTGTAGAACGGATAGAATATATACTGGAGTTTGATGGCAACAACGCTCAGAATAAATCAGAGCTACAACAAGATAAACGCTTTCGCTGTGACAGAGCGCTGCTTCTTGACTATAAGGCGGAACTGTTTCTTATCAAAAATGATTATAAAAATGCCTTGAAGAAACGATTAAAAGCTGTCAGTATCTTAGAACCGTACCATACAGAAGATGCTGACCAGCGGACAGCAAATCTGCTTTCAAACCTGTATAACAATCTTTCCAATACATACCTGCTGATGAAAAAGACAAAAGAGGCTGCTGAAATGCTCCATACTGCTTTAACCATCCGTCAGGAATATACACACCTCGGGCTGGCAGAATCACATGATATGCTGCAACAGTTGTTGAACCTTACCAATATGCTGATCCTCTCCAAAAATACAGATATGGCAAAACAGGTTCTTGCCTCCTATGAGAATCTTGTTTTGGAACATGAGGGAACACAAACTTTAGATAATGGAGTCTGCCAGATGATGTATGGTGCGATTGCGCTTTCCGAGGGCAATGCTAAAGAAGCCGAGCTTCATCTTTTATCTGCGGAAAATATTATTTCGGAAGTCATGGGAACCGATAACGATTATGCCAAAACGGTTTATTTGTACCTGAATAACCTGTATGTCAGATGGCAGAAACCGGAACAGGCTTTGACATATAAAAATAAATACATTGAATGTTCCCACCATCGTCAATAATATTTTGGTCACCATGAAAGTTAGCGAAAGTTAAAATTTTATCTTAATTGCAAAAGTAATGTCAAAAACCGTATAAAATAAGGTTTTTGACATTACTTGTACCACTTTAAAACATAAATTTGCCAATAAGTGAAAGTTAGCGAAAGTTAAATTATGCCCAGTACGGTATATATTTTTTATATCTCGGTGCTGTTTCCGGATCAACCGCCTTAATCAGCCCTGCATCTATTGTATTTTGAATTAAACGTGATGCTTTTGTCATTTCTTGATCCGATAATCCGAACAATTTCCTAATATCACCATTAGAGACAGCCTCATAATTGACATAAGCCAAACAAGCCTGCATATAACAAGTGCGAACACGATCTTCCTTTGTTGTCATTTCAAATGGAACCTTTGCAAACAATACCGCTTTTGTAAATTGATTATTCTGATTCTCAATTCTTGGCGCAAGCAATTCATTTTTTGCAGTAGCCTCTATAATCTTGTCATATCCACTGCCTCGTTCCTCACAGATACCACATTTATGCATAAATCCAGCAATGTTCTCATTTCGAGATACTGGAACCGTATCTACAATACGGTCTATCGCTACCAGCGGAGCGCCCGCATTGGAAAACTCTATTCTATTTTTGAATACTTCCACCATAGGATTCGTACCACGTTGTTGCAGGTCCTGATGAATCATAGCATTCGCCAACAATTCACGAATTGCTATTTCTGGAAAACTAATAACAGACTTCCTTGTCGCTTCCACTATTACTTCTTCCTGTGGAATAATTGTCATAATATATTGAACAATATCCTCATGCACAAAAGCATAACCACCCGAAAATTCTTTTTCCCTAATCGCATCCAATCTGGAATTTTCTTTATACCAAATAACACGCACAGATCGACGATGAAGATTATCAAACTTTTTCAAATCTTTCGCAATCATCAATGCTCCCATATTAGTAATATCCCAGTTTCCGGCATCGTTTTTGATGATAAACTTTTCATTCTGTAAATCATCCAGAACTTTATCCCTATTTCGCGGAATCGGCATATCCATCTTATCATAATACTTGGGATAATCCAATAAAACAACCAACTCCTCTTCCATAACATTACTTTTTGCCATGCGAAGCTCATACGGTGTCGTATCAAACGCCTGCCATAATTCTCTTTCCTTATCCGGATATTCTTTCAAATTTTTCTTATTTGTACCAACTCGAATATATTCCACTCCTGCAAACTGAACCGGCTGTTTCTCGGCACATGGAATTTCAAGCATTACAACATCTTTTTCTCCCATAGGAATTTCATAAAATTTAAAATTGATTCTTGGGGATACCATACGTGAAAGCCATGCTTCCAGCTCCTCATTCCCCTTTTTCATTTTCCGGTATTGAAACTCTGTACCGATTATTTCATGTGTATCATTCTGAATTCCCCAAACAAGATATCCCTTTGTCCTGCCGCATAATGCGGCAGAATTGCTCAATGCTGATATATATTCCCCAATCAACTGCGGTTCTTTATTATTGCACTTGAACTCCACCCATTCCGTTTCCATTGGCAGTTTTACAAGTTCTCGTACAAGGCTTTGCAAATATTCTATAGATGTAATTGACACAAAACCACCTCTTTTCGTTCCTATGTATCCAACATATCCCATTCATCACCTAATACCCACCTGAGCGCAGATAATTTCCCATTTAGCATTCCCCATTCAAAATCACTGTAAGGTCCCAAGTTCTCTTCTCCATACTTTTCTATAACTTTCCTTGCCGATTCCATAGCGCCCTGCCAGATTTCCGGATTTACATCTTCCATCCCCTGCTCAATGCGATATTCCAAACTCAGATGCCTGTCAAACCATATCTTATCCAAAAACATATTCTCTGCTTCTAAAACATCTTCCAATGTACGTACTTCATCTCCTTCAATATCGTCAAATACGGATATCCTTTCCGATCGATTTCGTATATTCTCGCACAAATCGTCCAGTTTTCGTTCGATTCTTGTTATCCCTTGTTCATTTACATAGGAAAAGTACGCCAGTTGCTCTTCTTTTGTCATTTCTATTTCCAAATATTCTAAACGAATTCCATACATCTTAGGCATATTCAAAATATTAGCAATTCGCTCTAAATGATATATGCGGACATCTATTGCTTCATCTGTTTCTTCTAATATTTTTCTTTCCATCAGTGATAATTCCTGATTCGTTATAAAAGCAATTCCTTTTGCTCCGTTTCTATAAGCACCCTCCAAATCGTGTCTGTATTTCTTCTTTATTGCACTAAAATTTTGCTGCCCTCTTGGAAAATATGCAGCTCCAATCCACTTAAAGCCATTAAATTCGCATAGCATATCCTTGCCACCGTCTTTTCCACCCAAGGGATGTGAAGGATCAATATCACGAAACCCCTCCTGCTCTAAAATCAATGCTGCCAGCCTTTCCGATTCCGCTTGTCCTTTATCCCATTCTAACAGTCTATAAAATGTTTCCCTGCCTTCTGCCCTTCTCAATAAAATCACCATCCAATTCTATTCTTCTAAAATCTTACCTAGAATTTTATATAGTTCCTTTATTTCATCTTTACTCAAAGTGATTCCTTTTCCCATCTTTTCATGTTGAGGCGCCCAATCTCTAATATCGTATTTGGAAGCTCCTCCATTCCACGAAATGAGATTCAATTCTTTTTTCCATCCCTTAGCACTCTCGGAAAGCACTCCGAGTTCTTCCAAGATATCATATTTAATATCTGCCATAATATACCTCCACTAAATCTGCATTCCTGTTTTTTCTCTTAGGTAACTATCACATCTATCATCTAACACATTTTTATGAGTACTTAAAAAATCTGATACAAACGGTGCAACCCAATACTGTGAACCGTCTGGCGGCGTATCTCCGACATCCAGATAATCTGTATAGTCAGATGACATTATAAGCAATGGTTTTATTAACACTACCAAGAACAAAAATGAAATTGTAATAAAAATCGCTGCTTCACCAAACTCCTTGCACTCCTCTTTTATTTTGTTTTTTTCATCCAATCGGTTGTATGATTCATTATAAAACCGATAACCATTGGAATGCACATAATTATTTAGCTTATCTGCAAGCTTATCAAACGAATCCTTTAATTGAAAATCCTTTACTGCCTTTCTTGCGGATGGATGTGAAGCAATACACTTTAAAACGGAACCTATATGCAAATCATTTTGCTGGTTATGTACCCAATCCCAAATATTCTTTTCATCTTCATTTAATTGCTGTACATCAACATACTGTGTAAAATCACTATTGTCAGCCACTGTAAAAAAATACACATAATAAAATAAATCATCCCGATATTTACGCAGCAGAGAATATGCATCAGCAAAATTGGCGTTCATACAGCAGAAGCGAATACTCTCCATAGTCCTTGTTGCAGAATCAAGAATCATATTGCCATTTACCGCCCCTGTCTGCCTAAAAACAGACATATCTCTGCCAAAAGTCAAATATCCTAATTCGCTAAGAAAATCTCTGATTTGCGTAAGTAAATCTATTAAAGAGATAAAATCCTGATTTGAACTCACACCATTTCTATTAATATCAAATTCATTAATTGACGAAAACATACCTACTCCTCATTTACTTATTCACTCTCCGCAACTCCAAATTTCTGTCGAAAATCTTCGTAACCATTTACCCAGTCAAATCTTACCTGTTCAGATACTGCCTGAAAATGCAGTTTACCGCACCAAATCTTGTTCCTCTCTACTTCCTGTAAGTTGACATCCTGCTTATCTGCTTTCGTTTCAACAATAAAGTAAATCCCCAATTCCGGACTGTGCAAACTATCTTTCCTGCATACAATCGCCCAGTCAGGAGAATAATTTCCATAAGGTGTATCAATGATAAAACCGCCCTTTTTCAACTTTGTAAACAACAATACATTCTGGTTATTCTCAAGCTTCTGTGCAAACTCTTTTTCGCCTTTACTATCCATTTTGTAATACTCATTCATTGCAGAACTATGATTTGCATTTGCCTGAAATAGCCGCCATTCCTCATTAAAATCTTCCTCGCTGATTGTATCAAGTTCAAAAATATTCCTGCTGTCCAACTCGTACCCGTTGATCACCTCATAAGATGTAATATTCGCCGCTTTTATATCACTCAACATCTTTAATATCTTTTGAGTAACTGCATCCAAAATGTCCTGATTATTTAGTAATTCCCTTTTCTTAACAGCACGAATAATCTTAAATATGGCAAGTCTCGGCAGCATCGTGTGATACATGATATAATTGGCAATCTCAAAATCACTCTTTGGCTCAGAATAGGTTTCAACTTCCAGTTCCTTAGCACCATATGATGCCTCCTCCATAAGAAACATTGCTGACTCATTAAACTTCGCTTTACCAACTTCTACTTTATACTCATTCTTTGACTTCATAAACATAAGGTAATTATTGATTTCCAAAGCACAGTCTTCAATAAATTTATCTTTATCTATCTTGAATTTATACATGGTACGCTTCGTAAGATTTTCTCTTAGCGCAAAATAAATCTGTTGAAATTCACCTTCTGAAACAAAGGCTCTTACTTTATTTTGGGGCTGTTCATTATCTCCATTGCGAATCTCAATCTTCTTAGTACCTTTTTGTATCATCAGTTCCTTAAACTGCTGCTTAATTTTCTCAGCATGTTCATAGAGCGTATTATCAACAAATATCATATTATCAAAAAGTTTCGTAATCTGAGATGCTGTGCCCTTTAAAATATTTTCTCCAGTCATAACGCCAGCAGAGATTAATTCCTGTTTCAATGTATCCACTAATTCCGGCGTGACTTTTTCCTGTGGAACTCCAGCTTTCTTTAATGTAGAAATAAGAATCTCAGCGGTAACTTCATTCTTGTCAAAATTCATGTTATCGTTGAAATCTTTTTGCAGTGCTGCCGCAAAGTGGTCATAATAATCATTCGCAATAACAGTAAGTTCGTTGATTCTACGGTTCAGACAACGATTCCCTGTAATATCTACCGGTAGTCTTAAACCCCTTCCAATTTCCTGCTTTTTCGCTATTTCAGAACCGCCTGACTTTAATGTACACAATGTAAATACATTCGGATTATCCCAACCTTCCCGAAGCGCCGAATGGGAGAAAATAAATGCGAGCGGTTCTTCAAAAGATATTAGTTCATCTTTCTTTTCCAGAATCAGACTTATGCCACGATCAATATCTTCCTGCGACTTTGCCTTAATTTTCAGGTTGCTTTCATCAACTGACGAATCCCAGCCGTCAATTTCTACTACATTTTTCTTTGCGTCTAAAGCAAAATAACCTTCTCTGACTGACTGCACATTCATATAATCTGGAAAGTATTCTTTAAATTTCTCAATCGTAACCGCATTCTGCGATATATATTTTCTATATTCTTCGTCGAAAATCCTTAAATATTCTCCTCTGCCATCAGGCGCCGTATTATCTCTGACTTTATCTACAGAATCAATAAAAAATAATGTAAGTGCCTTGATTTTCCTGCCAGTTCTTAAAATATTCATCTGTTTCACAAAATGATTCTGAATCGCAAGTCTTATCTGGATGCGTACCGCTTCATTCTTTTCAATTTCATATGTACTGTGTCCTTGTTCCAACTCTATTATTTTATCTTTTGTTGCAACCTGTAATGGTTTTAACTTGTGAGGTTCTTCTGCAATGCGCATATCTTTGTATTGAGAGAGATTGCCGGACAATTCTTCAATCGACACTCCGCCGCCAACATGAAATGTCTTAAAACGGATAAGCCCACCCTGTTCCTGTAAGAATATCTCAATCTTTGCCTTTAAATCAGAAGTAAAAGATAAATAACGGATATATGGATAATCTTTCGGAATCACTCCATGTACCGTTTTTACTTCAATCCTCTTTACTAAATCTTTCTGATATGCTCCATAAGAATCCAGTTTGTATATCTGATTATACAACTGTTTATGGGTAGCAGAATAACGCAGGGTAAATAATGGCTGTAACTCCTCTATCGCCTTTAAAGACTTGGATTTGTTTCTTTTTGTGCCTTCAATTTTCTGCGGTTCGTCAATTATGATAATCGGTTTAATATACTTAATATCTTCCCAAAGAATCTGTCCATACTCATCTTCTGTCCTTATTTTATTCGTGTCTTTATTGAATGCCTGAATATTCATTACACAAATGCTTAGATCATTGCTCTCTACCAGCTTTGAGCTGATCTGTTTTGGATTATTACTGTCATAAATAAAGCTGTGCTTTGATAAATCAATATTATACAGTCTTTTGAAATGCTCCCGCAATTGCTCCATTGACTTTTCAACGCCCTTGCGAATGGCAATGGACGGGACTACTATCATAAATTTCTTAAATCCATACTCTTTATACAGTTCCAGTATGGTACGCAGATATACATAAGTCTTGCCTGTGCCGGTTTCCATCTCTATGGTGAAATTGTTCCCCTCCGCCAATGCAGAATCCGCAAACAAATTATTTTTTAATTGTACTTGTCTTAAATTTTCTAGCAATCTGGAACCTACTACAATATCATTGTTTCTTACAGGATCTCCTTCACCAATTTTACGAGTACGATTGGGACGATAAATTCCATCTACTTGTCTGGATAATCCCTTAAACAATTCAACTGTTGACTTGACTGCCTGCAATTGGTAATCAAGGTCATCATCAAATTGAAATGTAATGCGTTTCGACATAATCTTCTGCTCCTTAAATAAACTCTACCGTATATGTAAATTTGCTATTTCCTGCATTCTTTTCTATAAGAGCTTTCAGTCTTCTAAATGTTTCGTCCTTTAATGCAATATCATCTTTAAATGCAGAATCCCTAAAAATAAACTTAATCGGTAACGGATCAAGCTCTGCCAGTTTGTTAATGAGTTCTACCGTAATCTCTGTTTCAAGGCACACCAAATAACTGCTTGCATAAAGATAGGTACGTTTTCCAATATCGGATAACTGTTCCAAAATTTCTGATAATGGCACATCGCGCTGTCTGAGCATCAATTCGTAAACGATATCTACATCATTGGCATCAGGCATAAAATCTACAAGGTCAGGTGTACTCTCAATTTGTGCCATATCAAGCTGTCCCGCATCCATTAATGAATTCCATTTGATATTTGTATCTGCCACACGAAACACCTTAAATCCAATGTCTATATTAGATTCTGGATTTTCCTGTTTTATTTTTTCTCCTGCACGGCGGATGCGCTCCTTGCCAATCTCACATAAATTATTATACTCAGGAGATTTGCTTGTTTCCGGAAGCTGAACAAGTATAAATTTTCTGTTTCCTTGATCTTCTAAATTTTTCTTCATAGTTGCATGAGCTGTTGTTGCCGATCCAGAAAAAAAATCTAAAATTATCGAATCTTTATCGGTGGCAATTGTTAATATCCTGTCAAGCAGTCTTGTCGGTTTAGGTGTATCAAATGGAGCTGAACCATCAAATAATAGCTTTACTTCCTTTTTAGCCTCATCGGTATGCCCTACCTCATCATAACCCCAAAAATTTGTAGCAATTCTTCCGCCAACAGAATCAAGGTATACTTTTCTACGTATTCCACCTTTTCCCCCACTTGTAAAATAAAATCTTGGCCATGGTCCCTTTTCATAAACTTCTTTAGCTCTCATTGCCGATATTTCTAGTGATTCTTCTAACACGATGGATTTTATTCCTTTTCTGATATCTGATGCCGCTATCCCACAAACTTTTGCTCTCTGCTCATCATCATGCAAATCCTCTAATTTATATTTGCACCAACCTTGCATATAGTCCAACATTTGGTCTTGACTATATCGCCAATGCGCATTATCGCTTGGATATAGCATCTTACCTGTAAATGGATGCTGAATGGCATACACCATGCCTTGATGAGTAGAAGCATCAGAAGCAACCGGAGATCCACTCATCCATGCACAGACATCACCATCTGGATTACTGTATGCTGAATCCATTTCTTCCGTTCGCGGCAATTTATTTGGTTCCCATGATTGTGTTTTACTATATACTAATACATACTCCACCTCTGCTGGAATTCCCTTAGAATCATTACGAATAGAATAGGTTCTTTGCCAGGCTAATTTTGCTACGAAATTATTTTCTCCGAAAATTTCATCACATATACCTTTTAAATTCTCACATTCATGGTCATCTATACTAATAAAAATTGCCCCTTGTTCAGACAAGATATCTTTAACAATTTTCAATCTTGGATACATCATATTCATCCAATTTGCATGATAACGATTTTGAGAACTGCTGTTTAAAACATATTTTTCTCCTAATTCATTTGCATAACCTTCTGCAAAATCACTTTCAGCTTGTTTCATTGCAAAAGTATCATTATACACAAAATCATTCCCTGTATTATATGGTGGATCAATATAAATCATCTTAATCGCACCATAATAGTTCTGACGAAGCAGCTTCAATACTTCCAAGTTATCCCCTTCAATATAGAGATTTTCCGTAGTATCCGCATTTTTACTATCCTCTGGAATAAATTTCAATGTCTTTCCAACAATCTCTTCCTGTGCAATCTTCTTCGCATTCTTTTTACCAGCCCATGTCAATTCATACTTCTCAACCCCTGTGTCCTCAAACTGCCCTAATTCTTCTCTCAATGCTTGAAAATCCACTTCTCCATCTTTCACTGCTGCCGGAAATAACTGTTCCAGTTTCCTGACTTGTTCATTTACAACATCTCCAATTCTCTGATTTACTTTTTTGTATTCCATAGTGTCCTCCAATCTCTTCATTTTCAACACTATGACCCTTAAAATGTGTAATTATCTTAAAACACACTTCAGCATACTACAAGTAAACCAAATCTCTTATATATCAGATAAATTCTACCGTGTATGCTATCTTATTCATTCCATTATTTTTTTCTATCAGTGCCTTTAATCTACGAAACGTCTCGTCCTTTAATGCAATGTTATCTTGGAATGCCGAGTCTCTGAAAATGAATTTTATTGGCAAAGGATCTATCCCTGCCAGTTTATCAATTAATTTCTCTGTAATCTTTGTCTCAAGACAAACCAAATAACTATCCGCATAGAGGTAAGTACGCTGATACCCCCCCCACCAAAAATATGTTCGATTTTTGATGATAAAGGTACATCTTTCTGTCTTAACATCAATTCATACACAATATCCACATCCTTTGCATTTGGCAAGAAATCTACCATATCAGGACTGTTCTCAATCTGATTTAAATCCAACTGCCCTATATCAATAGAAAAATTCCATTTTATATTAGAATCATCAATCCTAAACACTTTATATCCTGTATCAACATCTGGATTTTCTTGCTGGATTTTATATCCTGCGCGTAATATTCTTTCTTTTCCAATCTCGCTTAAATTGTGCGGCTTTTTTAACTTATCCAAAAAGTGAATGCAACGATCAATTACTTTTCTTGCCTTAACATCTACTTTTTCTCTAGTTTCATCAAAATCTTCCATTAGTTGAATTAATATGTATCTGAGTTTCCTACCGTTTAAATTACAACTCATCACTGCTTCTGCCATTGTTCCAGAACCTGAAAAAAAATCCAAAACAATATCCTCGTTACTTAATCCTATTGCATTTATCAATTTAACCAATATATCAACATCTTTCGGATTTGTAAAATAGTTATCTCCCATTAAAGCATTTAAATTGTTGGATGCCACACGCCCATCTTTATATATAATACTCGTAAGGCTCTGCGATTCTGTATCTTTTAAATATGTCTTATTATTAGGAATAGTCGTTTCATCTTTTCCAAAATGAATTGTCCCTTCGGCAATTTTCTTTTCCATTGTTTCTTGGGGAAAACGCCACCCACTTGAAGGTTCTTTTACTGGTTTTCCTGTTATTGGATGAAATACAGTATACCGATATTGCCCAAAATTTGGACCTGAAATATCAGATGGAAAATAAATTCCATTATCATCCATCCATGAATAGTGTTTACTTGCATATATAGGATTAGACTCTGGAAATTGTTTATACCAATTTAATGCTTCTTTATGAATTTTCTCCCAATCATCTCCATACTTTTCATGAAAACCTTTAAATGCATTATATATCTCCTTCAACCCTTCTTTTTTCTCACTCCACAAACCTTTATTCATACCTTTGTTTTTTACATAACAAACAATATATTCATGTTGTATTGACACATATGCTTGATCATTTTTGCTACTGTTTTTCCAAATAATTTCACCTGCATAATTTTCTTCTCCAAATATTTCATTACACATCTTCTTTATATTACTTACTTCATTCTCATCAATACTTATAAAAATAGTTCCATCATCTGTCATCAAGTCTTTTGCTATTTTTATTCGCGGATACATCATATTAAGCCAATTTGCATGATACTTATTTTTTGATTTACTATTTATAACAAACCTTTCTCCTAATTCATCCATAGTACCTTCTGAAAAATCGCTTTCGGATTGTTCCATCATAAATGAATCCTTATAGACGAAATCATTCCCCGTATTATACGGTGGATCTATATAAATCATCTTAATCGCACCATAATAATTCTGTCGAAGCAGCTTCAATACTTCCAAATTATCCCCCTCAATATAAAGGTTTTCTGTAGTATCCGCATTTTTACTATCCTCTGGAATAAATCTCAGTGTCTTTCCAACAATATCTTCCTGCGCAATCTTCTTCGCATTCTTTTTGCCAGCCCATGTAAGCTCATACTTCTCACTGTCTACCTCTTTAAACTGTCCCAATTCTTCTTTCAACGCCTCAAAATCAATTTCTACCTCTCCAGATTCCCCGACAGACTTAACATCATCCACAGACAAATCTGCCGTTATTTGTATCGAACCCGCGGCATTCCCTGATACAGTTTCACGCTCGGCAGAAACATTCACAAGAGAAACCGCTATGCCAAAGCATAGTACGGCAAATGCCGATAAAATTGTTTTCTTTTCCAGTTTCATATCTTATTCCCCTGTTTTCGGGCTCTTTCTGTAGGATGCATCTGTTTTTATGCCGCCGGGAGCGGTGGTTAGATTTCCGTTTGTCTTTCTAATTTCGGGGAATCTACCGCTTCCAATACCTAACTGTAGATTACTGCTATTCTTCTTTTGCTTATCTACGTCCTTCTTTTGCTTATCTATATCTTTATCAATTCCAACATCCTTCCTGGGATTGGCATCCTTAACAATTTCAATATTTTTCTTTAGATTATCTTCATCCTTATCCGTTTCATCCTCTTTTTTATCATCTGACGAATTCACTTTATCAACAACAACGACGTAATCCGACGCATGGGAGAATGACAGGCTCGTGTTCCCATCTGCCCCTATCTTCCCGGAATTCATAAAAATCAATTTCCCAGAGCTGTCATAATAATACAAGTTCCCGGTTCCGCCGCTGTTCTTACTGTCCAGATTGACCGTAAGGTCTGCCCGAAAACCAAAATCACCATTGTGGGTGAGGGATAGCTGGGTAGCCGGCCTGTCTCCCGCAAGAGAGGATATAAGGTTTGGAGGTATTACATTTGTGTCAATCTTCACTTCCAAATCAATATCACGCAATTTTGTTGCCAGCACGTCTGTGCCGCCGATTTTCCAACTGTACTCTCCCATATCAAGGAATATTTCTACGGATTTTCCTTTGATTGCTTCAAGAACTTCCTTGGGCACTACGGTGGCCTTTTGCATATCAACTTTAATCGTAGCCCCCGGCTGCGCATCTTCAATTTCCTCTATAATCTTGTCAATCTCCTCTTGCGAGAGCTTTATTCCTTCCTTGGTCTCATCCTGAAACTTGAAATCATCCACGAAAAATTCCCTGTCTTCCATCACAGTTACTGTCTCGCCTTTCTCACAGCCTTTCCAGACAATATCTATGTATTTTTCGTATTCTGTCGGAAGCGTATATTGCGTATGCTTATCCAGGACAACGTACTGGCTTGTACCATCTGGATTGTTTAAAATCAAGACGCAATTTTGATAACATGCCTGGAACCTCACTGTCTTATATCTGGGCTGGTTCCCTTCTATGGCTCCTTTCCATTCCGACAGCCTTAATCCCTTCAAATGATTTACCCCTTTGAACGCCTCCGTAGCCGCGCCCTCAATTTCCGCCTTAGAAAGGTCTACGCCATCCATAAGGACCATACCTCTGCCAGAGGTTATCTCACCGTCTTCCCCACGGTATGTATAAGCTGCATCCACCGTCGTTTTACCCTGATAAACAGCGACTACGTCCATACTCGCCATCGGCTGTGAAATCTCACTTGGGCTATCGCCTACCAAAATCCAGGATTCAAATTCCATACCGTCGATATCTTCCGGCGGCTCCAATTCCGCTAAGGCGTCGCTTAACCCGGTTCCTTCCAGATAAGATTTGTTGATTACGCGAGACGTCTCCTTGCCGTCTTGCCCCATATACCTTGCATTCCATGCCACCTGGCAATCCTTGTACTTTGCCTCTGCGCTTATCCGACAAGTTTTTTCCTCTATCTGGGTGCTGTCATTATAATAATCATCCGTGTAAGACAATTCTACCCCGGCAAGTTGCCCAACGTCTGCATCTTCTGGCAACTCCAAGGCGTCCAATACCTCCCTGTAAGTTGTCCCCTTATCGACAAACTGCGGTATCATTACCTCTTTTATCCCATTGTCCTTTGACATATAAGTCAGGGAAACATTGGCGCATACCTTATCATAGGAAGCGGTAAGATCATATGTCATATCAGAAGTACTGTTAAACAGCAGTTTCGTATCTTCATCTATCTCTGAACTATGCGATTCATCGCCCCACCATGGGGTTCCATATCTCCACTTTGCTGTAACCCCCTCAACGGACTGTGGGAAAGCCACGTCTAGTTCTCTTAAAGTTACCCTTCTTCCCACGTTGGCAGCCGTTTTGCTGGAAATCAAGGAATCAGCCTGATAACTTCCGTCCTCCTGTTCTGCAAATCCATAAAAATTAAATGTCACTTTTTTATAATCTTCCCGGTATGTATTTTTTGACTCCACCATATAATACCAGGGCAGCAGCTCATAGTAATCTTGCCTAAAATCAGATAAATATGTCCGGTTGTTATTTTCATCATATATATATAATTCTCTAAGCGCCCATTCACAGGGATAAGTATCTTCTGTGATAGTAATGGAACCAGTGTATGAACTGGTTGCTGCATCATATTCCAGGCTCACATGCTGGGAAACAGAAACATTCGTCACCTGCGGGTAAAAACACGCATTTGCATATCCCGGATGTTCCTCACTTACCTTCACCGTGAGGTTGACGACCTCCCCTGATTTGACAAACTGTCCATTTTTGTCGACCGTAATGCTTTCAATCACTGGCGGCTCTGTATCAAAATCCTCCTGCACGACTTCAAATTTCAAATCCGCCTCCGGCTCAATGGAAGATGGATAGAAATAATAAGATTTTCCAGATTCCGTACTTACATAAATATAACTCAAATTCCATTCTGTGGGATAAGTCT
>ERZ808054.893-NODE-893-length-21262-cov-7.231957_pt1 | contig 21262 bp, 16 predicted proteins | sample MGYA00380201_ERZ808054 | MGnify/ENA primary metagenome ERZ808054 (study PRJEB31490, sample SAMN06133419) | mouse gut metagenome | isolation source: Z5_2 | host: mice | place: China: Chengdu | collected 2015-05 ... | reverse complement strand
ATGAACCATTAAATTACATTGATATTTTTTCTAGGATACAAATCGAAAACTTACTACAACAATTCCCTGCCACTATGTTACTGGTAGAACATGATGTAAGATTCCAAGAAAAAATCGCTACTAAAGTGATAGAATTTTTGGATTAAAAACACAACCAAAAAAGGGACGCCAAAAAGTGACACTCATAGGACAAGTATTAGAAATGTTCTCGGAAATGGTGCAGCTTACAGGCTATGCCATTTCTCCGTTTTATAGGTCATTAAAGCCCATAGTAACATTATCAAGATTACCGAAATTACGTCTAGAAGCCTTGATATTGTATTACTTTGTTGGCTATTGTGATAAAGCAATCGGCAGACTATATGGGCACTACAGAAGTTCAATAAAACGCTGAAGAAATGTCACGCTGAAACAGTTACGGAAAAAATGGTAGAAATTGGAATATGAGAACTAAGAATCTGATACCTTTTGAAGTAATTGAAAAAGTTATTGACAAAGAACCAGAAGCAGTAGACACAATATGATGCCACCACACCATGCACTTCAATACCTGTCTATGTATAAATGTCATATCAATAATGATACATTAGGATAGCCTAAACGCAAAACTAGTTGAAGCTATATTGTAATTCTACTTTAATTGTTAGGGAGTAGCAAAAACAGGAAAAACTATCAAGAGTAACCTTCGCGCCTTGTGCTCTTGGCAGCTTTTCTTGCCTTTACTGTTAATTAGTCAAGAGGGTGAAAGCCGTTTACTGATTTCACCCTCAATTTATTATGGGGTATGTTACGCAATAGAGATTATTTTCTCTTTGATTTATGTGGATTCGCAAACGTTGAAATGAGAGACAAGGGTTTTATATGTCTGCCCTTAAAAATGGTGTTCTATTGCGTAACTGAGCATTATTGATAAATTGCAATAGGGATTACTTGTAGGGCTGGTCCTTTAATAACATCACGAATAACATTTGGATTATCTAAATTTTTAGGCATTTTTCTGCGTTGCTCTCTATTTAGAGGCAATTTCTTTATATCTTCAAAAATTTCATCTAATTTTACACTCTGTCCCTTGACTATTTTCTTTTGTATTTTGCAAAGCATATAAAATTGACCAACAAATTGAGATAATTCACATTTAAAATAGTTTTCGTCTAAACGCGCAACGAGAGGAAATACACCATCTTCAAAAGAGAACACGCATGAAATTCCATTTTCAGGTTTTAAGCTTCCTAATAAGGAAATTCCATTTATTGCTTCTTCAGATTTTGTATCAAGCAAACTTTGCTGTGTAATAGTTTCAAACATCTCTGCAAGAGAACTAATCTTTTTCACAGCACCCTGTATGACAGCTACCCTATTTCAGTTTGTTGGTTGATACTGTTTTATGAGTAGCCGTCGTAAGCCTGCGTTTTTGTTTTGCTATTTAATATTCCATTGCCTTTTCTTCGTTGTTCAGCACGCGCAGAGCGCCCTGTGCCAGCGCGAGCAGCTCATCCTCACCGGGATATACAGTGAAGGGAGCAATCCACTCTGCATATTCTTTGAGGGAAGCTACAACATCTTCACCGTAAGCGATACCGCCGGTCACAATGATCTGGTCTACTTTTCCGTTCAGTACACAGGCCATAGAGCCGATATCCTTTGCAACCTGTAGTAAAAATGCCTTCTTGGCTTCAACTGCCTTCTCGTCTCCTTCATTGGCGCGCTTCGTGACTTCACGCATATCGTTGGTGCTAAGGTATGCATTGAAACCGCCCTTGCCGACGATCTTGCTGTAGATTTCTTTCTCAGTATACTTTCCAGAGAAGCACATCTTGATGAGGGCACCGCTTGGAACCGCGCCGGCGCGCTCTGGAGAGAATGCGCCATCTCCATCCAATGCATTAAATACGTCGATTACCTTGCCGTTAACATGAGCGCCGACAGATACACCGCCGCCCATGTGGACGACGATCAATCGAAGTGTGTCGTAGGACTTTCCGATTTCTTTGGCGTACCTCTTGGCAACTGCTTTCTGATTTAAAGCATGGAATACGCTTGTTCGGGGAAGCTCCGGCACACCGGAGAAGCGTGCGATCGGCATCAGTTCATCAACGACAACAGGGTCTACAATATAGGAAGGAACGCCGATGGAGTCTGCGATTTCTCTTGCGAGAATACCGCCGAGATTGGAGGCATGCTGTCCCTGTACACCGACCTTTAAGTCTGCGAGCAGCGCATCCGTCACAGCATATGTACCGCCTGGAATGGGTTTGAGCATACCGCCGCGTCCTACGACAACATTGAGGGACTTGATGTCAAAGTTTTTCTCTGTCAACAAATCTGTAATGATCTTCTTGCGAAAATCTTTCTGGTCTACGATCGTAGCGTACTGTGAAATCTCCTCGGTAGAGTGTCTCAGCGTTTCTTCGAACAACAGGGTCTCATCCTCAAACACGCCGATTTTGGTAGAGGTGGAGCCTGGATTGATGATCAAACTTTTGATAGCCATTTTATTTTCCTCCTGGTACAATATTCATTTGTTGTGATTTATTTTGATTTTTTCATGGATTCTGCAACAACTGCGGCAAGTGCGATAGAGTTCAGCTTAGCCTCGAAGCTGTCAGAGCGGGATGTCAGGATAACGGGCGCTGCCGTACCTGTCAGTATGTTGCCGTTTTTCACGTCACATAGGTGGGTCAGTACCTTGTATACAAGGTTTCCTGAATGGATATCCGGGAAGAGGATGACATCTGCATCGCCGGCGATCTTTCTGTCTGTACCGCCCTTGTGTGCAGCGGCAGCGCTGTCGATTGCCATGTCCATAGAGAGCGGACCGTCGATAATGCAGCCTGTGATCTTGCCTTCTGCGTTCAGCTTGGTCAGTTCATCTGCATCGACCGTACAAGGCATCTTAGGATTGACAACTTCGACCGCAGCGACCGGAGCAACCTTTGGCTCAGCGATGCCGCACGCATGGCAGACTTCAACGGTATTGTTGATGATCGCAGTCTTGTCCTCCAAAGTAGGATAGGTCATAAAGGCAACATCCGATAAGAACAGAAGACGGTCAATGCCCTTGATCTCAAATACACACACGTGGGAGAGCGCTTTGCCTGTGCGGAGTCCTACCTCTTTGTCCAGCACGCTCTTTAAGAAATTCTTGGTGTCGATCAAGCCTTTCATGTACATGTCTGCCTTGCCGTCATGAACGAGCTTGACAGCAGTGTGTGCAGCCTGTACTTGGTCTGGCTCATTGATGATCTCAAAGCCTGTCAAATCCATATTCATGCTGGCAGCGATCTCTTTGATCTTTGTCTCATCACCGACAAGGATCGCATCGGCAATGCCTTTTTCCTTTGCAGCCTTTACAGCCTCCAGTACAGGCTCATCCTCGGCTACAGCGACTGCGACCGTCTTGCGGTCACACTCATAAACCTTTTGCAGTAAATCCTTAAAACCTTTACTCATTTGAAACACCTCGTTATATTTTATAAATTTTCAGCCCGCAGTATTGCAGGACTCTCTGTTAAAATAATAACACTTTCAAAAACAACGGTCAAGGTAATAAGGCTGATTAATCTGCTTAAAATATAGAAGGAGATTACTGACTTTTTGCGGAACTTATGATAAGATAGTCATAGTTTGAAAAAGGATGACACGATGACAGGAGGAAGATGAGTTGACAAGGTTATGGAAGTGCTGGGGTGATGTTGGATGAAGAGGGACGGGGAAAAATCCTGTGAGGCGCCTGCCCGCGTGATGGAGTGTGCGCTCGACATGGGGGAGACGATGCTGCGATGCGGCGCTGAAATTCTGCGGGTGGAGGATACAGTCATTCGAATCTGTACGGCTTATGGCGGGGGAATTGTGGACGTGTTTACGATTTTATCTCTGATTATCCTTAGCTGGAAGGCAGATGATGGGAAAAATTACACGCTCGCACGGCGCATCAATCCATATCCGACAGATTTGAAGAAGCTCGAGGAGCTGAATGCATTGTCGCGTTATATCTGTGAGAAGAAGCCGCCGTGTGATGAGGTTGAGCGGCAGATTTGTGCTATCATGGCGCCTGCGAAAAAACGAATCTACAAATCAAAGGTGACAGGGTATGTGCTGCTGGCATCTGCGTTCACGTTGTTTTTTGGCGGGAGTCTGCGGGATGGGCTGGCTGCCGGTGTGGTGGCTGTGCTGATGTATCTGTGGGATTATTTTTTTTCTGCACATGGCAGAAACAGGGTGGTATACAGTCTGGCTATATCCATTGTTGCGGGGATTCTATGTATTTTGTCCGTTTTTATGAAGATTGGGCAGCATATAGATATGGTCATGATTGGCAGTATCATGCTCCTGATTCCGGGCATCAATCTGATGAACTCCCTGCGGGATATGATGTGCGGGGATATCATTACAGGAATTTTGCGTCTTGCGGAGGCGCTGATGATGGCGGTAGCCATCGCGGCAGGATTCGGTATTGCGATTATGCTGTTGGGAGGTCTGGTGTGACATGATTTTGCAGTTTTTTGACAAATATATTGTGATGATACTGACTGGGGCTGTCGGGACACTGGGATACTGTCTGCTGATCAATGTCAACAGGAATAAGATTGTGTATGGCTGTGTCGGCGGCGTGGTTTCGACGTTTCTCTACTGTATCTGCGTGGAGATGGGGCTGGCTCCCTTGATACAGAATTTGATACCAGCGGCAGTGGTGACGCTATATGCCGAGGTGCTCGCCAGGGTTGTGAAGGCGCCTGCGACGGTCTTTTTGATTCCGTCGATCATTCCGCTGGTGCCAGGCGGGCGGCTCTACTATACGATGCGTGCCATTGTGGACGGCGACGCGGAGGGGGCAAAGGTCTATGCGATGGAGACGATTGTCATAGCGCTTGGCATCGCAGTGGGGATTGTGGTCATTTCGCTGGTGTTTTATCATATCAGTCACAAAAACATACAATATAAAGTACGCTTTGAACCTTTGAGGAATCATGGTCAGGGTGAAAAATGAGAGGCAGCGTTTCCTGTCTCTTTTTTTTGTGCAGAAGATTTTAATTTTTTACACATTTTTTGAGGAAAACGACACAATATAATAACAATGCAAATTAGCAGCGATGACATCTTCTCACTTGGAGGTTTGACGAGTGAGAATGAAAGCAGCATGAGAGGAGTATGGCATATGAGAACGATCATTAATTTAAATAAAGACTGGCGGTTCAGCCGAGCGTGCACAGCGCTTCCTGACCAGCTTCCGAAGGACTGGGAGCTGATAGATCTGCCGCATACGTGGAATGCGGTGGATGGACATGATGGAAATGGAAGCTATGATCGTGGATGTGGATGGTATGTGCGGAGGTTTGAGATGCCGAGACAGCCATTGTGCGGCAGGCGCGTGTTTGTGGAGATACCAGCGGCGGGGCAGCAGGCAGTTGTGTATGTGAATGGCAGGGAGGTCTGTACACATGAGGGCGGGTATTCCACCTTCCGTGCTGATATTACAGACGCGTGCAAAAATGAGGGCGAAAATTTGCTGGCAGTGGCGTGCAGCAATGAAAACAAGAGCAGTGTCTATCCGCAGTCGGCAGATTTTACATTTTATGGCGGACTTTACCGCGGTGTAAATCTAATCAGCGTTCCAGAAACGCATTTCGAGCTTCTGTACTGGGGGAGCAGCGGGTTGAAGGTCACAGCAGTGCCTACCTCCTGCGGCGGTGCAGAGTTTGCGCTCGAATCCTGGGTAGTCAATGCAGATGAGAATTTTACGGTGATGTACGAGGTCTGTGATGCCAATGGAAAAGAGGTGGCATACAGTGTGCGCCCGGCAGATAGCACCGCGGTGAAGCTCTATGTGCCAGATGTGATTTTGTGGGATTGTGACCAGCCGTATCTGTATACGGTGACTGCGACTTTGCAGCGGCGGAATGAGGCCGTTGACAGGGTGTCGGTGCGCGTGGGTGTCAGGAGCTTTGCATGTGATCCAGACAAGGGCTTTATATTGAATGGGATTCCAACGCCATTGCGGGGAGTGAGCCGTCATCAGGACTGGCTCTACAAGGGCAATGCGCTGACGAGGGAAGAACACTACAAGGATGCGAGGATTATCAAAGAATTGGGCGCCAACACGATTCGTCTGGCGCATTATCAGCATTCTCAGGATTTTTATGATGCGTGTGACGAGCTTGGATTTGTCGTGTGGGCAGAGATTCCGTTTATCAGTGTGATGAATCCAGATCCCGCAGCACACCAGAACTGTATAACCCAGCTAAAAGAGCTGGTATTGCAAAATTATAATCATCCAAGTATTTGTTTCTGGGGCATTTCTAATGAGATTCTGATCGGCGGTATCTCGGAGCAGCTTGTGGAGAATCACAAGGAGCTGAATGCACTGTGTAAGGAGCTGGACCCGACGCGTCTGACAACGATTGCCCATGTTTCGATGACACCGTCTGACAGCCCTGTCCATTATATTACGGATGTGGAGAGCTACAATCACTATTTTGGCTGGTATGGCGGCAAGATGGAGGATAACGGTCCGTGGCTGGATGCGTTTCACAAGGAGCACCCGGACATTTGTCTTGGCGTATCAGAGTATGGCTGTGAGGGGATTGTCACATATCATGGCCCCAATCCGGCGTGCAAGGATTACAGCGAAGAATATCAAGCGCTGTATCATGAACACATGGCGAAGGTACTAGACGAACGGCCGTGGCTGTGGTCAAGCCATGTGTGGAATATGTTTGACTTTGGCTGTGCGGCGAGAAATGAGGGCGGTGTGGCAGGACGCAACAATAAAGGACTTGTCACGATGGACCGTCTGACCAGGAAGGACAGTTATTATATATACAAGGCATATTGGAATAAAGAGCCTATGGTGCATCTGTGCGGGAAGCGTTATGCCCAGCGTGCGGGAGAGACGACAGAGATTCGTGTCTACTCAAATCAGCCGGTAGTTTCTCTATATGTGAATGGGAAGCTGACTGAAGTGTTGAGGGCGGAAAAGGTCTTTGTATTTACGATTGCCTTGGAGGATGGATTTAACAGCATCGGCGTGTCCGCAGGCTGCTGCAAGGACAGCATGACGATTGAGAAGGTCGAGCGGGAGCCTGAAATCTACGTACTCCCAGAGGTGAATGAGCGTGCGGAGGGTGTTGCGAACTGGTTTAAACTGGCTGGAAATCTGGATTTGAAAGCACCGATGACGTTTCCTGAGGGCAAGTACAGCATCAAGTGCAAAATGGAGGAGATCGCGGCATGTCCAGAGGCGATGGAGATTGTCTCTAAGGCGGTCAAGCTGGCTACAAATATGGAGATGAAGCCAGGGGTCGGCATGTGGGATATGATGAAGTCTATGACGCCGGAGTCCATGGTGGCACTCGCAGGGAGCATGATGCCAGAGGGATTTGCGGAGAGTCTGAATGCACAGCTCACCCAAATTGACAAGGTGTAGGAGGTATGTATGACAGAAAATAATGCACCCTCGTTTGGCATAAAAGACAAGCTGGGGTATATGTTTGGGGATTTTGGCAATGACTTTACATTTATATTGTCCTCAAGCTTTATGCTGAAATTTTATACGGATGTGATGGGTATCGAGGCAGCGGTTGTGGGGCTTTTGATGATGGCGGCACGCTTTGTCGATGCGGTCACGGATGTGACAATGGGGCAGATTGTAGACCGCTCTAAGCCGACAACGGAGGGGAAATTCAAACCATGGATCAAGCGCATGTGCGGTCCGGTGGCGATCACGTCATTTCTTATCTACCAGTCGGGGTTGGCAAATCTGCCTTATGGAATCAAGGTGCTCTGGATGACAGTGACGTATATTTTATGGGGGTCTATTTTCTACACTTCCATCAACATTCCATACGGCTCGATGGCGTCAGCAGTCTCACCGGAATCAAAGGATCGGGCGGAGCTCTCGACGTGGAGGACGATTGGCGCGACGCTTGCGGGACTGGTGATTGGTGTGGGGACGCCAATGTTTGCCTATGAGACAGTCAATGGCAATACAATGCTGTCCGGTCCGCGCATGACAATTATCGCAGGCGTGTTCAGTGTGCTGGCAGTCATCTGTTATCTGCTTTGCTTCAAGCTCGTCCGCGAGCGTGTGGAGGTTTCGGCGAACAGTACGAAGCTGGATATTGTTCATCTTTTTAAGAGTCTTGTCACAAACCGTCCATTGCTGGGGATTATCGCCGCGGCTATTGCACTTTTGCTTGCGACGCTCACCATGCAGGGGATGTCGGGGTTCGTGTTTCCAAATTATTATGGCAATGCGGCGGCACAGTCCGCCGTCTCATTGACAGGCAGCCTTGCGGTGCTGGTGATCTGTGCACCGCTGGCGGCAGGGTTATCGGAACGATATGGGAAAAAAGAGCTGTCAGTAGCTTCCTGCCTTGCTGCGGCGGCAGTCTATCTTGTCTGTCTGATCGTGCATCCTCAAAACGCGTTTGTGTATGTGGCATTTTCCACACTCGCGTATGTGGGATTTGGATTTTTTAATACCGTGATATGGGCGATGATCACCGATGTGATAGACGATGCTGAGGTAAAGAGCGGTGTGCGGGAGGATGGTACGATTTACTCGGTCTATTCTTTTGCAAGAAAGCTGGGACAGGCGTTGTCCGCCGGAATGACGGGGGCACTGCTGAGTCTGATCGGCTACACCAACGAGACAGCGTTTGAGCCGGCGATCACTGAGCGTATCTTTATACTTTCCTGTATTGCGCCCATCGTAGGCTTTGGGCTGGTGGCATTATTTTTGATAGGACTTTATCCGCTCAATAAGAGGCGGGTGGAGGCAAATGTGGCAGAGCTTGCGCGGCGGCGCGGTGAATAGAACGCAGAAAGGGGTATCACAATGCAGATGACATTTCGCTGGTATGGCGAGGGCAATGACAGCATTACTCAGGAGCAAATTCGGCAGATTCCCGGCGTGACGGGGCTGGTCTGGGCACTTCATGACAAGGCGGCAGGTGAGGTGTGGGAAGTAGAGGAGATTGAGAAGATGCGCCGCCAGATTGAGGATTACGGTTTTCATATGGATGTGGTGGAGAGCGTGAACGTTCATGATGACATTAAAATCGGATTGCCTTCCCGTGAGAAGTATATCGAAAATTATAGGCAGACTCTGCGCAACCTTGCCCAATTTGGGGTAAAGGTGGTGACATATAATTTTATGCCAATATTTGACTGGACAAGGACGGACCTTTTTCACCCGATGGATGACGGTTCGACGGCACTGTATTACGAGAAGGCAAAAATACAGCAGGACTATAAAGAGATGGCGGACTATATCCTCAAAAATCTGCATGGCATGACCTTTCCAGGCTGGGAGCCGGAGCGCATGGCAAAGCTCGACGCGCTGTTTGAGGCATATCGTCTGGTGACAAAGGAAAAGCTTTGGGAGAATCTGAAATATTTTCTTGATGCGATCATGCCAACCTGCCATGAAACAGGTATCAAGATGGCGATTCATCAGGATGATCCGCCTTGGGATATTTTTGGCATTCCGCGTCTGCTGGTGGACAAGGAGGCGATCGGACACTTGCTGTCTATGGTGGATGACCCGCACAACTGTCTGTGTCTGTGTTCTGGATCGCTTGGCGCGAACTGCAAAAACGATGTGCCGGATATCATACGAAGTTATTGTGACAGGATTGCTTTTGCGCACATCCGAAACGTAAAGCATTTTCCGAATGGAGATTTTACGGAGGCTTCTCACCGTGACTGTGATGGGGATGTGGGGATTCTGGAAATCATGCGCGCGTACCATGAATGTGGTTTTGATGGATATATCCGTCCTGATCATGGCAGACATATCTGGGGCGAGCAGTGCCGTCCGGGTTATGGTCTGTATGATAGGGCGCTGGGAATCATGTATCTGTGGGGATGCTGGGATATGCTGGAACGTATTGACGGAAAATAAATAGGTGAAAGGTAGGGTGGTTATTATGATGGAACTGCCATTGAATATAGCATTCAAAGGAAAAGTGGTAGTGGTGACAGGCGCAGGCGGTGTGCTGTGTGGTACGATGGCGAAAGCGTTTGCGCAGGCAGGTGCGAAGGTGGCAGCGCTGGATTTGAATGAGGATGCTGTCAGGACACTGGCAGCAGAGTGCAGGGCAGCGGGATTGGTCTGTGAGGGATACAAGGCAAATGTGCTGGACGCAGATGCGCTGGCGCAGGTTCATGAACAGGTATTGGCAGATTTGGGCCCCTGTGACATTCTTGTAAACGGTGCTGGCGGAAACAATCCCAAGGCGACGACAGACAATGAGTATCAGCATGAGGCGGTGACAGGCCAGAAAACTTTTTTTGATCTGGACGCAGACGGCGTGGACTTTGTGTTCAAGCTTAATTTTCAGGGAACACTGCTTCCGACGCAGGCATTTGCAAAGGACATGGTGGATAGAAAGGCAGGTTGTATACTGAATATTTCTTCCATGAATGCCTATATTCCACTGACTAAAATTCCAGCGTATTCTGCCGCAAAAGCGGCGGTATCGAACTTTACCCAGTGGCTTGCAACGCACTTTGCAGGTACAAACATCCGCTGTAATGCGATCGCGCCAGGGTTTCTGGTTTCCAATCAGAACAGACGGCTCCTTTTCAATGAAGATGGCACACCGACGCCGCGCGCCGGCAAAATTTTGAGCGGTACGCCGACTGGACGTTTTGTGGAGAGCGAGGAACTGATCGGCGGTGTATTTTTCCTGTGTGATGACCGGGCGGCGGGCGCTATCACAGGCGTTGTACTGCCGATTGATGCGGGATTTGCGGCCTATTCGGGCGTTTAGTGGCACCGGAAGTATACAATGTGTTCCTTACAGCATACACTGTAATAATAACCTTTTGATGGGGAATCACAGTGACCTGTAAGGAACGTATTTTGTCGAATGACTATGCAGATACATTAGTGTATATCCGGCTTCCGGGAGAATACAACTACGATCTGCCAATTGATTATTGTTATCATCACTTAGCGAATGAGTGGGGGATCCTGTATTTGGATCGGGGCAATGCGCTGTACAATAGAGAGGGGCAGGTTGCGTATTCGAATCTGCCAAAATGTTATGGGCTGATGGCGTGCAGGGCAGCGCAGGCTGGAACGCTGAACACACTGAGTCTGGCGGAATCCGGTATTTTATCAGTACAGGGAGAACCGCTGAGTCTGACTGGAAAAAATGTGACGATTGGCTTTATTGATACGGGAATCCGCTATCAGGATGCTGTTTTTCGGGATTTTGCGGGCAAAAGCCGGATTGTCGGCATCTGGGATCAAACGATTCAGACCGGCGACCCGCCAGAGGGATTCGAATATGGAACGGAGTATACAAAAGCAATGATCGATGAAGCGCTTGCAAGTGACAATCCGCTCTCCATCGTGCCAAGTACGGACGTAATTGGTCATGGCAGTGTGATGGCGAGCCTTGCGGCAGGCAGTTCAATTGAGGGCGGCAGTTTTATCGGTGCTGCGCCGGAAAGTCAGATTGTAGTCGTGAAGCTCAAGGAGGCCAAACAATATCTCAAAGACTATTATAAGATTCCGCCTGGGGTTCCCTGCTACAGTGAGTCAGATATTTTGCAGGCAATTCAATATCTGCAAAAATATGTGTTGATATTGACCAAACCGTTGGTGATCTGTATGGGGGTCGGTACGAGCTTTGGAGACCACACAGGCGGTGGGATGCTCGGGAATTATATTGATTATATCAGTATGCAGAAGAGCCGTGTTGTGGTGACTGCCGGGGGAAATGAGGGCAATGCGTCGCATCACTTCTTCGGAAATCTCAGCGAGCGTCAGAATTATCAGGATGTGGAACTTCGTGTGGGTGAAAATGAGAATGGTTTTATCATGGATTTGTGGGGAAATGTGCCATATTTCTATAATGCTGTCATACGTACACCCGGCGGGGAGACTGCGCGGTGGAATAATCCGAGAAGCTACATTCCCCAGGAGTTTACTTTTGTCTATGAGAGGACGCGGGTGGTGATCGAATATCAGCTTGTAGAGAATCTGTCTGGTGCGGAGGTGATTCGATTCCGCTTTTCTGAGCCGACGCAAGGGGTGTGGAACATCAGGATTATTTCTGAGGGAAATACGGTTGGCGGACAGTTTGATATATGGCTGCCAATCTCAGATTTTCTCTCGTCAGATACTTATTTTCTTGAACCTAGCCCCTATACGACCATCACAGAACCAGGATATGTGAACACTGCGGTTACTGTGGCAGCATATCAGACTGGCAACAACAGCATCGCGCCGTCATCGGGGCGTGGTTTTGCCAGAGACAACGCCATTGTCCCAGAAATCGCTGCACCCGGCGTCAATGTCTCTACGCCGTATGGCGACCGAAGTGGAACCAGTGTCGCGGCGGCACTCACCGCAGGAGGCTGCGCACAGCTTTTAGAGTGGGCGGTCGTCAACAGCAATGATATTCTGGTCAATTCAGTGAATATTAAGAATTACCTGATTCGAGGGGCAGAGCGTGACAGGAATTTGGAGTACCCGAACAGAGAGTGGGGATATGGCAGGCTCGACGTGGCGGGGGTGTTTGAGTTTCTGGCTGGGATTGGGCGAGGGGTGTAACAGGAATGAATTAGGAGAAGGGAATGTCTTTTGAAATAATGCGGACATTCCCTTTTGCGATATCTCGCATTTTGATTCATGAATTAATGTTGATATACGAAGAAGAATAAGGTATCATAGTTCTATAAAAGGAGGACGATGATATGGATTTTGCAAGGAATATAGATACGTATACAATTGAATACATTTATGCATTGCCAGATGGCGAGCGTGCAGAGCTTATCGACGGTCAGATTTATTCTATGGCTCCGCCCAATACACTGCATCAAAGGATATTGAATTATATCAATACAGAAATAAATATGTATATTAGAAAGAATAATGGTGAATGTGAAGTTTTTCCAGCGCCCTTTGCGGTTTTTCTGAATGATGATGACATGAATTATGTAGAGCCAGACATATCCGTGATTTGCGATAAAAACAAGATTTCAGACAAGGGCTGTCAGGGTGCGCCGGATTGGGTCATTGAAATAATTTCACCAAGCAGCAGGGCGATGGACTATTTTACGAAACTGTTTAAGTATCAAAAATCAGGTGTGAGAGAATATTGGATTGTAGATCCAATAAAACAACGTGTTACAGTTTACTTCTTTGAGAAGGAATTGGTTGAAGAGTATTCCTTTGGCGAGGAGGTTCCTGTCAGAATTTATGAAGGATTTTCTATCAAGGTTGAATAGGAAAGGTGTGTCAGCTTATGCTATAATCGCAGCCAGAAACTGTAAGAATCATTTTCATGAGAACTGAAATAATAAGCAACTGTAGGAAGCAGTTTGGGCAGTGTACGAAAGGAAAAGGATGGGAATAAGGATGAAAAGGAAACAGTATTATGTGCTATTTTTGTTATATGTCGTTGTAGTGGCTTTTGTGTTGTACTTAAACGGCGTATTTACAGGAGAATGGGAAGCTTCTGTCAATCTGATTATCAATGTTGGATTTTTGCTGATGATCGGGATTCTTTTTGGCATATCTTCTATTAGTTTTGGGAGGCTTGGGCAGGTTACGCGTGAGCTGGAGGAAGTCAGTCTGCGCTTGCAGGAGGAATATAAGGAGGCAGACGAGAAGAATCTTTGGCCAGCCTATAAAGATGATACAGCATTTTTCGAGCAGAAAGACTTGCAGGAGGCTTTTCAAAAATACCGTTTGCGGGTAAAAGGTTCAAAGACAAGGCGGCGTGCAGGTGCTTTTTGTGATTTGGAAGAATATATCAATGAGGATTTTCTGGACAGGGTCGGCATGAATTTCTATAATTCCGGTATTCCGGGAACCCTTACAGGAATGGGGATTTTGGGAACATTTCTTGGCTTGTCTATGGGTCTTGGCGCATTCAGCGGAGATGATATCTTTACGATTTCTGATAATGTGGGCGCTTTGCTCTCAGGTATGAAGGTGGCGTTTCACACGTCGGTATATGGAATTTTCTTCTCGCTGGTGTTTAGTATTATTTACCGGAGTCTGATGTCAGATGCGTATGAGACGCTGGAGGAATTTTTAAATGTGTTTCGCATGACCACGCAGCCGTCCGCAATGAAGGAGGATGAGACCGCTGCGACTATGCTTGTCTATCAGGCGGGTATGGCAAACTCGTTAAAACAGATGCTTGAGGTGATGAAAGGCAATGCGGCGGAACAGACAGCAGGCGTTGGGCGTATCGTAGATAAATTTACACAACAGATGCACGCGGCTTTGGATACGGATTTTAGGAAACTTGGCAATGTATTGAAAGATGCAGGCGAAGCACAGGCTGTCAGCACGGCAAATATAACGGAGATGGTGGAAGCCATCACAGCCTTGGTGGAAGTTAACCGCAGCGTGCAGGAGGCGCTTTCAAACGTAATGGAAAGGCAAGAGGTGTTTGCCAAACAGCTTGAGGACCAGAAAGAAATGCTGGCAGATTTGTGCAGTGACATGAGTGATGAGATCAGCAGTCAGATCTACACATTTGAGCAGATGAGGAATTTATATGAAGAATAGGCGAAGAAACAGAAAAGCATACGCGGAGCACAGTTATTGGCAGTCGTATTCGGATATGATGGCGGCGCTTTTGCTGATTTTTATATTGCTGATCGCGATCACCCTTGCGATATACAGACAAAAAACGAATGATCTCGACCGTACAAGGCTCGATTTGAGCACAGCACAAAGCAAGTTAGATGCGACAATCGCTGATTTGGAATTTTCTAAGGCAGAGCTGGAGAAGTCCAATGAGGAGCTTGCACTGTCGCTGGCGGAATTGCAGCAGGCTTACGAACAGGCTGCACTGACGCAGGAGGAATTAAACAATGCTTACTTGGAGATCGAAAATGCAAAACAGGAGTTGACGACGACAAAGCAGGAATTGCAAGATATTGTCGGTATCCGCACAGATATTATCGGGGCGCTGCAATCAGCCTTTAGCAATTCCACGATGAAGGTGGATGCGCAGACAGGCTCTATTACATTTTCTTCGGATGTGCTTTTCCGATATAACAGTGCTTCACTCACCGCAGAGAGTAAGGAGACATTACAAAACATTATTCCGATGTATCTGGATGTGCTGCTTCAAGACCAGTTTCGTGATTATATTGCTGAGATTATTATTGAGGGGCATACGGACACGGACGGAGGCTACCAGAGTAATATGGAGTTGTCCTATGAGCGCGCAAATGCAGTGGCGGATTTCTGCCTGAACAAAAATAACGGACTCAGTGAGACAGAGATCACGCAGTTACAAAAGCTTTTAACAGTCAATGGAAAATCATGGAGCAATCCGGTCTACCAACAGGACAGTGCGGGAAATCCTACTGAAAAGGTGGATATGTCAGCTTCCAGAAGAGTTGAGATTAAGTTTCGGCTGAAAGAAGATGAGATGATTAAGAAGATTGCGGGAATCTTGCAGCAGGAATAATTGAAAATAAACGGACGCCATGCATGAGTATGATGTTCGCGTTGCGTAACTTTGTTTGTTATGCTATACTTGGCATGTTGTTCCCCATGCAGATTGTCGTGACAAAAGAGCTTAACAAGGACATTCATATATGGGTTACGTCGCTGACCCGGACACTGGACAGAGCGCGGGCCAAGAAGCTTCTTGAAATCTGCTCAGGATTAGAGGAGGACGATGACAGGCAGAACGCGGACTCTGTAGTAAACGTTTCATCGGAAGCAAACATAGAATTATTCAAGAACATGATACAGGAGGGTGATCAGATGTGTGAGGAATTAAAAGAACTGTTAGCACCTGAAATAATAGAGTTTAAGATACGTCTGGCTGAGCAGAATGAAAAGCTGGCGGATAATGCGGCTCAACTGGCAGATAAAGATGAAAAGCTGGCAAATAAGGACGCAGAAATAGCGATGCTCAAGAAAAAGCTGGCGGATTTTGGCATTGAGGTGTAGGAAAATCATTGCAGGTCATTTCTTTGAAGCAGTGTTGTCGGGGGCGGGCACATTCAGCAGGGTTGTTTTGCCCTGCTGGAAGTTCCGTTTACCGGCGTTTTTTGTTGAATAATACACAAGCATTTTACAATGCGCAGGAGGATAACACGATGGCAATAATCGGTATTGATCTGGGAACGACAAACAGCCTTGCCTGCATTTTTCGAAATGGCAGGACAGAGCTGATTCCCAACGAATTAGGAACATACAAGACGAGTAGTGTGGTGAGTCTCTTGGAGGACGGAACAGTGCTGGTGGGGGCAGCCGCAAAGGAACGGCTGATCTCGAATCCACAGAGCACTGCGGCGTCCTTTAAAGTCTGGATGGGTACGGAGCGTCTGATTCCTGTGGGCGGCAGGAGTTTTTTGCCAGAGGAGCTTTCTGCGCTGGTGCTGCGCCAGATCTTGCAGGATGCACAACGGTATCTGGGAGAGCCTGTGGAGGAGGCAGTGATCAGTGTTCCAGCATATTTTAATGACAATCAGCGCAGCGCTACGAAGCTGGCAGCACAGCTTGCTGGCGTGACAGTAAAGCGCCTCATCAACGAACCCTCCGCGGCCGCCTTGTATCACCGCCACTGCACACAGGAGCAGGAGGACCGACAGATGATGGTGATTGATTTTGGCGGCGGCACACTGGATGTAAGCATTGTGGAATGTTTTGAGAACATTATTGAGATCACCGCCATTGCGGGAGATAATCATCTGGGAGGAGATGATATTGACCGCGCAATTGTGTCCTATTTTTGTGCGCACAATGGACTTTCACAGGAAGGGCTGGACTTGGCTTCGCGGTCGTCTCTTTACCGGCGGGCGGAGGAGGCAAAGATGCTTTTATCAAAGAGCGGGGAGGGCACCGAAGCGTCTATTGTGCTTGATGAGGGCTCGGATTGTTATCGTTTGGCGCTGGACAACACGCTTCTTCGGCAATTGTGCGAACCTGTTTTTGAAAGGGTCAGAAATGTGATTGTACGTGCGATGAAGGAGCGTGAGCGTGCAGGGAAAATTGATGAAGTAGTGCTGGTCGGCGGCTCTGCACAGCTTACCGTGTTTCAGGATTTTCTGGAAGAATTGTTTGGGCGCCGCGCGGCGGTCTGTGAGAATACAGATGAGATGGTGGCGCTGGGCGTCGGGCTCTGTGCGGGAATCAAGGAGCGTGCGCAGGAATTGCAGGAGATAGTCATGACAGATGTATGCCCTTTTTCCATGGGCGTTGCGACCTACAATAATGCCAGCGACGAACAGCCTCACATGGCATTTTTGATCCAGCGAAGCAGTATGCTTCCCGCGAGCCACCAAGGGACGTTTTATACACTTCATGATAATCAGCAGGTGCTGCGGTTTGAGATTTATCAAGGCGAGGGATATTACGCTGCGGAAAATCTGAAATTAGGCGAACTGGAGGTCAGAGTTCCGCCGGGGCTGGCAGGGCAGCAGTATGCTGTCGTCACATTCACTTATGACATTGATGGGATTTTGCATGTCAGCGCAGCCAGCAGTGGCGGGGATTACCGGGACAGGCTGATTCTCAACGCACGTTTGCAGCCAAAAGACATGGCACTGAAACAGGCGTATGAACGGATTTCCCAGATACAGTTGGCAGCGCGGGGAACACAGGAGGATCAGTTGCTGTTAGAGACAGCGTTGCGCCTTCACGCGGAGACAAGCGGCAGAAAGCGCGAGCAGATCGCAGCGCAGATTACATATTTTATGCAGAGCAGGGAAGAAGGCAATCCGATTCGAATGGAGAAGGCGCGGCGCGAGATGAAAAGACAGCTCGCAGAACTGGAGATTTATCTGTATGCAGATTCATTGGCGTTATGGCCAGACAGCGATGAATAATATTAGGGAGGAAGAAAATAATGGAAGATATTTGGAAGCTCTTGGACATGGAGCCAAGTACTGACACAGATGTCATAAAAAGAGCGTATGCCCGGCAGACGCACAAGTACCATCCAGAAGAAAATCCAGAGATGTTTTTGCGGCTGCGAAAAGCCTATCAGGCGGCAATGGCATACAGTGAGCGCGAGCAGACCGGCGCGCCTGAAATCAAGGACAGCGCGGCGATACCTTTGATGCCGTCAGAAGAAAAAACGCCGCTGGCGGAGGAGAGCGGCTGGCAGCTCATCACAGAAGAGTCCAAAGAAAATCCTTATCGAAAGCATGAGGCATATCATCAATTCACAGCGTTATATACAGGCAGCCAGCGGAAAAATGCTAAGGTCTGGCTGGACTATTTCACTTCGGCGCCATTTCTGGAGGTGTACAGAGAAAGGGCATTTGCAGAGCTGCTTTGGGAGGAGATCGAAAAACAGGAGATCTCGCCAAGCAGAGAGTTTCTGACATGGCTGCATATTGCGTATCTTATTGATGCAAGTTATGTGCAGGATTGGGATATACAGCAGTTTAGGGCAGAGAAGTGGGCAGTGTTTGATGGCATAGAGTTCATTTATCTGATTGCGGAAAAAGGACCCGTACCCAAACGGCGCACAGGCAATGAGCTTTCAATGCTTTTCAGCTTTTCAGAGTACTGTTATCTGATGCGTCTGGCAAAGTGCGGCAACTGGAATGAGAAGGCGCTCGCAGACGCCAGAGAGATTTTTGGTTACTATAATCTGGCGTACTTGAAAGAGAAGTGTGTGAATAAGGTATGGACAAGGACTGAGCGTCATCTTGCCGGAGTGCGCCTGTTAAATAATTTCTTCGAATGCCAGACGCTGCCGGACGAGCTCTACCGAATCTTATGGGAGCAGTTGTCTCTAAAGACCGCGACGATGGGACGCACAAAAATCTTTTATGGCAGACTGCGTGAGATTGTATTGGAGCGGATTCCCGATATTGAGGCGGAGGAGGAGAGCTTTACCAAACTGTATCAGGAGGACGTGCACTATTTTAGTGTGTGTACCAATGGGGCAGACCCGCAGAAGGATCTCGAGAAAACGGACGCGTTCATGGCGCGGGAGGATTTGCAGAGGGCGCTTCGAAACCGCCGCTTTGTCGAAGACTATGTTCTAAGAATCTGGCTGAGCAGAGAGGATTATATGCATAATGACTATATTCCCGATCTGTTTCTTGAACGGCTGATTGCATTTTATCGTGAAAATTCTGATGCGCCATGTGCGGCGCGTGTCATCTGGCAGGCAGAGCAGACACTGCTGGACAGAACGGTGAAGCGCCAGAAGGAGGAGGATTTATTGGCGCCAGTTTTGATGGATAGTGTGAGTGTTGTCTGCCGTCCCTTTTTCCGGCACTGGCTCAACACAGGATTTTATCTTGCCAAAGATCCGTCAAATGGAGTGCTTCTTTGTCAGTATTTGAGTCATTATCTGCCTTATCTGGAGGATTGGAGCAGACGCTTTGCACAGACAGGGAGACGCTGGACGACCGTGCTGGAGGAGCATACCATAGAGCTGATCTTTCATCAACGGTATATGGAATACAAGGTGGATTCCAAGCTCGTATGCTGTCCGCTTTTGAACTGGTCTGTATTGACAGAAAAGTTGGAGAAGGATACTGACAGCCTGTTTTTACTGCTTCCCGTCACGGCTGCGCCGTATGACCAATATGAGTCTGTCCAAGAGGAACTAGAGCGCAGGCTCAATAACACGGCTGCGCCCAAGGAGGATTTTGCGGAGATTGCCGGATACCTTGCAGGGCATGTGTGCTGCCTGCCAAGAGCAGAGGCAGCGTCTGCGGCAGAAGCGCTTTTTATCAATCCGGCAGACCTGCCGGCGTCAAGTCCAATAGAGCTGTTTGCCGAAAATGAGGAGCATCTCTATGGGTGCAGTTGGTTTCGTCAGGAGGGTGTGCTGTTATTTTTTGAGCAGACTGCTGAAAATAGAGTCGATTTGCCAAGGGGCTGTTATCAGAATATTTTTGAGGAGGAAATCGCGTTTTCAATGGGACAGAGGCTGTTAGAGGACATTGCGTCTCCTGCGGGATTTAACTTGTCACTGCTTAGGGTGCTGCCGTTTGCAGTCCATGTGCAGCCACGGTACGCACCAGCGGAGACTGTGGAGGAGGAGGAGATCACAATCAAGAGACTTAGCACTTTGATTGACCAGTATGCGCAGGACAGCCTGCTTAGGCTACAGTTTGAGTGGCAGGAGGGTTCTCTGGTATTTGTGCGCGATGAGAACGGCTATGCCTGCTTTTATTTTGATGATGCGATGCAAAAATATTTTACGCTGTTATTTCTCCCAGAAGTGTATGAGACTGTACCGCTCAGCAAGCAAAAATATGTTCCGTTTGGGCTGGGAAAACTGCCAGACTATGCAGTCCACCCTGACGCAGCGTCGATTCTTTGCAAGTTAGGCAGCGTATTCAGACAGCTTAGCAGGGGCGTGAACCCAGTGATTCGGGTGGGAGGGCATTGCCTGTGGGATATTGGCAATATTGGAAACAACGCAGCGCACCGCTATCGGCTTGCCAAGCAAAAGCTGGGCGGATACCCCGCAGAGCAGGTACAGAATTATATTCTGGCAAAGTTTGTGATCTCCCGCTATCCAGATCAGATGGAAAAAATGTCGATGGAAAAAATAAACACGGACAGTGGCAGCCGCCTTCTCGAGCATTGCAGTGAGCAGACAGAGGAGGTCAGACTGGCGCTGATGGAATTTATGCAAAATAAACTTCGCAGGCTGCGCCTTTCGTGGCGTGCAGCAAACGACAAGGAACCGTATTTTCCGTTTCATATTGTACTGCTACAGGAAGCGGGACGTTACATGATGGCATATCTGTGCGATGACAGACAGACTGCACAGTACTATGTGGCAGATAGAACCGCATACGTCAACATGAAGGGGAAAAATTATTCGAAGGATGCCTTTATGGGAAATACGGTGCCTGCTTATCTGATTCACAAGGACGCTTGCAGTATCCGAAATTGTCTGGATCTCATCTTTGATGACATGGCATACATGCCGGCAGTGCTCAATCAATTCGACGCATTTGCCAATGAGAATCCGGCAAAACCGCGGGCATATGAAGAAATCCGCGCGGAGCTGGTGGGCAAGCTGGCGCCGCCCGCTATCCTATGAGACACTCTTTTCCTAACGTTGCTCTCCTGGATTTACCACAGGTTTTCGACTCATATTCACACCTCTTAGTCTATGGATTTATTTACTGATATCAGTATACATGATATTGACGTTTTAGGCAAATAGGATTGAACAGGGCACTGTGAATATGCGTCTGGAGACCATAAAAAGACTTTTTGGAGTTGACATCGTAACACAATAGCAGGTATACTTGTAATATGGAAATAACTGAGACAGGGAAT
>ERZ808054.891-NODE-891-length-21271-cov-4.890016_pt1 | contig 21271 bp, 24 predicted proteins | sample MGYA00380201_ERZ808054 | MGnify/ENA primary metagenome ERZ808054 (study PRJEB31490, sample SAMN06133419) | mouse gut metagenome | isolation source: Z5_2 | host: mice | place: China: Chengdu | collected 2015-05 ... | reverse complement strand
TCCGCGCATTATGGAAACCGTGCCACGGATCGTCGAAACCGTCCCGAAACTGGTAGAAGGGCTAAGCGCGGCATTTGCCGGAATAGCCGGACAGTTAGGCGGGCTGGCAGATCAGCTTTTGCCGCCGCTCATGCAGGCATTTTTTACACTGATAAGGACAGTAACAGGCGCATTGCCTACACTGTTACCGCAGATATTAAACGCAGCAATAACACTTTTCAGCGGAATATTGCAGGGACTAACGGAAACCATACCACAGCTTCTTGCAATGCTTCCGACAATCATTCAGACAATATCACAGGCACTCACAGCCAATCTGCCGCAGATTATATCAATGGGCGTACAAATTCTTGTAAGTCTCATAAACGGCATATCACAGACGATACCCCAACTTATTACAGCAATAATAGAACTGATCCCCGTTATCGTGCAGGCGATCATGGAAAATTTACCGCTTATCATAGACGCAGGGTTAAACCTTTTATTATCCCTTATATCGGGCATAGTACAGGCAATCCCGCAGCTTATAGCAATGCTTCCAACGATCATCAATACGATTGTGTCGCAGATCGTTTCCATGCTGACTAAGATCATACAAACGGGAATACAGCTTTTAAATTCCCTTGTATCGGGAATTATACAGGCGATCCCGCAGCTTATAGCAGCATTGCCGCAGATAATCACTTCGACAGTGAACACGATCATAGCGAATTTACCAAAGATCATACAGACAGGTATTGAACTTCTGGGCGCGCTCATATCCGGCATTATTCGGGCGATCCCGTCGCTGGTCGCAGCATTGCCACAGGTATTTTCCGCGATCATCAATGCTTTTAAGGGGATCAACTGGGCAGATTTAGGAAAGAACATCATAGACGGCGTTATAAACGGCGTAAAGAACGCCGCCAGCAGTCTGATAAATGTATTTAAAGATTTAGCGAAGTCGGCACTGGACGCGGTAAAAGACTTTTTCGGAATTGCCAGCCCGTCAAAAGTTATGCGCGATCAAGTCGGGAAAATGCTTCCGGCAGGCATGGCAGAGGGCGTGGAAGACGGCATGGACGCAGAGGAAAAACGGATCAAGGCAGCAATGGCGCGCGGAGTACCCACGACGATCGACGGGTATATAAAAACGGGCGGCAGCAGCACGACAGGGAGCGCACAGGCGGTAGCAGGCGGCGGCTTCGTACAGAATGTAACAATAAACAGCCCGCGCGAATTATCGCCTTCAGAAACGGCGAGACAGACGCGGAACGCAACGCGGCAAATGGTTTTAAGATTAAAACCGACTTAAAGGGGGCATGGAATGAAAGTTATAAAATGCGAGAACGACAACGGGCTTTCTGCCGTGTTTACCTACGATCACGACGTAACAGAGTTTTTTCTTGTATCGCTCGAAGGAGTATACGAAATGAAAAACAACGTACACACTTCAGACAATGCCACGACGGACGGCAGCAGTTACGGCGGGGAAGCACTGGAACAAAGAAACATTGTTATTACAGCGAATATCCGCAGGAATTACAGGGAAAACAGGGACTATTTATCGCGGGTATTTAAAAAAGGCGCAGAGGGTACATTTTACCACACAGAGGACGGGCAGACACGAAAAATAAAGTACAGATCGGAAGGCGTTAATGTAGCGGACAAGGGCGTTTTGCGCCCAGCCGTTATATCGCTGATCTGTCCCGATCCCTATTTTAAGGACGACGAAGCGACGCACATTGAAATGGCAAGCTGGGAAAGCGGTTTTGAATTTCCGTGCGAGATACCGGAAAGCGGCATGGAATTTGGCACACGGTCAAAAGAGACAATCAAGGTCGTGGACAATGAAAGCACAACGGCGATCGGTATTCAAATGACGATTATTGCGGAAGACGTTGTTATAAATCCGTCCATTATGAACGTGACAACGGGGGAAACACTGAAATTACTTTGCACTATGCAGCCGGACGATCAGATCATCATAACGACAGAACAGGGAAATATTGACGTTGTGCTTTTTCGCGGCGGGGAAAAGATCGACTATAACTACACCGTGGACGAGGAAAACGAAGGCTACGTCCAGCTAGAGACAGGAAGGAACTATATAAACTATACGGCAGATGCTGGCGGCGATTACATGAACGTGAATTTTGACTTTGAAAATTGCTATGTAATGCCGTAGAGAGGGGGAGAGCATGGCACAGACAGCGGTGGAAATGCGGCAGCAGAAACAAGTTAAAGTGTATGATATAAACCTTATGCGGCAGGGCGTGATCGACGTTTACAGATCGCTTATATGGACGCGGAAATATTACGAAGCCGGAACGGTGGAACTTCACGCCGCTTTAAACAGCAGGAATTTAAAACTACTGAAAAAAGGCAATATTGTGGCAATGACCGGATCGGTGGAAAGTGCGATCATTAGCGGAATGGCAGCGGACGACTATTCAAACGAAATCACAGCTACGGGAAGTATGCTTTCTGCGGGGCTTTCAAGACGTGGCATTAAAACGGTGGTAAATGTGACAAATACGCCCTATGAAGACGTTATGCGGCAGCTTGTGGACATTTCAGCGATAAGAGGGACAAACCCGCTTCCGCGCCTTATACTGGGCGCAAAATGCGGCGCAGGCGGCACGGTAACGCTTCAAGTGTCCTATAAGGATTTATATACATACATGACAAAGTTATCAGCCTGCAGCAATTTGGGCTTCCGCATACGCGGGGACTATAAAGAAAAGCAATTCGTTTTTGAGGTATACGAGGGGAAAGACCACAGCGAAAATCAGACCGGAAACAAGCGCGTTATATTTTCAGAAGTATACAGGAATATAAACAAAGCCACATTCACGACAAACGATCAGAATTACAAAACCCATGCGATCGTGTTCGGGGACGGAGAGGGAACGGCGCGCACGGTTATGGAAGCGACGATTGATCCGACGGCGACAGGCTGGGAACGGCGGGAAATCATGGTGGACGCGCGGGACATTAAGCGGGACGGGCTGACCGAAGCCCAGTACAAAGCGGCACTTGTGCAGCGGGGAACGGAAAAGCTGGCAGAATACGGGATCGTGGAGTGTTTGGAAGCCGTGACGCTGCCGAACGTAAATTTTACATACAAGACGGATTATGATTTAGGCGACGTTGTAACGGTAAATAAAAAGGCATGGGGAATAAAAATGGATAAGCGGATCACAGAGGTACAGGAGATATACGAAAACGGCGGCTTGTCAATCGTCCCGACATTCGGCGATCCCCTGCCGGACACGGTGGACTTATCGGACAACTAAAGAAAGGAGTAAACAGAGCATGGCAGAGAATTACAGTTTTTTTAATTCCAAAGACCACGACAGGGTATACAATGCCCGCCACTGGGCTGATTATTTTTTCCCGCTTTTTAAGTCCGGCGTATTTAACGGGGATTTACAGGTCGTGGCTAACGGGGGAATGACCGTAAAAATAAAATCGGGGTACGCATGGATCGACGGGTACGGCTACCACTTGACGGACGGGCTTGTGGTCGATTTAGAGACGGCAAGCGGAAACATGAACCGCGCGGACAGTATTGTTATACGGCTGGACTTGACAAACCGCTGGATCAAGGCATTTTGCAAAACGGGCAGCTATTACGCGGGGGCAGGCGTACCACCCGCGCCGGAGATCACGGCGACGATCCATGAAATTGTTATATCGCATATTTCCATAGCGGCGGGCGTAACAGAGATCACGCAGGACATGATAACAGATACGCGCATGGACGGCGATATTTGCGGCTGGGTATGCGGGGCGGTAGATCAGATCGACTTTTCACAGATCAAGACACAGTTTGACACTTTTTTTGCAAATTATGAAGAGGAAATACGGACGCAATACGGATTGTATATGCAGGACATAGACAGGCTGGAAACACAGGGGCAGGACAGATACGACAGCATGGATCGGGAGTTTACGAACTACGAGAACCAGCAGAAAGAAAACATTACACAGTGGCAGCAGGACGAAAAAGAGTATTTAGACGCATGGATCGCAGCGGTACAGACGGAATACTTCGCATGGCTTGACCGGATCAAGGATATTTTGGACGAAAACGCCGCCGGACACTTGCAGAACGAAGTGGACAATCTGACGGTGGACGCTTTCAACAGGTATTATGGACTGCAGGCGCAGGAAACATTGTTTTTAGACGACGGCAGCATAAAAACAACGAATGAGGAAGCGGAGATCGTCACGGAATTTGGCACGGACAGCGACGGGAACGAAACAGCAGTAACAACCGTAAAACCTTTTACCGGAATGTATGACTATGTAAAGACAACAGTATTTTTTGCGGAAAAAGTGACAAGCAGCACAGAAAAGAAAGAGAGGGTATAAAAATGGCATTAGATGAAATCAAGTGGGGCGTGGATAGTGTAAAGAAATTCGGAGAAGGCTTTCTTCCCAAAAACATGAGGAAATTTCACGCGATACAGTCAAGCATAGACACGATAAACATTACCTTTTTAGAGCCGACAAACACGGTTATAGAAGATCAGATTTTACTTGCGGTAAAGGGCGTGGCAATACTGATGAAAGAAGGCAGTTACCCGAAACACCACAAAGACGGGACGCTGATTGCTGACAATACGACGCTGGGGCAGTATGAAAGTACGCCGCTTGTGGTCGAAAATATGGAAATGGAACACACATATTACTTCGCAGCTTTCCCGTACAGTGAAAACGGGGTATACAACGAAAGCGGGAACGCCTTAAACCGTGCAGAAGTGACGATCCATGAGGGCGAAACGGTAACGGTAAACGTAAACGTGGACAACGCAAGTGACTTCACTTCGGCGGCGATCGTTCTGCATAATGTGACGACGGGAGAGGATCAGACACAGACAGTCGGCGGCACGTCACAGATCGGCTTCAGCGTGAATATCAACGAAGAATATTACATCACGGCGGCAGCAGTCAATGGCTACAAAACGCCGGATCAGACGGAACACTTCACGGCGGCAGCAGGATATAGCCGGACAGTCAACTTTGATTATATCCGGCGCACACTGTTTGGATATTACGAGGACAAAACGGACAGCAATCCCGAAACCCGTATACATTACATTGAAATGAACGCCGATTTTGCGCCCATGCGGTGCGTTGCGACGGCAGCAGGCGGGTGGAATAGCGGGGACTGGACAGAAGATAATTGCTGGATTTTAAAGGGAAACAAGCCCTTTATGGTGCATTATGACGGTACGATCGACTATGAATTAGATCATAACGATTACAGCAAGAAAAAGGCTGGCGGCGCGTCCGACGTATCAAACACGGCATACGCCGGAAACGCAATGGCGACAATTCCCCTTATATGGGTAAAGAGGTATACAGAGGGAAACAAACAATACCACCTTTTCTGCGATATACAGCTTGACGAAGATTTTCACGCATACGCACACACACGCGCCGACGGCAGCATAGAGCCGTACACATTTTACCCTATGTTTGGCGGTGCGCTTGTTTCCGGTAAACTGCGATCTATTGCGGGGCAGACACAGCTAAACAATGTGGCGGGGGCAACTGAAATATCCTACGCGAAAGCAAACGGCGAATTATGGAATACGGGCTATTATTCAATTATTCAGTTACGGTGGGAACTGGAAACACTTTTCACAAGATCGACGAACAAACAGGACGCTTGCGGCTACGGGAATTATAAAGACGGCACAGGGGCGGGCAGTCTTTCAAAAACAGGTACGCTTTTGACAGGCGGCAGATTTTGGGGGCATGGATCGACAGTAAACAAGCCGAGGAAATTTTTACATTGCGAACAGCAGATGGGCGCATGGGAGAGGATCAACGGCTGGCTTTACGTCGGCGGCAAGCATTATATAAAGCAGTATGAGCCGTACAACGAAACGGGCGCGGGATATATCAACACGGGGCTTTCCATGAGCGGGACAAGCGGGCAGTACATCAAAGAAACCGTATTGACAGACAGCGGGGAACTGCCCACCGTGATCGGCGGCGCGTCTGATACATACAAATGCTGCGGCGGCTGGTACAACGCTTCGCAGGTCGATCACGCGCTTGTGGACGGCGACTGCAGCACTGGCTTGCTGTGCGGCGGGGCGGTGCATGTGAACAGCCTTGTTTCCGATGCCATCTGGGCCATTTCCGCGCGCTCCTATTCTAAAACGCCTACAACCGCGCAGCCCTCTGATCTTGAGGGCTAAGCGGTTAAAGCGGGGGATCGGGGGCAGCCCGCCCCCGTTGTAGGTAGACACAGACGAAAACAAAAATAATTTAAGATATACGGATTTTGTGTGCGACAACGCGGGGCTTCCTGTCCCCCGCCGCGATTGTGGACGGCAACTGCAACAATGGCTTGCTATGCGGCGGGGCGGTGAATGTGAACAACCTTGTTTCCAATGCCAACTGGAACATTTCCGCGCGCACGTTTCTATAAAAATGGATCAATAATCTAATGCACACAATCTAACGGAAGCCGAAGGCTTGAAATGAATACCCGACGTAGGCGGGGCAAGTAAGGAATTGAAAGCCCTAGAGGGAATAGAAAGGACGATCCACCATGAAAACCTACAAAAATTTATATGAAAAAATCATATCAGAAGAAAATCTGAAAAAGGCATTTTTCAAGGCAGCAAAGGGAAAACGAAACAGAAAAGACATACAGCGCGTACTTGACAATGTAGATGAACATGTGGCGATCTTGCACGGGATTTTAGAGCGTGAGGACTTCAGACCAGCACACCACAAGCCCGTACAGATCAACGACGGCTTCAAGATGAAAAAGCGGCATATTATAAAGCCGTATTATAAATATGAGCAAGTCGTACATCATGCGATCATACAGGTACTTGCGCCGACGGATAAAGAGATTGCAGCGGATCACAGCTTAAAGAAAATCATAAACCGTGGCGCGTATGAATTTACTTGCGGATCAGTCAAGGGACGGGGCGCACATTACGGAAAGCGGTATATAGAACGCTGGATCAGAAAAGACCGGAAAAACACAAAGTATGTGTTAAAAATCGACGTGCGGCACTTTTTCGAGAGCATACCGCACGACAGATTAAAGGAAAAACTGCGGAAAGTAATTGCAGATGAAAAGACGCTGCGGCTTCTCGATCTAATTATTGACGCAGTACCCGCAGGGCTTCCGCTGGGGTACTATACCAGCCAGTGGCTTGCGAATTTCTATTTGCAGGATTTAGACCACTTTATAAAACAGGAAGTATGGCAGCCGGAAAAGGAAAAGAAACAAAAACAGTATGCAGCGCGCAAAAAGAGACGCGGAGCGGAAGGCTACACCATGCCGGACTATCTTTGCGGCGTGAAGTACATGGTGCGCTATATGGACGATATAGTTTGTTTCGGTGCAAACAAGCGGGACTTAAAAACCGCGCTAGAGAGGATAGAAAGCTATTGCAGCGAAAAGCTGGGACTTGTTATCAAGAAAAATAAACAGATTTTCCCATTGTCAAAAGAAATCCCGTTGACAGAAAAGGAACTGGAAGCAAGGCAGAAAGCGAAAAAGAGCATTAAAAAGAAAGTAAAAGAGATCGGGCGCGCGTTAGATTTTATGGGCTTCCTATTCAGACGGACGCGCACGACGATCAGAAAAGCGATTTTGTACCGGATCACGCGCAAGGCGCGGAAAGTAGCAAAGAAAGAAAAGGCGAACTGGTACGACGCTTCAAGCATTATCAGCCGCATGGGGTATTTTAGGCACACAGACGCATATAACGTCTATTTAGAGCGCGTAAAGCCCTATGTAAATATAAAAAAGCTGAAAAAAATAGTCTCAAACCATGAGAGGAAAGGAAGGATATGCTATGGAAGTTAGGTGGCAGATCGGCGAAACCTACGAGACAGACCGCCCCGCAGATATTGAAAGGGGCGCGGATCGGGTAAAGGTACGCCGGAACATCAAAAGGGAAACCCGCACAGTAGACAGCACACGGCGCAAAGTTTGGGTATATGAATATGCAAACATGACGCTGGCACAATTCGACACATACAAGCGGCAGCTTGCGGAACTGGAAAGCCCGCTGGCGCAACTTATCACAGAAAATAATACACAGCAGCTTGAAGGCACAGCGGCACTTTATGAGGAATTGCTGGAGATGAAAGACAGCCAGCAGGCAATCATGGAAGGGATCGCGGCAGTATATGAAATGGGGGTAAGTGCAGAATGAAAAAAATTTACATCAAATTAGTAATTGCGGGAAGGAACATTGCAACCATTCCCGCGCCAGACATTGTAGGCGTAGCCGCAGGCGTTATCATAAAGGGCGCAGAGGACGGCGAAAAGTATATCACGATCGGAGACGTACCGGAGAAACGCAGGGCGGCAGTTATTGACGCGCTGAAAGCGGACGGCTACGACGAAAACGGCGATCCGATCGAGTAAGGAAGGGGTGGAGAGTATGACATATACAAACGTATTCACAGACAAATACAATGCGGTAACGGGCGCGATCGTCGCGGTGCTGACCGCGATTTTCGGTACATACTGGTATGTATTCGCGGCGTTTCTTGCGCTGAATGTGATCGACTGGATCACGGGCTGGATCAAGGCAAACAAAAAGAAAGAGGAAAGCAGCAGAGTGGGCGCGATCGGCGCAGTCAAAAAGCTGGGGTACTGGGCGGTGGTGCTTGTGGCGTTTCTGATTGCGTCCGTATTCGTAAACTTCGGAAAAGATATGCTGGGGATTGATCTTTCTTTCCTGCATTTGATCGGCTGGTGGGTGCTTGCCATGTTGATTGTGAACGAAGCCCGCAGCATTTTGGAAAATCTTGTGGAAATGGGGTACAAAGTCCCCGAAGTGCTGATTAAAGGGCTGGCGGTCACGGAAAAGCTGATTGAAGCCGGAATTGACATTTTAGGCACGGACGACGAAACAAAAGAGCCGTCAGACGACACGGGCGGCAAAGCAGACAGATAAACAGCAAACGGGCAAAAGCCCCCGCACAGACGAAACAAAGCCTTGCGGGGGCTTTTGCTATTCAGAAAGGACGGTGCAGCATGAAAAGCGAACATACAAAGGATTTACAGCCGGAAGAACTGGCAGAACTGAAAGAAAAAGTGGCGGGAATGGACGAAGACGCGCTGACAGAATTTAGAAACGGCTTCAATCCCGACGAAATGGGATTTTGTGGAGAGGAAGGGGCGACGGAATGAACATAAACAGGCAGTATATAACAAAAATCAATTTCACAGACAAAAACAGCACGGCGCGGATCAAGTATATTGTGATCCACTACTTCGGCGGGCTTTCTACCGCTTTACAGCTTGCGAAATACTGGGCGCGGGAATATGCGGGCGCGTCGGCGCATTATGCCATAGGGCATGAGGGGAAAATATTTCAGATCGTGGAAGACGACGACGTGGCGTGGCATTGCGGCGCGAAAAGCTACAAACACGCCGACTGCAGGAATACAAATTCAATCGGCATAGAAATGGCGGTTAAGAAAAAAGACAGCAGCACAAAAAACGCCACGGACAAAGACTGGTATTTTACGCCGCAGACCGTAGCCGCAGCGGTAGAACTGACGCGGCAGCTTATGAAAAAGTACAATGTACCCGCTGAAAATGTGATCCGGCATTATGACGTTACGGGGAAAATCTGCCCAAACCCGTATTATTACAATCTGTTTGAAAGCACATGGCAGACTTTCAAGGCAGCAATAAGCGCGCCGGAAACGCAGGAAGCGGCGGCAGCATTAACGCCGATCATGGGGCAGGCACGGGCGACAAAAGAACAGATTGCCGCCTATATTGTAAGCAAAAACCCGCTGGCGGCTTCCTACGCGGCAGAACTGGCAAACGCCTATATAGAGGAAGGACGCGCCGAAGGGGTACGCGGGGACATAGCCGCCGCCCAGTCCGTGATCGAAACGGGAAACTTTACTTTTGCCGGATCAGCGGTCACACTGGATCAGAATAATTTCTGCGGTATGGGCGTAACAACGCGGGGAATGAAAGGAAACAGCTTCGCCACTATGCGCGAGGGAGTACGGGCGCAGATACAGCACTTGAAAGCATACGCAACCGCCGATCCGCTGATCGGTGCTTGTGTCGATCCCCGATACAAATGGGTGGAAAAAGGCTGCGCGCCGTATGTGGAATGGTTAGGGCAGAAAGAAAACCCGAAAGGAAAAGGCTGGGCGGCAGGCGCGGACTATGGGGCGAAAATAAAGCGCGTTTTGTCCGCAATGATAGAAAATACCAGTACAGCAGAAAAACCCGCCACAGGCGGCACAGGGAACGCCACACAGGGCGAAAACGCGGCAGGGGTAAGACAGACCGCCGGAAGCCTTAAAATCATCTATACGGGCGCAGACGGCGTAAACTATCGGGCTATACCGGACTACGCGGCACAGGCAGCAGGACAGGCACACGCGGGCGACGTTTTCACGGTCGTGGGGGAAACAGACGACTTCTACAAGCTGAAATCCGGCTGGTACATCACAAAGCGCGCCGATCTTGTGCAGTTTACGAAGAAAGAGGTCAAGAGGTACGCAAAGATCATCTATACAGGCACGGACGGCGTAAACTACCGGAAAACACCGGACTATAACGCGCCCGCCGTCGGCGTAGTGAAATACGGGCAGCTTTTCACGGTCGTGGGAGAGTCTGGCGACTTCTACGAATTAAAGGCGGGCTGGTTTCTGACAAAAAGAAAGGATTTAGTGGAACTGATAGAAACAGCATAAAGCAGAGTAACAAAAAAACGGGCAATCTTGCCGCCACAGGGCAGCGGGAAAGCCCGTTTTTATTTTTTTATAATATTCGTGAATATGCGTTGACATATTCGGGAATATGTGCTATTATAATAGTGTCGAAAGACAAATACAGGGGAAAGGAGAAGAAAGGCATTGAGCAAAAAGAAACAAAAGAAAAGCGATAAAGAAAACCGCACACTGGAATGTATAGTTTTCATTACCGCAATTCTAAACCTTATCCAAGCAGTAACAGACCTTATAAAAGCACTGTTTGAGTAAGAAGACAAAGGGAAAGGGGCGAAAGCCCCAAGTACCTTTGCATTTAAAATAAATGTTTCTTGCGAAAATGTCAAGTGGTAGAGAATGGAAAAATTTCAGATTGCGCTGGACGTTGTAAAAATTCTATTTTCCGTAGCTGTGATATGCTTTATTATTCATTTATGGATCAGTCGCCGGAAAGACAAAGGGGAAAAATAATGGAAGAAAAGAAATTTAATCAAATAGCATACCAAAATAACTATAAGCGGGAGAAATATGACAAGATCGAAGTGATTGTACCAAAAGGGGAAAAAGAGCATATAAAACAGGCGGCAAAAGCGGCGGGGCTATCGGTATCAGCTTATATTTACAAAGTAGTACAAGAAGACATGGAAAAGGGCGGCACTGTTTAGCCGCCCTTTGCTGACTGTTAATTTTGTTCTACATCAAGATAAACCATTTTTAAGGAAGCACCAAACTTTTTACCATTTTGACCGCCGTATACTTGAAAATCTACTATTTTATAGGGGCGATCAAAGTTATAATAAACATAGGGGACAAATTCCTTCGGGACATTGCCTATAATATAATCATTTACTTTTACATAAAATGCTGGCTCATTTTCAAATGTATATTTTTCGAGCGTAACGACATGATCGCAGTCAAACGGGGGATCATTAAACAATATCCGGCGTAGGATAGTTTGGCGCGATCTAATTTTCCCACTTTCATTTGAAAACGTAACACCAGCGACGGAAAAAGAATTGCTTTTTGTATCACGAAAGAAAGCAATATTGACGTGGGGAGTTTGAACTTCGGGAGTAGTAGCTTCTTCCGGTTGCTTTGCTTCCTCTTTATGATGATTAGCGGCAATTTCTACAGATTGCACATTTTTTTCAGATAAAATGGAAGAATTGTTTTCTTCAGATTTTTCCGTTTTGGACTTAAACGGGAAAAGTAGCAAAACGCCGATAATTATTAGGGTAACTTGTCCAGCGTGCATACCATACAATAAAAAAGTGACAATGCCACACAGCAAAGATACAATACCTAAGAACAAAACGATTTTTCTTTTCATAGAAACACCTTCCTAAAAAATATTTGCCAGCCTGCGCTTGCTGACCTTTAACACAATTTATCGCATTTAATGTGTTAATGTCAAGTATATTGCTGATTATTAGCACAAAAAAGGAAGCGATAAAGTGAAAATATACGATTACAGGGGCAAAAAGAACATATGCGGGGAACGCATACGGGAAGCGCGCGTCGTTCAGAAAATGTCACAAAGCGAACTGGCGGCAAAAATGCAAGTAGCAGGAATAACGATTGAACGCGACAGCATAAGCCGCGTGGAGATCGGGACACGTTTTGTCGCTGATTATGAATTGAAGATATTTGCAAAAATTTTGAATGTTGATGTTGTGTGGCTGCTTGCAGATAAAGAGTAAAAACGCCGTAGAGGGGAACGCCTGCGGCGTTTTTCGGAAAGGCGGCACAGATGAAAGAAAAAGAGTTTACACACATGACATATAATGACAGGCTGCGGCTTGACGCGCTTATAAGGGCAAAGCATAAGCCCAAAGAGATAGCGGAAATACTACATAAGCATATAAGCACGATATACAGGGAACTGGGGCGCGGAAGGTATATGCACACAAATAGCGATCTGACAGAGGAAGAACGGTACAACCCCGACGAAGCAGACCGGAAAGCGCGGGAAAATCTGAAAGCAAAGGGCGCAGGGCTAAAAATAGGGAATGACGTTAAACTTGCGAATTTTCTTGAAGAATTAGTGATAGAACAAAAGTATTCGCCGGACGCAGCACTGGCGAAGGCGCGGCAGCAGCAGGAAAACTTTTCTACAATGATATGCACAACCACTTTTTACTCATATATAGATAAAGGTATATTCTTAAAGCTGACAAATAAGGATTTGCCAGTTAAAAAGGATCAGAAACGGAAATATCGGAAAGTGAGACAGTCCCGCCCAAGTAAAGGGGAGAGCATAGAGAACAGACCGGACAATATAGACACACGGGAAGAAATAGGACACTGGGAAATGGACACAGTAAAAGGAAAGCAGGGCGTTACAAAGTCCTGCTTGCTTGTGCTGACAGAGAGAAAAACACGGGACGAAATAGTGGCAAAGCTGCCGGATCAGAAAGCGGAAAGCGTCGTTAATGCGCTGGATCGGTTAGAGAAAAAGTGGGGCGATATGTTCTACAATGTATTTAAAAGTATAACAGTAGATAATGGATCAGAGTTTGCAGACTATGAGGGCATGGAAAAATCATGCAGACGCGAGGGAAAAAGGACTACAATATACTATTGCCACCCATATAGTAGCTATGAGAGGGGAAGCAACGAAAACCAAAACAAGATGATCCGGCGACATATACCCAAAGGGACGGACTTTGACGACAAGACAGACGAAGAGATCGCACAGATTGAAGGCTGGATCAATGAATACCCACGCCGGACGCTGGGCTATTGCAGCAGTAAAGAACTGTTTGAAAAGGAACTGGCGGCGATATAATAACAAATATGTGAATAATGCACAAGAAAACAGCTCCATCTTTTGTGCATTATGGAGAACTGGAAAAAATCGAAAAATCTTTCGCATTTAATGTTGACATTTTCATTACAGGATTAGTCTGAAAGTTATGCTTTACACGGAATAAAAAGTGTGATATTATTTTCAAGTATGAGATTCAGCCGTTGCTCAGAAATATGGAATCTCCGACCATTTCTTAGTATCAGGCGATTAAAGACCAGGAGGAAGAATTATGATTTCGAAGGAAAAGAAAACAGCAATTATGAAAGAGTATGCAAGATGTGAAGGTGATACAGGTTCACCGGAGGTGCAGATTGCAGTATTATCAGCAAGAATTCAGGAGCTTACAGAGCACTTGAAGACTCATCCCAAGGATAATCATTCCAGAAGAGGTATGTTTAAGATGGTAGGTCAAAGACGTGGTCTTCTCAATTACCTTAAGGAAAAGGATATTGAGAGATATCGTGCCTTGATCGAGAAGCTTGGACTTAGAAGATAATCAGCAGTTTAAGGCGGAGTTGACCGAGGAATTCGGGCTCCGCCTTTATACCTTTATAGGAATGTATTCAGATCTTGCTTATACGGGTAGGAAGAAAAGGAGAGAGATATGTATAAGACATTTTCAATGGAGCTTGCAGGACGCACCCTGAGTGTTGATGTTAACCGGGTAGGTAAGCAGGCGAACGGATGTGCATTTATGCACTATGGAGATACTACGGTTTTGTCCACGGCAACAGCATCGGACAAGCCGAGGGAGGGAATTGACTTTTTCCCTTTAAGTGTAGAGTATGAAGAAAAGCTGTATGCGGTAGGCAAGATTCCCGGAGGCTTCAACAAGAGAGAAGGAAAGGCTTCCGAGAATGCTATTTTGACAAGCCGTGTGATTGACAGACCTATGCGTCCGCTGTTTCCCAAGGATTACAGGAATGATGTGACCTTAAACAATATGGTCATGAGTGTTGACCCTGCCTGCCGTCCTGAGCTGGTGGCTATGCTGGGGGCAGCGATTGCGACAAGCATTTCTGATATTCCGTTCGACGGACCTTGTGCGATGACCCAGATAGGGATGTTCAAGGGGGAGCTGATCGTGAACCCTTCTCAGGAACAGTGGAAAAACGGGGATCTTAATCTGACGGTTGCATCTACCGCGCAAAAGGTGATCATGATTGAAGCAGGGGCTAATGAGATCCCGGAAGCAATCATGATTGACGCAATCTATAAGGCACATGAAATCAATCAGGCTATTATCGCATTTATCAATAACATCGTTGCCGAGGTTGGGAAAGCAAAGCATGAGTATACCAGCTGTGCAGTACCGGAAGAGCTGTTTGCAGCGATGAAGGAAATCATCCCGCCTGCCGAGATGGAAGAGGCAGTGTTTACTGATGAGAAGCAGGTGCGCGAGGAGAACATCAAAAATATCACCGAGAAGCTGGAGGAAGCCTTTGCAGAGAATGAAGAATGGCTTGCAGTGTTAGGTGAAGCCATTTACCAGTATGAAAAGAAAACTGTGCGCAAGATGATCCTGAAAGACCACAAGCGTCCCGATGGACGTGAGATCACGCAGATCCGTCCTTTGGCAGCGGAAGTGGACATCATTCCCAGAGTGCATGGTTCCGCCATGTTTACCCGCGGGCAGACCCAGATCTGCAACGTGTGTACCCTGGCGCCTTTATCTGATCAACAGAAGATCGACGGGCTGGATGAAAATGAAGTGAGCAAGCGTTACATGCATCATTATAATTTCCCTTCCTACTCTGTAGGCGAGACCAAGCCTTCCAGAGGTCCGGGAAGAAGGGAGATCGGGCATGGGGCGCTGGCGGAGAGAGCGCTGATTCCGGTGCTGCCTTCCGAGGAAGAATTTCCGTATGCGATCCGTACCGTATCCGAGACTTTTGAGTCTAACGGTTCCACCTCTATGGCATCCACCTGTGCATCCTGCATGTCACTGATGGCAGCCGGCGTACCGATCAAAAAGATGGTAGCAGGAATTTCCTGCGGTCTGGTAACTGGTGAAACAGACGATGATTTTGTTTTGCTTACAGATATTCAGGGACTCGAGGACTTTTTCGGAGATATGGACTTTAAGGTAACCGGTACAACAGAAGGTATCACGGCGATCCAGATGGATATTAAGATCCATGGACTTACCCGCCCGATTGTAGAGGGCGCTATTGCCAGATGCCGTGAAGCAAGGCTGTTTATTATGGATAACTGTATGAAGCCCGTGATTGCAGCGCCCAGACCGGAAGTTGGACCATATGCACCGAAGATCATTTCCTTGCAGATCGATCCGGAAAAGATTGGTGATGTGGTTGGCCAGCGTGGAAAGACTATCAACGAGATCATTGCCCGTACCAATGTAAAGATTGATATTACGGATGACGGTAATGTATCTGTATGCGGCACGGAGCCTGACATGATGGAAAAGGCAGTTGAGTATATCAAGACCATCGTGACGGACTATCAGGAAGGACAGATTTTCCAGGGCATTGTGGTCAGCATTAAGGAATTTGGCGCGTTTATTGAATTCGCACCGGGCAAAGAGGGAATGGTCCACATTTCCAAGATTGCAAAAGAGAGGATCAATCATGTGGAAGACGTGCTTACTCTTGGAGACAAGGTAACAGTGGTATGCCTTGGAAAAGACAAGATGGGCAGGATGAGCTTCTCCATGAAGGATGTAGCACAGCAGTTTTAAAGCAACTGATTGGTTGCTGTTAAATGAAAAGAGCGGGAGCTTTATGAAGTTTTCAGAATTTCATAAGGCTTCTTTTTTTACTGCAATTTAATAGTCATAACCTGTCCAAATCATCATATATTGGGATAAGAGGTGAATGTGATGGCGAAACAGGAAGAGATTTTAAGGATTTTCCCGGATTATATGAAGGCAAGATGGGAAAAGTCCCTGCAAAGGGCGGATAAGCTGGAGGAGATCCGGCTGGGAATCGGGCGTCCGGTACGCTTTTTGATCGGGGGGGAGGAATATTTTTTGTCATGCAGGGGGTACGTCGGCAAAGGGATACAGGATGCCTGGCACATGACAGAACGTGAACTGGATGAGATATTGAAAAATGTATGCCATTACTCTATGTATGCATTTGAAAATGAAATCCGGCAGGGGTTTTTGACGATTCCCGGGGGGCATCGGATCGGGGTGGCAGGGCAGGTCATACTGAATGAAAACGGCAGTATCAGAAATATGGCTCATATCCGTTTTATCAATATCAGGATCTCCCATCAGATCATTGGTGCAGCAGATGAGATCATGGAGTATTTGTATGAGGACGGGCGTTTTTGCAACACATTGCTGGTATCTGCCCCGGGATGCGGAAAGACAACCCTTCTCCGGGATATCGTGAGGCAGGTCTCCGGCGGGAATGTATATGGCCAGGGCAGGCAGGTGGGAGTGGTAGATGAGCGGTCTGAAATTGCAGGATGTTTTAGGGGAGTTCCTCAAAATGATGTGGGAATCCGCACGGATGTTTTGGACGGATGCCCGAAAATGCAGGGAATGATGTTGCTTATGCGCTCTATGTCGCCTGCTGTAGTGGCAGTGGACGAGATAGGCGGGGGCGAAGATATGAGGGCTGTTTATCAGATTTTGCAGTGCGGGAGCAGTGTGCTTGCAACCATGCATGGCAATACCATGGAAGATGTGCATAAGAAACTGAATGTGGGTATGACGGATGGACATGTTCCGTATCAGCCGGAAGACTATTTTGAGCGGTATGTATTTCTGGAGAAGAAAAGGGGCAGTTTCCTGATACGTGAAATATTGGATCAAAAAGGAGCCAGAATGGAAAAAGGCGGAGGGAGGCTATTATGCTGCAGCTGACAGGGTGTCTGATGATCATTGCCGGATGCACGGGCATTGCGGCGGTGGTGTGCCGGGATTATAACAACAGACTGCATTCCCTCTCATTGATAAAGGATATTTATGAGGATATGAAATATTATATTTCATACCAGAAGCTGACAGTTCCGGAAGCTTTGCTCAGGCTGTCTGAAAAGGAAAATAATCCTTTTGCAGAAACATTTTTTGAGATTCATGAAGCTGTACAGGGCGGAAACGGAAATCTGCCGGAAGTCTGGCATGAACATATGGAAAAGGCGCTGGCATATACCACTTTAAACAAGAATGAAAAAAATTATTTATTGGATTTTCCTTCCTGTCTGGGCTATATGGAAGAGAATGCCCAGACAGGAGCCTTAGATGAACTGCAAAGGCAGGTAGTGCACCGGATGGAAGAGCTTTCAGAAGAGCAGAAGAATAAAAATAAAATGGTAATGAGTTTGGGGATTGCCGGCGGAGTGCTATTGTCTATTCTGCTTTTGTAATTCTGGAATAGGGAGGAAGTATGGAGATAAGCCTGATCTTTAAAATTGCAGCAGTGGGAATTCTGGTTACTATTTTAAGTCAGATCTTAAAGCACAGCGGAAGGGAAGAACATGCTTTCTTGATCAGTCTGGCGGGATTGATTTTGGTACTTACATGGATTTTGCCCTATATTTATGATCTGTTTGTCATGATACAGGATTTATTTAACATATGAAGCAATCCGGTTTGCTTAAGAAACGACGGTTATGAAATATTTGCATTTTAGATGGGAGGTGCGAAAGCAGATGGAGATTGTGAAGGTTGGGATCTTTGGCGTTGCAGGGGTGATGCTGGCACTGCAGTTTAAGTCTGACAAGCCGGAATATGGTCTGTATTTAGGGGCAGTGATCTGCCTGGGTATTTTTTTCTTTTCCATAAGGGGGCTGGGCATGCTCCTTTCTAAAGTGCAGGAGCTGGAGCAATATCTGCAGGGAAGCGGAAATTATCTTGGTTTTCTGTTAAAGGCGGTTGGAATCACTTATGTGTGTGAATTTTGTGCCTCTGTCTGCAGGGATGCGGGTTATGGTGCGGTTGCAGGGCAGATAGAAATATTTGGGAAGCTTTCCGTATTATTGATGGGAATTCCCATTTTGGTTGCAGTGGTGGAAAATATCAATGCAGTAGCAATGTAATAGCAGGTCGGCAGCATGGAAAGTGTGAAAAAGGCAAGATGGGTTTGGGGTTTGGTTTTCGCGATATTTTTTCTTTTCATTCAGTGCGATCCCTCCTATGCAAGAGAAATTGCAGGAGGGGATTTGGGAGAAATTTTAACAACAGACAACGAAACTGATGAAACGCGGCAATATGTGGACAAATGGCTGGATTCCATTGATATGGGAACACTTGAAGAGATGGAGAAGCTGTTTCCGGGGTACGACATAGATATGCAGGAGCTTTTACACATGATCATGGAAGGGAAGATCCTGGAGGCCGGAAAAGGACTGATCTTGCAGACCGGAGAAAAGTTCAGGGGGGAATTACTTAATCTTCGGCGGATTTTTCTTTATATTTTAATTTTTGGGATCGTATCTTCTCTTTTTTCGGGATTTTCAGATTTGTTTTCGGGGCAGCAGATTGCACAGGCAGGTTTTTACTTTTTATATTTGTTCCTTTCAGCAATACTTGTCCGTGTATTTCTGGTCTTGTCAGAAATGGCGGCAGATACGATAGGAAGTATTGTACTGTTTGTGAAATTGTTTATCCCCACCTATTTTATGGTAGTGGGGGCGGCACAGGGAACAGCCACCGCGGTGTGCTATTATCAGCTTATGCTGGTCATAGCCTATCTGGTGGAGAGCTTTCTAAATGGAGCGTTACTTCCGTTTATATACAGTTATGTGCTCTTAGCCTTGCTAAACGGCATTTGGGTGGAAGAAAAACTGTCCCTGCTGCTTGATTTTTTAAAAAAAATAATCGGGGCAGCATTAAAAATTTCTATGGGGGCAGTGACAGGGTTTGGTCTTGTACAGTCCGTGGTGGTACCGGCGGCAGACCGGCTTAAAATTTCGGTATTGCGGAAAGCGGTGGCATCAATTCCGGGAATAGGCGGTGTGGCAGAGGGTGTGACAGAGCTGGTTTTAGGGTCAGCCGTCTTGATCAAGAACAGTATGGGCGTATTGTTTCTGATTCTGCTTTTGGCAACCTGTCTGATCCCGCTGGCAAAGCTTTTTCTGGTGGCAGGAACGGTAAAGCTGGGGGCGGCAATTGCAGGGATCGTAAGCGATAAAAGAATTTCAGGCTGCACAGACAGGGTTGGGGAAGGCTGCTTTTTACTGTTTCGGTGTGTGTTTACATCTATGGCGCTTTTTATGATCGTGATCGCAGTGGTTGCGTCCATGGTGCCGTACTGACAGACGGATGCTCAGATAAAGGAGGTCAGCGTGGTTTCGGCAGTTAAAGATATTTGTATTTTTATGATCATTGTGCAGGCGGTATTGTGCTTTGCGCCAAATTCAGCCTACGAGAAATATATAAGGGTCTTGGTGGGAGTTTTGATAATCCTGCGGATAACGGAACCGATTTTTGGTATTTTTCTGAAAGAGGAGACAAAGGCGGAAATACAAAGCAGGGTCACGGCGCTCCAGGAAGAGCTGGAGAACCAGAAGATAGAAATCAAAGATCAGGATATGGAAATTTACAGAATCGTTGAGGAAGAGCTGAGAAAGAAGGTTGAAGAAAGTGAAGATGGATAAACTTGCCGATGGAAAATGGAAAAAAAAGCTGACCAGAGATAATTTTCTGATCCTGGCATTAATGGGAGTACTGCTTTTGGTGATCGCATGGCCTGTGAAAGATGAAAAAAATGCATCAGAGTCCGTTCAATTGGACAGTAAAGATGATAAGATGGATTTACAAACAAATTATCGAACAAGCGTTCTCGTGGATGGTGAGGGAAAATCCAATCTGAGACCGGAGTATGCGGCATATCTGGAAGAATCGCTGGAGCAGTTTTTATCCACGGTAGATGGCGTGGGGAAAGTGAGGGTGATGATCACTCTGGCGGACGGGGGCGAAACATTTGTTGAAAAGGATTTGACCACTACAAGAAAAGGCACCACGGAGGTGGACGCGGAGGGCAGCAGGAATACAACGGACATTGCAGAGGAAGAAGCCACCGTGTATACAGAGGAAAAAGATGGCGACACGCCTTTTGTCAGGCAGATAAAATACCCGAAGGTAGCCGGCGTGGTCGTATCGGCACAAGGAGGGGGAAATGATGCCATAGCGCAGAAGATTACCAAAGCAATTCAGGCATTATTTGGCATAGAGGCACATAAGATTATTATAGTTAAAATGATATCAACGTAAAGGAGATATGGGCTTGAAGAATATGGTGAAAAAGAATCAGATCATGATCACGGCACTTGCAATTATGATTGCAGTTGCAGGGTACCTGAATTTTGCCGGTACCAAAATTACACAGGAAGAGATTATGACCACCGGCGTGGACAATGTATCGGCAGTAGGGCAGCCGGATGCCGCGGAGGATATGGATGTGGCAGCATTGTTTGAAATCTCCGATGAAGACATGGAACAGGCGGAATATGGAGAGATTGAGAGCCTGGATTCCGATGTGGTCCTGCAGCAGGAAAATTATCTGGATGAGACCATGGATGAGGCGCTTGCCGGGGAACTGGCAAGAAATATGGAAAATCAGATCCCGGATGGAGAAACGCCCGGAGAAGCAGTTTTCACCTCCTCGACGGGATTGGATACACTTTCCGGAGCACGGCTTTTAAAGGAGCAGACCAGAGCGAAGAATAAGGAAACCCTGCTGGAGATCATTAACAATGTGAACATCGGAGAGGAACAAAAGCAGGAAGCGGTGGACAACATGATAGCGATCACCGATATTGCAGAGA
>ERZ808054.888-NODE-888-length-21313-cov-12.565785_pt1 | contig 21313 bp, 23 predicted proteins | sample MGYA00380201_ERZ808054 | MGnify/ENA primary metagenome ERZ808054 (study PRJEB31490, sample SAMN06133419) | mouse gut metagenome | isolation source: Z5_2 | host: mice | place: China: Chengdu | collected 2015-05 ... | reverse complement strand
AAGGACGTGATAGCGTGGCAGAATGAGTTGATGGCGTACCGGGACGAGAAAGGCAAGCCCTATTCCGCAGATTATTTAAGGACGATACACGCACAACTGACGGCGATATTCAACCATGCGGTAAACTTTTATAATCTTCCCTACAATCCGGCAAGGCGGGCGGGGACGATTGGGAGCGAAGCCGTTAAGGAAATGGACTTTTGGACGAAAGAGGAATATCTGAAATTTTCCGAAGCCATGATGGATAAGCCCCGTTCCTATTCACATCTTGGCTGCATTCCGGATATTGATGCAGTTGATCTTGACGGAAGCGAACAGGAGCACGAAGGCCAGGAGCATGTTGATGGCCAGGATGACGAAAACAGTGAAAAAGGAAAGGTCCCCGCGCTCATCCCGGATGATTTTTTTGTGCATAAGCTCCTCCTTTACTTCCAGTAGTGCTCGCTGACACCGGCACCCTGGGCGCGTATGTTGATGGGCACAAGGTTGAAGTGCCAGAAACCGCCCAGATAGCAACGCCCTGTCACTGTGACATAGAAGGGGGATCCGATCTGGATGCGGCTGGAGCTGCCGGAGCAGGAAACCTGGTAGGTCAGTCCTTCCACTTCGCTCATCTCACCGGAGAGATAGGAGAAGAGGGAATCCGTCTCCCCACTGGTTCCGCCGTTTAACTGGATCTGCTTTACGATCTGGTCTGCCATATGGTCCATTTCCTGCTTGATGGAAATGATATGGAAGACATTGATGATGAAAGCGATCAGGATGACGGCTACAAGGATGTAGATGAAGCTGCTGATATAAGAGGAGTCTCCTCTCTCGGATAGCAGGAGCCGTTTCAGTTTTTTTCTCAAGATGTCACCTCCTGGGCAACAAAAAGCAGGCGGGATCCGGGGTGGACATCCTGCCTGCGTTCGGTTGCAGTATATGATTTTTCACAATACCTATTTTAGCATATGGGATTTACCCTGTAAATCGCAATGCTGTGCCAAGTTGGGATAGTTTTGTGCCAATATAGTGCCAGTGAGAAAATATTGTATACATGATAACAGAAATGATTTATAGAATGACTTTTAATATTAGGATTCGATATAAAATGGTATCAAACATTGCATTTTATGAATAAAATTATACAAAATAAGAAAAAATTAAAATAAAACGAAAAAAAGTATTGCATTTTTTTGAAGAGGTGGTATTATATTGATAAATAATAGAAAGGGTAGACTACCTATGAAAATACAAAGAATTGCATTAGACGGTTTCAAAAATTTAAATAATGTTAATATTGCATTTAGCAAGATTACTTCATTGGTTGCATTGAATAATTTTGGTAAGTCTAATGTGTTATCTGGCATTGATTTCGGTATTGACTTTATGAAGTGCAATGAGGAGCAGAGACAAAGTCTCATGAGCTCAGATAATGTCATGCCAATCAATAAGGCTTCTCTGGATAAGGATTTTCGATATGAAATAGAAATGACTACTATAATTGGAGTTGTTAAATATCGAATTATTTATGGGTTTACTTTTGGATGGCTACGAACCAGAGAAGATGAGGCAAATATTAAAAATGAATATCTTAAAGTGAAGATTGATGAAAAGGGGAAGAAATATAACCAACTTATCAACAGACAGGGACAGGAAGCTTTCTATAAGAGTTCAGAAACCGGAAGATGTGCTACGCCTACCCAAATAGGAAATGTGGAATTGGTTGTTAATAAGTTAAAAGCATTCGATCAGTTATACTATATAGAAATCATTAAAAAGCTGAATGATTTAAAGCTTTATATGGAAAATAATCTTGATCCGAAAGGGTTTTATATGCCGGATCCTATCATAAGTAAAGGCTCTGAGTATTTTATTGATTCACATAGTTTGCCAAGAGTGATAGCAAAATTGAAACAAATCAATCCGGGGAAATTTGACCTGCTTTTAGATGCTTATAAAAGTTTGTTTCCTGATATTGAGGACGTAATTGTTAGGGAAATTCAGGTTTCCAGTGAAGGTACTGTCGTTGTGCCTGATGATGCACCATTTATAGTTTCTGACAGCATATATTTACTGTTTGTTCGCAATAAAAATTTGTGCAGGCTCATTGACTTTAAAGCAATGTCTGATGGAGCAAAAAGGGTATTCATGATTTTGACCAAAATCATAATGGCAAGTTTAGAGGAAAGAAATATATCTTTGATTGCTATTGAAGAGCCTGAGAACTCCATTCATCCATCTTTATTCCGGACATATTTACAGATAATTTCCGATTTGTTGGACGATTGTAAAGTAATAATTACAAGCCATTCTCCATATATAATCAGTTTTATGGATTTAGACAGCATTTATGTAGGCTTACCCCGGGACGGTGGGATAGCCGAATTCCATGGATTTAAGAAGAACAAAGAGAAAATGCTTGAGGATGACGCAGATTCTCTTGACATGGGTATGGGAGATTATATTTTCTCTATGCTGGCTGATAACGAAAGCGAAATTGAAGGATATCTGGAGTGTGATACAGTTGAATAAGTGTTTGGTATTGTTTGTTGAGGGGCAAACAGAGGTGGAGTTTTATAAGGCTCTCATAAAATACATAAGAGAATGTCATGTAGATAAAAAGCTTGAACATAAAGTGATTTATAGAAGTATAGATGGAATAGGCGGATACAAAAAGGAAGTAAATCGAATTTTTTTGAAAGAGGTTAAGCCTAAAGTAGAAGGATATCAAATAACGGTTGCGCTTTGCTATGATACAGATGTTTTTGGCTATGTACAAAGGCCCAAAATTAACTGGAAGGAAGTGGAAAAGCTTCTTAAAGATGACGGGGCACATAAAGTGCTCCACATCAAGGCCGAAAAATCAATAGAGGATTGGTTTCTGATTGATAAGGAGGGTATAAGGCGTTTTTTAAAGCTAAGCTCCGATATAGAACCTCAAGGCTCCAATGGATATGAGAAATTGAAGTATCTATTTAAAAAAGCAAATAAGATATATGCCAAAAAGGGGCGCGAAGTCAACGGACTTGTCCAAGCTCTGGACATTAGTCTGATTAGCAGAGGGGTAACAAAGGGCCTGGATTTACTGTACAAAGAGCTGGGAGTGCGAGGAGGTGGTATAAGCAAAAAATGATGAAAGATTGGAAAGAGAGAATGTGGCAATTAAAATAGCTGAAGCGGCCAACTTCAGCTAGAGAATTGTTAATGACCATAGATGATGATCACTAAATGTACAAAAGTTATTTTATCATCTATTATTCTTGATTTCAATCCGAAACAGAGGTTCGACTAATTCCCAGGCAGGTCATTGTTGGTTTTTATAAATTTTGCAAATGCAGTAAAAAGGACTGCTTTATTAAGTGTAGCCAAAATCAGGAGGAAATGATGAAGTTAAAAGTATCGAAGGAATCAAAAACAGGATTAAACACGGAATTTGTGAACATTGAATCAGGAAGAAAGATAAAGCTTGAACAGGCTATTCGGCAGGTGGAAAAAGGGAATCCCGGTTACCAGAATTATGTGGCAGTCAAAAATCCCAATGGAACCACGTATCTGCGGTCAAAGCCGAACGGAAGTCTGAGAGATAATATTGAATAGGATATTTATTGTTATGGAAAAGGGGAGGAATGAAATTGAGCAATGCTGTTGCTGCAAGAAATTATGGAGATATATATCAAGCGATGGTGTTCTGGAAATATGCGGTCCAGATGCTTGGCATCTCAAACATTAAAGAAATTGGATATGAATATGGAGAGGTAAAATCATTTGATGATATTGTGATATATTATAGCAATGAACAACGTTTTCGGGATACCTACATAGATGCTGATTATTTCCAAATAAAATTTCATATGAAGCAGTCAGAGGAATTTACAATGGATAATCTATTGGATCCTGCATTTATCAATGCAAGAAAGAATTCTTTTCTACAAAACGTTGTAAATGCTTATAGGAATGAAAAAATAGATTTTTCCAGAAGCCGTTTTACAATGTATTCCGTATGGAGGATTAAGTCAGGAGATATTCTAAACAAGTTAATCAGTAATGTAGATAAAACATTCGATCTTAATAAGCTCCAGGAAGGAAAAACCTCCAATTCCGAGATGGGGGCGCTAAGGCAAAGACTGTGTGAAGAATTATCTGTGACTGAAAACGAACTGCTGAATATTTTAAGGCAAGTCCGCATAAAAGATGGGCAAGAATGTTTTAACGATTTAAAAGAGCAATTAAATCGGGATTTTTCCTACTACAAACTGCAACCATGGACAGATAGCAAAGATACACTTCAATATTGTGATTTAGTTCATGCTTGGAATAGAAACGGAATCCATATTGTAAAGAAAGATGATATAAAAAGGAGTTTGGAAAAAGAAAACCTCTTTCATACGACAAAGGATGCCGCATCTATTGCCATAAAAAGTTTTACAAGATATACGGAATGGCTGGATGGCTGGGCAAGTGATATCTTAGATTTGACAAATATTTTGGATAAAAGAGAATTGCAGCCGGGATATTCGTGGGGAAATGTTTTTCAAGCTATTGAGAAGTTTGTTTGCAACAGACTTGATAACACAATAGAATATCATGTTGCCTTGGAAACTTTGCTATCTGTTTCTTTTACGGCAGGGCGTATATTAAATCCAAAATCTGGAATAAAAGTGATTCCAGTTCAAAAGACATTAGATGGTCGTGTTGATTGGAAAAGGGATACTATCGATGAGGCGGTGTATAGCAAGTTTATAGTATCTGATAAGATGCTATGTGCCGGAGCAAGCGAAGTGGCAATATCTATTGGAGTTACGCACGATATCAACAAAGCTGTGCAAAACTTCATAGAAAATAGTCAGCTTAAAATAGGTTTGCATAAGGCCTTCTTGTTGGAGGACTTTGGAAACGATGCAGTAAAAGATGGAACACATGCATGGCAGCTTGCGAAACAGATAAGTAGAGAAATTAGCAAGCATGCAGATATTATAAAAAAAGGAAGATTGCATTTATTTATAGCAGGTCCTAACTCGTTAATGTTTTATTTGGGAATGCAATCTATGATGTACGGAAAGATTCAGCTCTATGAATTTGATCCAAAAGAAAATACATATTATTCAACAATTTTATTTCCACAGGAAGGAGAATTATAATGGCACAGACGATGGTAACTTATTTTAATGATTTTTTGAAGAATCTCAGGTTAACTGAAAATCAGGTAAACGAATTGAAGACTGCACATACAACATTAAGGAACAGGCTGATGGCGTATGATGATCTTAAAGACATTATTGTAACAACTTTCTTACAGGGAAGTTATAAACGCGCCACAGCAGTAAGGCCCAAGAATGGAAAAAGATCGGATGTAGATATTGTAGTGGTAACAAGATTGGACAAAGAAGAAGTAACTCCGGAGCAAGCATTAGATGCCTTTGAACCGTTTTTAAAGGAATACTATGATGGGAAATATCGAAAACAGGGACGGTCTTGGGGAATTGAGATGACGCATGTAGATTTGGATATTGTGCCAACTTCTGCACCTTCATTGGCGGAGCAGGGGTTGTTAGAAAACATGGCTGTTTTGTCAAATGATGATGTGGAAGAGATGTATCAACAATTTACAAAGATGTCTAAATGTTCTTATAGTTTATGGGAAACTGCAGTTTCAGCATTTCTGGAAGCCGCTGCTGATGAAGACTGGAGAAAAGAACCATTATTTATTCCAGATCGGGAGGCAGACTTTTGGGATAAAACACATCCATTGGAGCAGATAAGATGGACTCATGAAAAAAATGCAAAATGCAATGGAAATTATGTTAATGTGGTAAAATGCATTAAATGGTGGAGAAAAGAGAAATTTCCCAATATAAAACACCCCAAAAGTTATCCTTTGGAGCATTTTGTTGGTGACTGCTGTCCTGATGGAATAAAATCAGTGGCTGAAGGGGTTGTATTAACGCTTGAAAAAATAGTGACTGACTATCCGAAAAAACCTGTATTAAATGACAGAGGAGTTCCTGAGCATGATGTGTTTGGACGATTATCAGAGGCGGATTATGATGCATTTTATAAATCGGTATGTGGAGTTGCTGTTATAGCAAGAGATGCATATGATGCAGAAACCGTACAGGAAAGCGCAGATCTATGGAGAGAGTTGTTTGGAAATAAGTTTCCGGAGGCACCAAAGCAGCAACAGGCGGTATTTTCAAAAAGAGAGGAGCCTAGTGTTAATTTGACTGGAGGAAGATTTGCTTGAAAAATCCATCTAAGATATTACTGGAAAGCAGGCGTTGTATAGATGAATTCAGTCAGGTGGAACTGCTAACGGATTTGACATGGGATGAAGAAGATGCTGTATGGTATTTCAGTATTCAAGTGCATCAGAATTTTGAAGGGAAAAATATTCCGATGGAGACAGTCTGGTATGTAACGGTCCAGGATATTTTTCCCGATGGCAAGGTGAAGATTTTTCCAGCTGTGAATGGCGGAATTACAGATACATTTTATCATCAATCCAACAATGGCATAATTGCAAAAAACGGTTTGTGGAGAGAGGGTGATATTTGTCTTAAAGATCCATTAGAATCAGTGGCTGATATCAATAGCGAGCCAGTTCATGCTATGGAAAGAATGCGGTGGAATATTATACGGCTTCTGGAATGGATTGACAAAGCAGAAAATGATGCCTTAGTGTCTAAGCATGATAATTTTGAACTTCCAGATGTGGTCGAGTTACAAAATAAGTACATTATTTTCAATGAAGACTGTGTTTCCTTTATGCAGTGGGAGGATGCTGGAGCAAAGTTAGGAACCTTTAAAATGTATCATCAAGGAAATAATCAGTATTTTATTGACTCATTTTGGGATATGAGGGGAACTTTGTGTGTTCAGAATGAGTGGGGCGGTTATGTTGATAAAAATGATAAATATATGCAAGAGGGTATATGGATTATTCTTGATCAAATACCTGTAATTAACAGATGGCAGGCACCAAATACGATAGCAGAATTAAAAGAAGTACTGGGAATACTGTGGGATTCAGATATCGTTCGTCTTTTGGACAAAATACGGGATGGAAAACGGCATTTGTTTTTAATAGGGTTTCCCATTCCAAAACTGTTTGGAGGGGAAACAAAGAACTATCATTGGTGGTCATGGATGCTGCCTGTACTTTCGCATCATAACAAGACACAGAAAGGATTCCGACCAAATAAGATAGGGTGGTATTGGAGGGACTGTTTAAGTATCTTAAAAGATGATCAGCCAATAGACTGGTGTTTTTCTGAAAACTGGAATCAGAGACAGATTTTGAACAGAGGAATGTTTGATAGGGAGGTAACGAAAAAAAGTTATGCAATAATTGGAGCGGGTTCTCTGGGATCAGCGATTGCGGAATTATTGGTTCGATCAGGAGTTTGGAGAATTTTACTTATTGATGGGGATACTTTATCTGTAGGAAACCTTGCAAGGCATACTTTGGGTATTAAGAATCTGAATCATTATAAAGCTCACGAATTACAGAAACATTTAGAGGAGATAAACGGCCATGTACGAGCAAAAGCAGTTCCAGAGTATTTATCCGGAACTACTTTGAACCTCTTAAATCCATATGATGTGATTATCGACTGCACTGCAAAGGACTCTGTAATAAACCTGTTATCACAGATTAAATCAGAAAAAATTTTTCTTTCTGTATCTGTAGGCTATAAAGCGGAAAGAGCGTATTTTTCATATCATAAGGGAAGACATTTTAACAGTTCAATGTTTGATAGCCGTTTAGAAGATATGACAAAAAAAGACAAAGAGCAAATGAAAAAAGATGGATTGCCTTGGGACGGTGTTGGATGTTGGAATCCGGTTTTCCCTGCTCTTGCTTGCGATATGCATTTGGCAGCGACATCAGCGGTGGAAATGTTTGTTCAGCTTATAGCTAAAAAGAGGAATGAAACATTTAACTGCATTTTTCAGAAAAAATATGGGATGGATGGTTTGTTTGCTGGATATGAAAGAATTTGAAAATACAGAATTACAATCAAAGATTTTTATAGAGGATGGGGCATACCATAAACTATTATCAATTATAGAAGAAAGCCTGAGAAAGGTTGAAACAGGCGGTATCATCATTGGGCATTATGATTCTGCTTTTCAAAATGCTATTATAACAGAATTTACAGGTCCTCCAGAAGATTCTAAAGCCGGCAGGTTTCGTTTCTATAGGGGAATTAAAGGTTTAAGAAATCTTTTGCAACAATATTGGAAAGAGCGAAATGAATATTATTTAGGTGAGTGGCATCTGCATCCTGGTTCCAGCCCTAATCCCAGCCATACAGATATTGAGCAGATGAAGAAAATATCTAAAGATAAAAACTTTAACTGTAAAGAACCAATTTTATTGATTTTTGGAGAAATCGCCAAAAAGCAGGTTACATGTTTAATGATGTTTAAGGATGGAAAAATGTATTCTTATAAAGAGAAGGATTTTGAACGAAAATAAGTTTTTGAAATTTTATAAAATATATACAGAAAGAAGGAGTACATATGAGTAAATCACCACTTGAAAGAGCTATGGAAAAACAGAGAAAAGAAGAACAGAAAGCCGCTCGTGCAGCACAGTTACGTGATAGGGCATCGGCTATTGTTGCAGGAGCTGAATTTGTAAGTGGATTCCGTGTAATGGATAGGGAATCAGAAAATATGTTGCAAGCCATTTTGGGGCAGTATGATGGAAATGATAATAATTATGTAAACTTTAATATAGAAGATTTACCCCAATATTTGCAAGATTCGTTTTCATTAGAATGTGAAACACTCCAAATGTATGGAATGCTGTCTTCAGTAATGAATTATGTGACAGGTTCAATGATTACACTATCTGAAAGTGGAAAAAAATATTTCTCTGATAAAGAGAGTGCGTATAAACGTGCCGATGAGCAACAAAAGAAAAATGAAGCGGCGATGAAGAAGAAATCTGTAATACGAAAGCAGTACGATGTTTTTATCTCTCATGCAAGTAAGGATAAGAGTGAATATGTTGATCTTCTTAATATGGCGGTAAAACGATTAGGCATCAATGTATTTTATGATACGGATGTTTTGTCGTGGGGAGATAACTGGAAACAGGTTATTTTGGATGGGACGACAAATTCTGAATTTGCTATAATTGTGATTTCCAAAAACTTTTTTGATAGGGAATGGACTGAAAAGGAGCTTGGTGAATTTTTAAATCAGCAAAACGAAAGCGGTCAAAAAATTGTTTTACCATTGCTACATAATATTACTCTTGATGAACTAAAAGAACATTATCCTGAACTGGGAGATATTCAATGCATTAATTCAAATAATTGCAGTAGAGAAGAGATTGTCATACTTCTTGCAAAAGAGTTGATAAAAAGATATCGATAATGTAAAAAGTGGAACAGATTATAATCCGGATATTTACGAGGAGAATAAATAAAATGCCCAGTGTATCTAAATATGCATTGAGATTTCAGAATAGAATAAATTCATTTGAAGAAGATATTGAATTGGTAGATATTATTTGCACTGCACGAAATAAAAACAAGCTCCTTGTTGAGGAGGGGAAATTATTTAAGTTTATTGATGAAGAAAAACATCCGTTATTAGGAGCAAGGAAAGCTGTCGGAAGAAATCGAACTATTGTTGTTAATCATTTAAGAGGAACTGTATACTCAGCATACATTAAAGATATTTTTGAAGAGCTTACTGCCTATTTAAAAAGTTTGCTTTATGAAGCAGCATTATTAAGTAAAGAGAGATCGAAAGCGCAACGTTTACTGGGTGAACATAGGGTTAATTTTTCAGCAGCGGATATTCTCTTATATCAATCTATGGATGATTTAGTAATGAAAATAGCAGAAGATATTATTCAAGCATTGGAAAGCGAAAGAAGCACTAAAACTTTAATCACAAAAATATGCAATAAAATAGACCTATCTGTTAATAAGTCAAAAATTGAAGAAGCACTGCCTTATTTAGAACTTAGGCATAAATTGGTTCATACAGATGGTAAGGCAGATGATGATTTTATATCATCCTATCCAATGTTTACATATGATGAAAAAAAGTATATTACACTAAACTATTCCGTAATATTAAATGCCAAAGAAAAAATAACAGGATTAGTTTTAGAGATGGATGAGGCAGCAATACAAAAAGGAATTCTTAGTAGAAATACCCCATAACCGTTTCTTAGTGAATAAGGATTGATAAAGAAAAAAGAAGCGGATAGTATATAGGAAAACATACACTCTCCGCTTCTCCGTTTTAGATATTCTGCCTTATAATCCGCGAAATCAACCCCACCGCCACATTCCGCTCTTCATCGATCCGTGTGACCACAAAGCTGACATCATCCTTCTTACCGGGCATCCGGTTGTCGTAGCAGCTATGAGCGATAGCATTGACGCCAATCTGGAGCCGGACGAATACAGTGCCCTTATGAATGTCCGTGACTGTTCCGGCATATTTGCCCTGGATCTTGCACTTGCCGAGGTTGGCCTTGCTGGTATTGCCATTCACGCTCTTTACATCGGCACGGACAGAGATGTCCTCCAGGGAGCGGATCTTGACGCTTAAGATACGCACCAGGATCTGGTCGCCCACATGGAAGCTTTCCGTGGCGTCCCCCAGCCAGTCCCAGGATAAATCGCGGGCGAGGATGGAGCATTCCGTTCCAAAAATCTCTACCCGGACGACCTTTTCCGCAACGGCAATCACGCGGGCCTGCACGATACGGTCTTCACAAACGCGGGAGTTCCCGGATGTATCAGGAAGATAGAAGATCTGCCGTTTTTTGTACATGGCAGACTGCTTTCCCATGGAGTTTCCCCAGGATGACACCGCGGCTTTTTGAAATGTCGGGAACCAGTTCCAGCACCTGGCGCATTTCAGAGTCCGTCATAAATCCGGAAGTCCCATAGGTCCCTTTGTCCGAGTAGGTAAAGTTCCGGTCACGGTCATAGGTGCCCTGGCTCCCGTATCCCATCCGCATTACAAGGAAGATTAACAGGGCGAAGATGCCCACGCACAGGAAGATCCCGTACAAGCTGTAGGGGAACACGGCCAGTGCCCGGAAGCATGCGGAAGGCGAGCCGGAAGGGAACCGGGGTGCGGTGCCGTTTCCCGGAGTCCCGCCCGCGGCAGTCCATACTTTATAGTTGATGATGAACTGGGAAATGTAACCGCCTGCATAGGCAAGGGTAGTGAGCAGGATGGGCAGGACCAGGAATATCCCGATCCGTTTTCCGGCATTGTCAGACAGTTTCAATGTAAAAACCTCCTTTCAAATTTTTTCAGGTCAATCGTCTCGATGGATGCTGTTTCCCGGAAATACTGCCCCAGTTGGAAAGGAAAGTGCCCACCATGGATGTGAACAGCCGCAGGCACCACGCATTCATGACCAGTAAAAAGAGCTGGCCGCCAAACATCCGGCACCAGGATTTGAAGATGTTGGATGTGGACTGGGAGGAGCCGGTGGCAAAGGCCATGGGCGCTGTGTAGATGATCACGCCCAGCAGGATATACCTTTCCGCTGCTTCAAACAGCAGCTTGATGTAATTCCAGGCAAGGATCAATATCAGGATGAGTGCGATCAGTGCCACGGAGCCATTGGCGCAGACGCCGAGGATCGTCAGCAGGACAGAATTAAAATCCGCAAAGTTTAAGGGCGGCAGGTCCGAGGACAGGATCCAGGAGTAAGGCGTACCTCCGATGGCGAGCACCATATCCGTGATCTGGTCACAGTAATAGATCAGGCCGATGAAAAGCACGGAGCGGATGCTCAGCTTGATGGGATCCTCCGCTTCCACGCCGGCGATGACGCCGAAATTTTTGAAGAGCTGCCATACCCAGTTTAGGAGGACAAGCCCGATGGCGGTGGCCACAAAGATATGGTACATGGTCTTGGCTGCGGGGAAATACCGCAGGAAGGTGCCCATGTCACATCCCAGGGCGCCCAGCACGGAGACAGAGATCAGGTCAAGCCCGTTCATCACCTGCTCAGCGATCCATTCCACAATGCCGTCAAGAATTCCCATGGTTCATCCCTCCTTCCGGTCATCCGTTCCACTTGCCGTCTGCAAAGAACGGGCTGACATAGGCGAGGATGAAGCCAAGCCCGTTTAAGATAACCCAGGAGATGGCGATGCGCTTGAGCCATGCGCGGGATTCATCCACGGTCTTCCCGGATTTGGAAAAATTCATCAGGAGCAGGGCGACGGATGCGGTCACGATGGCGGCAATGGTGGAGATACCCACGATTTTCCCGTAGACATCTTTCATAATGGTATCCGCTTTGGTCCACATATCCGTGGCATAGGCATGGTTTGTGCACAGGGCGAAGAAATAGAGGAAAGCGGCGGCTCCCGTCAGGAGCTTCTGGCGGGGGATGCGGAATTTCTTTCTGGACCCCGGTTTTGCGGTGGGCTTACGATTTTCTTTGTTTTTCAATGATTTACCTCCTGTATGTTGGATTGAAAAAGCCGGCAGCCCCTTTGAAAGGCTCCCGGCTCCTGCCATGCAGTGCTGCATGGGTGAAAAGGTTTTGGGTAAAAAAAGAACACCTGCAGTTGACAGATGTTTCCCTGGGTGAAATGGATACCCGCTTTTGGGTACAGCTTTAAGCATGACCATTATAGCATGGGGAAATTTCCCTGTAAATCGCAATGCTGTGCCAGTTTTTGCGGAAATAACGCCTTTTTTGTGCCAATTTGGCAAATGCTGGTTGAAATGTGGGGTGGGGGAGGATATAATTAGGCTGTATAAAGGATAATTCTCTATTAAGCATTCTTAAATGGTATAAGCAGAGAATTTGAGCAAATTTTTCTAAATGCTAAAAAATTGGAGGGCATTGATGGCAGAGATATATTTTTCAGATAGACGAGAAGAACTTGAAAAATTTCTAAATATTGTGGCTGAAGTAATATTGCAAGGAAATATGAGTCTTTTTATAGGTGCAGGTTCTTCTATGCAGTATGGTGCCCCTAATTGGAATAATTTAATAAATTCTGTTTATAAAGGGTTTAAAAACGGCAGTAATATTGATAAAGCACAGTATGCAGAACTGAAAGGAATAGATATAAAAACAGAAATATCTAAAAAAACGTCATTCATTAAAGTTAATCCTTATAAACAAGACACCTACCTCAATTATCTTCTGAATTTTGATTTTAAGAGTATATGGACAACTAATTATGATGATATAATTGAACGAATATTAGAACGAAAATTTAAAATGTATAAACCTATTTATAAATATAGTCATTTTCAAGAGCTTTCTTATCCCGGAGGCTGCTTTCTATTCAAGATTAACGGTTCCTATAGTGAGCCAAGAACAATAGTAGTAACTAAAGAAGATTTTATTAACTATCGAAAGTCACATGAAGCATACTTGATTCTATTAAAGCGAGAGTTGCTATGCCATAGTTTTTTGTTTTTGGGATGCTCTTTTGATGATGATATTTTACGCATATGCATTAAAGATATACTAAATTGTATTGAAAATAGCACTGAAAATTATGCAACAGATCATTTTGCAATTATAGTTGAGAAAAATGCAGACAAAATGGAATTCATCTCTAAAGACTTGGCACAATACTATAACATTAAATGTTTAAATGTTTCTAATGTATTTCAAGCCCACAAAATAGCTTATGGAATTGCTAGTAAAGTTAAATATAATTCAATATTTGTTTCTGGAGCAAAAAAGTATGAGAGACACTCAGAAGAAGAAAATATAGGAAAGAAAGTTTGTCAAAATCTTGTGAATGCATTTATGAAATTGACAGATTCTCCTTTTAAGTTTATTTCTGGCATGGGTATGAGTATAGGCCATTTTATTTGCGGAACTATAAAGCAAAAATGTATCAACAAAAATGTTAATCGTTATTTGCAAATGGAACCTTTTCCTTTTACAAGTTCAGAAGACAATCAAAGACATAGAGAAAATATGTTAAATAAAGCGGGAATATATATTTTTTTATTCGGAGATTTTGAAGAATTTATTGGAGGTAAAGAAAATAGCGGGATGTGGAAAGAATATTTACATGCCAAGAAGAGTGAAGAAAACATTATTATTCCTTTACCTTGTGGAAATGATTCAATATCTAAGCAGATTTTCGATGCAGAAAAAGCGGAGATTGGAACTTTCTCCGCAAGATATAGTAGTTTATTGAATGAATTTGATTATAAAACTGCTAATATAGATTTTTTTGATGAACTTGTAGAGAAAGTTGTTTTGATAACAAGAGAAAGGCTAGATACAGTAATAGATCAAATACTGCATAGCCTAAGTAGCAAAAATTGATGCGTTTATTAAAAATATAGATTCAACAATCTTATACATGTCAAATGTTATTTTTTTGTTATCGTATATAGAATAAGATATTTGATTTAAAGTCTTTTCATAAAGAATATTATTAAAAAGATTAGTTAGACATATTAAAATAATAGTCTTATCTTTATAATTGGTGCTATCAAAATTATTAACAACGTTTAAAGCATTATATATATCAATGCTACTTGTTCTTGTTAATCTCTTAAAATAATAAAGTGCATCATTGGTAGTTTTTAATTTTGATTTTAATGCAATATCATGAAATATTCTGTTTAAAATTTGCAGACCGATAAGGATTATATCTTCCCCTGTATGCAAAAACTGATATTTAATATTTAATAGAAAGTTTAATTCTGATGCCTTTACATCTTCTTTTGTAATATCAAGCAATATAGGAAAGATAGCAAAATCTTTTCTTTGTTTTAAATTTGCATATAATCTTTTGGCCTCTTCACAAGGCCAATTTCTACCAAGATATGTTTTATTTATTATCAATATACAATAATCAGCAGTATTTATTCCATCTTGGGTAATAGTATGTTTTAAATCATCACCCAAAAAAAGTTCATGCTGATCGTACCAACATTTCAATCCATACTTATTAAAAAAGTCTAAAAATTTTATTGCATAATCTTCGCGTGCAGCACCTGAAAAAGATATAAAAATATTCATTTTTCCCCCAGATTATAAATTGGACATATTTTATATGTTTAATAATGAATCATTAAACTCAACTAAATAATAGAGAATTATCCTTTATTTATATCCATGAGATTTCGAGGATGTTTATTAAGCAAGATATCTTTCTGTTTAACATTTGACACATGTGTATAAATTTCAGTCGTGCTGATAGAACTGTGTCCTAACATTCTCTGTATATACCGGATATCCACATCCTGCTCTAAAAGCAGAGTGGCAAAAGAATGCCTAAACATATGCGGTGTCAGATGCTGTTCAATTCCAGCGAGCCTAGCATAATGCGTTATCATGTAACGAACTGACTGATCCGACAATTTCTTTTGCAGTCTATTCACAAAGAAATACCCACAAGCATCAATATCAGACTTAAATGTTTCATGGTATAAAGAAAGAGCCGAGAGGACCTCAGGATTACCGATCTGTAGGATTCTCTCCTTGGCTCCTTTGCCATAGATCAATATATTATTGCTGACGAAATCCATATCTGATGGACGTAGGGAACATAATTCAGATATACGCATACCAGTAGCAAATAAAAGTTCTATAACAGCAATATCCCGTATACAGCAACGAAACTGGTATGTTGATGTGGCCTGTACTTTTTGCTGATATAAGGTGGAAAGGAGGGTTTGTAAGGAGTGAAAAGGAATTGTCTTAGGCAAAAGTTTTGCTTCTCGAAAGCGGATATCCAGTTTGGTAAATGGGTTTTCCGACAAAATCTCTTTATACTCCATATAATGAAAAAATGCCTTTAAACTTGCAATCTTACGCTTAACCGTTTTGGGCTTATACTGCTTATGTAGATGGGTAATATATTTATCAAGGTTATCCTTGAAATAAAACTCAGAGATATTTTGAAGATAATCTGCATACTGTTTCAGATCAATCCGATACGCTTTCAATGTTTTCTGGTCAAGACGCTTCCTGTATTCACAATATTCAATATATTCCACAACATAATCATTTAAAGTATTCATAGACTGACACTCTCCTGTTTTTTAGACCATTATGAGTGCCGGTCTATGAAATGTCTATCATTTCCCTTCCGGAAAGAACTTATCCAGCATCTCCAGACAGCCTTTAGAGGTATATCCCCACAGAATAGAACTGAGTGCCTGCACTGCCTCCGGGCGTTTCCGGTAATAGGTTCTGGGAGATATATTCGCAATATGCGGGCGCAGGTTCTCAATAATCTCATCCGTATTTTGAAGCTGTTGGGGAGACAGATAGCTGTAGTAGAGGATCCAGTAATACTGTTCTCCATGCTTATGCTTACTCCGCAGGATATCCACAGCAGAGTTTAAGAGTGTGAGCATCTTATTGCTCCGCTCAATGCTCTTTGCATAGTTCTCCAGTTTGGTTCCTCCTACATCCGCCCCTGCGATATACATGGAATCCAGAAATTCCTCAATGCTGCTCCCGTACTCAATCTCAAAGGTGCTGCGTACCTGCTGGACAGCCAGTTCCAGGTTCCAGACGGCATCCCTGTAATTCTTCAGCAGCTTCCAGGTATCATGGAACAGGGGGTTCTCCTCCTGTGTCGGAATGTTTTTGTTGGGTCTTGTGTTTGCCATAGTATCTATCTCCTCTCTGCATGGATAGTTGTTGTTTCGGGACTTTGTTCTTCAATGGGGATGGCGGTGCTGCCAGAGGGCCGGACCGGGGAAAGCGTCAGCTCAAACTGGTAAGGGATGCTTCCATCCGGACAGCATATCTTCAGCGAATACCTAAAATTTGTTTCCCTGCAGTCGGATAAGGGATATAACTTATACAGGGTTTCGGGGCATTCACAGCACGGAACCCCTTGTGCTGCAAGGATTTCCGCCGTTTTTCGGATGACCTGGAAGATGTGGGATTTTGAAACGCTACCGGACAGGGATGAAACGGTATCCGGCTCCTCCGCTATGTAAATCTGCTCTTCTCTGACAGCAGTATTTTCTGGAATGGAAGCATTCTCTGTAATATGGACAGGAACCTGGAATGTCATGGAAACCTCCTCTTTGTCGATCATGACGTCACTGATATTGAACATGGTAGACAAGTAACTGCACAGATAGATCACACTTCCATGCCGCCCGGTAAAGGAAACCAAGGAAAGATATTCCTTCTCCTGCAGCTTATTGAGTATCCGGCTGGCAGTCGCTTTCGAGATGCCCCAGCGCAGGGAAAGGTCGCTGCAGCTGGTCAGCGGATTGCCGGTGCAGTTGCGGAAATAGACCACGGGGCCGAGTTCAGAGCCCTGGACCTGGCTGTCGTTGTAGATGGCGTGTACCCAGAGATCCAGTACAATATCCATTTCCGAGCATCTGCCCATGCTGATCAGCTCATGGACAGCGGCAACCGGGAAAAAGAAAAAGCCCACATCCTTCAGACATGGGTAGTTGTAATCAAGAGCGGTATTATGCTTTTTCCATCCGGTGATGCAGAATTTGATCAGGTGCCCCCTGCCGAGCCGGGTATAGGTTATGTAGTTCTGCTCCTGAAGAAAATCAAGGATGGACAGCGCCTGGTGCTGGAACCTTGTGCGGAACCAGCCGGACAGCTCTGAAGTCCTGCAGATCCATTCTCCGGGGCTGACCAGATAGGAGATGCCGTCCAGTCTCTGATAGGAAGAACGGAAGTTTGCGTAGGAGCAGAGTGTCATGTAATAAAAAAGATAGGAGCTTCCGTTTGTACGGATGTTCCTATCCTCCATGAGTGTGCGGATGAATTCCCGATAGATGCGGCACCGGGGATAATCCACGGTCTGTTTGATTTCTAATTGATAGTCCAAGATAAAGTCCTCCTTTGAGAAAAACAGACACCCACAAAAGGGTGCCTGCGGATATTGTGTTTCGACAATGAGAATGGATTGCATTCATTGCATTAAAATTGCATTTTTTCAGTTCCTAATATTTGTTTATATTGCTTTATACCTCTTGAAATCGCCGCAAATTCGTTGTACTCTCTTAATATACGGTACTGTCTGTATGGAGTTCGAATAGTAAACAGAAAGCCGGGAAGCCGCATAAATGGCGGACTTTCCGGCTTTTGATAGGGGGCGTGATACCTTTTTGATACCTAAATCAAGTGGGAGGGTCAACAAGTAACTCTGCGATATTTTGAATAATAGTGGTATAGTATGTATAATAGGTATTTCTAGTGGAGCGTTCTCTTGTAAGTAAAAAGAGATTTGGCTCTAAAAAGTTATTAGCATTTCCACTGAAACATAAATTGATAAGCTTTGATTTTGCCTCACCACTTTCATGGGCGATATAATTTCTTAAAGCCTTTAGTTGCTCGTAAGCAGTTTTATTAGTCGCATCAAGAAAAATAATATCAAAAGGATTATTGATAAAAATATGTTTTGATAGTTTTTCTATTTTACCTAAATATTCAACATATTTTTTGTTACCTTCTCTCATAAATGCGTTGAACTGCTCTTCGTTTTGAAATCGTATCTTTAAATTCGGTGAATAGCCTGTTTCAGAGGGCTGTCCTGTGGAATAAGTAATTATTAATTCGGATAAAAAGCGTTCAAATTGTATCCATATTTTCAGCAGAGCAATATCATATCGTTGCACATGAGGATTACTAGCCCAGTTATTCCATGTTGTAATAGAGGATTTAATTTCATTCGTTGTCATTGATTATACTTCCTATGTTTGAATTTAAGAAGGTAATACGGCTTATACGCTCTGCTTTACCTGTTGTTCGTTGTTTGTGATGTTTGGCAAATTCAGAAAACTCATAGTACAATCCAAGTTTATTATCTTTGTCAGCAATATTGGTGTCATAATCATGTATAAATTGGATACAGGAATCAATCAAAAGCGAAAAATTCTTTTCAATAGAAGAATAGTCAAATTGTGTATATCTTTGCAAAGCAAAAGATGGTATGCCATACATTTGGTTTACAATAGTGCAGTAAAGGGTAAAGAAATAATTTTTATTTTCAAAACACCCCAAGTTTCCGTTCAAATAATCATAAATGCGTAATAAAATACTCATTACAGAATTAAACTGATTTTCAATCGTGTCAATATCATCAAAGTCTTTATCGTATTTCGAATATATGTTATCAACAAAAGTAGGTGACTCTGATACAATACCTTCTTTTAATACGATAATCATAGAAGTAATTAATTCAGCATCACGCATTCTGGCACAATCATTATCCCCAAGCAGTCTATTATTTAAGAAAAAGTCCCTATATTGAGATGCAAGACGATATATAAAAACTTTAAAATCTCCCCAATATTTTGAGTTGCGGATTTCTTGCTTGTTCAGAACATAATTATTGGAGTTTAAGCGTGCAAACATATCATAAATAGAGCTTTCGTCTTTTTCTGTAACTACTTCAGCAAGTATTTCATATTCTAACATAGATTCTTGGGCATCTTCGTCCAATTCTGAATATTTTTTTCCACCGTAATCTTTGTTATGGGCAGTTTTAATGGCAAAGCCCTCTTCTACAATATACTCTAAAATTGCTCTAATGCGCTGTTGACCGTCAATTATCTCTCGCGTTGTCGATTTTGTAGTAACATCTGTTTTTTGCCGAAGAAAGATAGGAGGAATGGGCAAACCACGAATTATTGTATCGATTAAATATGCTTTAGCTTTTTCATTCCATACATAATTGCGTTGATATTTAGGAGATAATTCAAGTTCTTTTTTTTCGTTCCATTGTATTATGTCACTTATTTGGATAATTTTAGCAGTAGTCTTTTTCATATTATCACTCCATTCTTATATGTTTACTTTACATTATATGCACATTTCATTGTAAAAACTAGATAGATTTCCATTGATAACTATTGTTTTTCTTGTCATTCCCTTTTTCATCAACACTACTACTCGTAGCAGGCCAGTTGATTTTCCATTCAAAATACTCGTCCTCGGAAATCTCCCCATTCTTCAACTGCTCTTTCCGCAGACACCACTCTCGCATGAAATCATTGACTAATCCATACTCTAGCCACATACCCACCGGGGCATGAGCAGGCCAATCATCATTATCATAGTAACGCACCGACTTATCATCAGAAGCGTTGCATTTGCCGGGGTTGCGGACAAGCTGAAATAAATGGATCGTGCTGCGGTCGTCTTCATCAAGCCAAAGGAATGTGAGCATAATATCCTCGGCGCAACCGGGGGTAACACCAATAAAGTGAATATAATTGACGTTCAGTATCTTTGCCATTTCCATTAAAGTGTTGTTTTTGGGAACACGATAGCCGGATTCATATTGTGCGATACGAACATCAGCATTGCGTTCCTCATATCCCAATTTCAAGCCCAATTCACGCTGTGTCAAGCCCCGGAACGTGCGTATTCTCTTTATCCGTTCTCCTAATACCATATTAATTCTGTCCTTTCTGAAATCATATATTTAAGGAAATCATTTCTTTTGATATCTCATGTATATTTTTGCCGAAAATCCTTTCTGTTTACTGTGCTTTTCTTTTACTCTTTTAAATTCCTTGAATCCTAATGCAGAATAACAACGGATAGCGGCAGTGTTGACATCTGTAACGTCAAGTACATAATCTTCATAGGAACTCTGTATCATACTTTCTCTCAACATAGATGTAGCAATTCCTTTTCTTTGGTGCGTATTTCGGACAGCGACAAATTCAATATAGCCTGTGGTTGGCGGATAGTCTAATGGTGATTCAAATTCTTCTTTTAACACTAAATTTGCAATGTTTCCTTTGATAAATCCAAAATTTTCTTTATAAGAAGCTATGTCTGTTGCTGCGGCTCTGCCATTGCAATCAGATATAGCCATGACACCAACTACTTCATTTTCGGATTCTGCCACATAAAACTTTGAAATCTGTAAGCCTGTACTGATTGCTGTGGCTACGGTATGCGTATTTTTGCATAATACATCAAAATCTTTTTTAAATCCTTCTGCGATACATAAAGCGATATCACACCTATCATTTTCGTTAGCTTGTCTGATATTTATGTTCATGTAATTTCCTTTCAAAAGCTCGCTTGTTCTACTCACTATATTTTAGTACATTTCAAATAATACAGCAACAAAACTTATCAGAAATGCTAAATTTAATAAAAAAGATAAGTTTAACAAATAAGCTATTGGCAATAACGGAAATGTTAAGTATAATTCAAATACAACATTTAACAAAAACGCTAAACAAAAGGAGGATATTGAATGAAGAATGAACTATTTGTAACTGCCGGGGAGGTAGCGCAGGAGTTGGGTGTTTCCAAACCATTTGCTTACAAATTAGTACGACAGATGAATGAGGAACTGGAAGAAAAAGGTTTTATCACAATCGC
>ERZ808054.887-NODE-887-length-21316-cov-7.856632_pt1 | contig 21316 bp, 33 predicted proteins | sample MGYA00380201_ERZ808054 | MGnify/ENA primary metagenome ERZ808054 (study PRJEB31490, sample SAMN06133419) | mouse gut metagenome | isolation source: Z5_2 | host: mice | place: China: Chengdu | collected 2015-05 ... | reverse complement strand
TAATATCTGCAATTTTCGAGGTTCATTCGAGCCTATTTTTTTGACTCAGTTTTTTCATAGATTATTTGACACTACCTCGTGTCTAAAGATAATACTATATACAAGCCCTGAAACTTCCTAAAGTCCTATCTGCCTGTTGTGCATCTGAGGATCTCCACCATGTCGGCGGCGCTCACATAGGGCCTGTCTTTATTCCTGTGGATACATTCCCCATGTGCCCTGTGCACCCTGTCCCTGTCAAAAAGTCCCTTTTCATCTGTCTCCTCGGTGTTGGCTGTGCCAAAGAAAAAGTTGATCATGTCACGGTCCATCTCCAAGAACACTGCCACAGACGATGCCGTGTAGTACGCGTACATGGCCCGCTCATATTCCTTTTTTTCAAACAGCTCATTGAACTTCTCGCCAAGGCTGCACAGCTTGTCTATTACTGACGCTTCATCTCTGCATAACATACTGGAGACTCCTTTCTTTTCATGTTTTCTGTGCTCATACGGCTGAAAAAAGTAAAAAATAAAAAGACGATGCCGTCTACAGCTTGTCCATATGCCCCCTGCGCGGCACACAGGATAGAATATACAATCCTGTGTCCGCTCTATAAAAATATAGGGGAAAAGCTGCGGCACACCAGCATATGTGCCGCGCAGGAGGCATGTGTCTATGAACTAAGTTGCACTATCCTCTTTTCCAGCATAACCAAGACACCTTGCCATGCTCTTTGGGTCTGCTGTATCATATTGCTCATCGCCTATCCTGAACTTTATGTCCACATTTTCCTGCTCCGCTTTCAGCTTGATCAGCAGCCCCCATACTCTTTTATTCAGTTTTTCTAAAAATTCTGGATGTTCTCCATTTTGTAATTCTGTCAATGTTGGCATTTTCCTCACCTCATTTCATTGTATGCCATACTGTTTGTACAATATTTGGACGTTGTTAGTTATGTAACTGGCGCTTTCGGTTGTTATCTTTCTTGTTGCTGCTAAAGAGATGACATTGCAGCAATAAGGAGCATCTTTGTGAAAAATATTAAATACTGCTTCAACAACTCTGATATCAAAACCTGTCTATTTGCACTAACCAAATTACCCCTTGTTCATGAAAATATTGATGATATCTCTGATGCACAAATCGACATTAATGAAGAATATGCAATCTCTGTTTCAGAAAAACTCATTCAACATGACTTTGAACATATACAGCCAAACGAAATACGTGTTCTGTGCTGTTGCATTATGTTCTGCGATGGTGTATGCCATGGCGAATACGCAGTATCCAAGGACTGTTATCAAGAGTGCATGAAGTATATGTTTTCATTAAATAACCTTAATAACAATTTATGTTCCCAAATATGACAAAGTTAATTTGAAACTGCCAGTTCCAAAATTAGTTTTTGTGAGCTCTGCTAGTCTTTCCGCAGGGCTCGTTTTTCCGTTGCCTGTCCTAGCTTTTTCCTTTTCCAACTGCATTTTTCCCTACCTCCTTTCTCCATTGGCATAAGCCATTCATGCTCTGACTGCTGCCATGTCCTATGCTTTCATAATTGATAAGACTGTCGAAATTACCGTCGCTAAAATGAACAATACCTCCATATCACCTACCGAAGATGGCGGCAGAAATGTAGCAGCGTTTAGTTCAGGTAATCTATGACAAATTATCTGAACTAAACGCCAAGAAGGATTAGTTCATGGAGGCTCTTGCTACCACTAATGTTGCAAGAGCCTTTGTTTTTTCTTCAATTTCATGCTTGGTCTCTTTTTGGCTCTCGATTGTGTCAATAATATGTATGGCTAACTTCTCAATTAGCTCATCTACTTTCTCCACTTCCTCTCACCTCCTACTTCGCCACCACTTTCTATCAGCTATCATTAATTACACTTTCCTCACCTCTACTTCGCCGCTAGTTCTGATTTCATACCCCACTCAGGCAACAACTGGTCACACTGGTCACTCTGCTGCCTAAGATAAAGTGCCATAATTGTTGTATGTACGATTAACAATTCTTTGCTGCCCATAACTGACAGTTTCTCGTTAATCTGATTAATTTTCTGCTCTTTGTCCAGCAAAGTCATATAATCACCTCTTTTCTGTCCTTTATATGGACATTGTAGTCCATTAAATTGATTTTGTCAATAGTTTTTGTTCACTTAATGGACTTTTTTATTGACATGTATTTTCTCAAATGTTATTCTTTGTTTATGGAGGTGAAAAAATGACGGTACATGAACGAGTTAGAGAAATACGAAAATCAGAAAAACTTACCCTTGAAAAATTTGGTGAAAAACTAGGTGTTGGCAAAACAGCAATCAGCTCTATTGAACATGGCATTAATGGAGTTACAGAACAAATGATCAAATCAATTTGCCGCGAATTTGGATACCGTGAGGAATGGCTCCGTGATGGAATAGAACCTAAGCAGCCTCCGAAATTAGAGGAGGATGAACTCGCTGAATACATAGAAGATCTGTTATCAACCGAAAGCCCCACCTATACGTTAATCAAAAGCATTCTGAACGTATACTGCAAACTGGATGATAAATCAAGACAGATCGCTGACAGCATTATAGACAAAATAATTGTTGAAATCAAAAAGGAAACACCAGATAGCGAAAAACCAATATAAAAAAGGAGACCCTATGAGCAATTTTCTAATGAAACCCAAAATTGACTTCGCATTCAAAGAAATCATGAATGACGAAAAAGCCCGCACTGGTTTTCTGGCTGCCGTCCTGAAGCTGGACCCGGCAGACATCAAATCAACCCGCATACTCAACCCTTACCTGCGCCAGACACATGCAGATGACAAACTTGGCATCCTTGATGTTCGGATTCTCATGAACGACGACACGGAGATTGACACTGAAATCCAGCTCTCTGAACTAATGGTATGGTCTGACCGCTCCCTATTCTATGCTGCCAAAATGTATACCGACCAGATCAAACCGGGACAGAAATATAACATATTCAAAAAATGCGTAAGCATCAGCATTCTTGACTTTGTACTGTTTGAAGGCGAAAACGATTTTTACTCCTGCTTCCACATCTTAGAGGACACACGCCACTTCAAGTACACAGACAAAATGGAGTTCCATGTAATAGAACTGCCTAAGCTTCCCACGGAGCTCCAAGAAAACAGCAGCCGTGTTGAGCTGTGGGCTAAATTTATCAATGCCGAAGAAACGGAGGAATTTAACATGATCGCTGAAAAAGACCCCTATATCAAAAGTGCCTATGATCAATTACAGATCATCAGTCAGGATGAACAGAAACGTCTTGAATACGAAGCCCGTGAAAAAGCTATCTTAGATTACAATCAAGGTATCTATGAAGCAGAGCTGCGCGGCAAACAATACGGAGAGCAACGTATTCGTAACACCGCCCAAAAGCTCCTCTCGCTAGGTGTCGATATCAATATTATTGCAGAATCAACCAATTTATCTATTACAGAAATCGAAGCATTGAAAAATGATATCATTTAAGCCTTGATGAATGGAAGGGCATAGCCGAAAGGTTACGCCCTTATATTTCACTCGCACTTTCTTTTTCTTATGTAATGCCGCATCATCTTATAGATCTGTTTCAAAAATTTTAAATCTTTCTTTCCCAGCAACCAAGTCATTTCGACAATCTGTTTGATATAATCTTTTTCTGACACTTGATCACTCCTCTCCATTCACATCTCCAAAAATTTATTTCTAAAATGTTCTTCTCTCTAAAAATATGCTATCACATCACAAGCAATAAAATCCACCCTCGTATTTTCATATCTTATATTTCCTGCAAACTTTGTCAGATACTTACAAGATACAAACCATCATTTTTTTATAGTTTCTTGCAATATGTATATTTCATCGCGACTTTTCGACAAAGTACTATTATTTTCCAGAAATTTCCTGTATACTTAATATCAAAAACAGCGAAAAGAGGGAGCACCTATGGACTTTTTAGAAAAACTAACAAATTTCTCTAACAGAATTGATCGCATAAAAGGAAGTATCCTGACGGAAGAAGCCACGAAAACTTCTATCATTCTGCCGTTCTTCCAACTCTTAGGCTATGATGTATTTAATCCCTATGAGTTTGTCCCCGAATATATTGCCGATGTTGGAATTAAAAAAGGTGAAAAAGTTGACTATGCCATTATGTCCAACAATGAACCGTTGATCTTAATTGAAGCCAAACCAGTCAATACAGAACTTTCCATCAAACATATCAATCAATTAATACGGTATTTTTCCGTCACCAAGGCAAAGTTTGGCATCTTGACAAACGGTATTGTATATCAGTTCTATTCTGACTTAGAAGAACACAACAAAATGGATACCGTCCCATTCCTTGAGTTTAATCTCTGCAATCTCAAAAAAGAGACAGTGCAGGAACTCAAACGCTTTCAAAAAGAGGCTTTTAATCTCAAAGATATTCTGAGCAGTGCCTCAAACTTAAAATACATGACCATGGTAAAAAAGGAAATTGCAGAGCAGTTTCAGTCCCCCTCTGACCAGTTGGTAAAAGTACTAATCAGCAAAAATATATACAGCGGCACAAAAACACAGGCAGTCATAGATAAATTCAAAGGAATTATCCAAAAATCATTTGCCGAATACATCAATGATATTCTTGCAGAACGCCTAAGTACTGTCATTTCGCCCGATCCTGCTATTTCGAATGCAGTACCCGAAAAGAATGATGCTGTCTTAACTCAGGAAGAACTGGAAATTTTAGATTATATCAAGAACCTATTGAACACGAACCAGAACATTCTCTATAAAAAGACTTCCAGATATGCCTGTATGCAGCTTGGAGAGACATCTACCAAATGGATTTGCCGCGTATATTTCAGGAAAGAACAACATTTATTTACGCTGCATAAATTTGAAAGTACAGACTATGAGTGTGAATATTTCTTTGATGAGGTCGAGCAGCTTGAAATCATAAAAGATGTAATCAGAGATACTTTTGAAAAATGCTGTAAAATATGATCATAAAAAGATAAGAAACGAGGAAACTATCTATGGCAATTACAGATGTATTTAAAACACGGCAATTTAAAAACGACATCGAACGCCTCACCGCCGAAAATAACTACCTGAACTCCCTCCTGACACCCGAGATGAGACAGGCCGTCTCCATAAATGCCGAAATCCAACGGCTAAATGCCGAGAAACAATCCGTTCAGGCATCAGTTGAGGCATTGACACAGCAAGTACAGACACTAAACAATGAAATCCAACGGAAAAAGGCTTTCATTATCTTTATGGACGATGAAATCTTATATCAGGATTTCGGTCTTTACACCCCCGTCTATAATCTGATGAACTCCGAAATGTACAAAGATAAACTAGCAGTTGTGCGCGAGCGGCAAAAAAATATGATAAAAAACAATACAGCGGCATATTTTCCCACCAACTTTACTTACAATAACAGTCTTGCACAAGGCAAAAAGCTCGTGGCGGACAATGTCAAACAAATCCTTCGTGCATTTAACAACGAATGCGAAGCCATTATTGATAAAGTCAAATTCAACAACGTTGAATCCATCCGCAAGAGACTCATCAAATCCTGTGAAGATCTGAATAAATTAAATGCGAAAATGCAGATATCCATCACTCCCTCCTATCTGGATTTGAAATTGCAAGAGCTAAATCTATGTTATGAATATGCCATCAAAAAACAGGCAGAAAAAGAAGAGCAGAAACGCATTCGCGAAGAACAGCGTGAGGCACAAAAACTACAACGGGAAATAGAAGAAGCCCGCCGAACAAGTGAGAAGGAACGAAGCCACTATAGAAATGCACTTCACCGTCTTGAAATCCAAATGCAGTCAGCAAATGAAATAGAGCGAACAATCTTAGAAGAAAGGCGTCTCGAAATGCAGCGCCAGCTTGACAACATCGAAGAAGAAATAAGAAAAATTGATTACAGGGAAGCAAACCAGCGCGCAGGCTATGTGTATATTATTTCAAATATTGGGTCCTTTGGCGAGAATATTTACAAAATCGGTATGACAAGAAGGCTTGAACCTATGGACCGTGTGGACGAGCTTGGCGATGCTTCTGTCCCATTCGCCTTTGATGTCCATGCCATGATATTCAGCGATGACGCCCCTGCTCTGGAGGCAGCACTTCACAGGGCATTTGACGATAGAAAAGTAAATATGGTGAATACGAGGAGAGAATTTTTCCATGTAACCCTTGAGGAGATTGAAGCAGTCGTAAAACAAAATTTTGATAAAACGGTTGAATTTACTAAAATTCCTAATGCCGAACAATACCGTGAATCCCAAATGCGGCGCCGCCAGTCCGGTCAGGGCGAACTGGTCAGACAAGATGCTGCCGAAACTGTACAAGCCGCCCCTCCCTCTCCTGCTCAAACCACACCGGCCCAGACCGCACCGGCATCTTCCGTTCCACATGTAAGCCAAGCACAGCTTGACCCTTCTAAGCAATACCTCAGAAGCAAATGGGGAATCTATGAAATGCCAAATCCTTATACCGTATGCCTTGTCAAAGGTCCACGCAAAGACCTGAAGCTTGTAGCCACTGTGTAAATATTATGCAGCTTCCAACCAAACAACTGATATACATATAACAAAACCTCCCTGAGTGTTGATACTCTAGGAGGTTCATTTATTGATCAAATTACTTGATCTAATCCCTATTTTTATTCCAAAAATCTTTAAAATCCACTTTTAAATACAAAGTATATAATTTATCCTTACTCAAATCATTATATAGTTTTTTAAAGCCATGCTTCTCATAAAAATTTTAAAAACATGCATTCTCTACACTCTAAAATAATTAAATTTCCACCAACTATTCTCGCTGCCATACTAATAGCATTATAGCATTCGTTTAAAATATCAGTACCCGATAATTGTTGGCTAGAATACGAATCGCTTCTTCCCAATTGACCTATCAAATAAGCCGGTATAGACTTCAAATTATCCCTTCCGGGATAAGAACCTAGCATTTTTCGCTTTTGCTTATTAGAAATCGCTGATATATCTACGGATTTCTGCGCAATTGTGAAATATGCCATTACAATAAAGCTGCCTTTATCCAATTCCTCTTTATCCAGAATAAGATATGTTTTTCCAAAGTTGGTATTCTCATATAAGATTGCCTTATCTTTCAAAAAGTCCTCCAAATCAGTTTCACGCTGACAAGAGAACTTTTGAAATGACTGCTCTAATTTTTCCTGATCGTACTCTGCATTTAATAATTCTCCCAATGGTATAACTATATACATTATTTTTTTAATGCATCCCGAATACTATTTCTTAATTCAGCATTTTGAGGCAAATGTGCAAGGTTCGTTTTAAAATCTGGCGGCAGCGTGGGAGTCGCTGTCTTTGACATTTCTTGTACAAATTCGGCCGCCTTTTTCCGATCAACAAAAAATTGTTTGGTAAACGTCGATGTTGCCATTTTGCACCTCCTTTTCATATAACAACAAGAAAATTTTCTAATTGTTATGTACAATATAGCATTTCTATGAAAGAAAATCAAGAAACAATTGTTCTTATACCTGTTTTTATACAAAAGCGTATATAAGTATTGGTGTCTTAATATCAAGATATGAAAAGACAAGGGTAGACTTTACACCCGTTTTTATGATATCATCTGATTACAGATTACAAAATCGAGTAGGAAAGTCTCACCTTCCCTACTCCTGCGCCGGGTGCCCGTGTGCAATCGAGTAGGGGAATGACCTTCTCCCCTACTCCCGCGCCGGATGCGGGCAGCTTTTGCTGCTTATTTCCTCTCCGCGTCCGTGTGCATAAAAAATTCTCCCAGAGCCTGCAACACTGGGAGAACCTCGATATACAGCCGGATGTGCCAGCTACATACCTAACAACGAGATTAGTATAGCACACTTTGGTACATCTTTGCAACCATTTCGTTTGTTTTGGGTGTATTTTTTATACCCTTTTATCATAAATATTATCAAGGAGGACGATCATCATGAGCAAAATTATGAGGTGTGCAATCTACATTCGAGTTTCATCTGCCGAACAAGTCATGCATGGCAAAAGTCTGGAAGCCCAGCTTCGCTTTCTGACCGACTATGCTGTCAACAAAGGCTGGAAGGTCATCGGTCACTTTGCCGACGAGGGCAAGACTGCCCGCAAAGAATTAAAACGCCGCAAGGCAATCAAAGAGCTGCTAGAGCATGTAAAATGTGATGCGGTTGATGTCATTCTGTTCTGGAAGATGGACAGATGGTTTCGTAATGTCGCTGACTTTTATAAAGTTCAGGACATACTCGACGCGCACAACTGTACATGGGTGGCTGCTGCCGAGCCAAGTATGAATCTTGATACCCGTGAGGGACGCCTGAATGTCAATATTATGCTCTCCATCAATCAGAACGAAACAGACACCACCAGCGAGCGAATCAAATTTGTCAATGAAGCATCTGTCAAACAGGGAAAGGCGATCTTTGGTAACAGCTCTCTTCCCTTTGGCTACAAAGTCGCGCTTGTTGATGATGCCAAGCGCATTGTAAAAGATGAATCTGTAGCGCACATAGTGAATGATGCATTCGAATATTACTTTGCCCACCAGACCAAGACAGGCACAGTCAAATACATCAACACAAAATACGGAAATACCTTTACCATCAATTCCATGCTCAAAATGTGCACCCATACTTTTTATTACGGTTCCTACCGCGAAAATGACAGCTATTGCCCTGCATATATCACCAAAGACCAATGGAATCTAATGCAAACAATCAACGAGCGAAACATCAAAGAACACAAAGCCCAAAAATCCTGTGAACCCTTCCTTTTCCCCGGTATTTTTATTTGTCCACTGTGTGGACGCAGACTATCCTCCAATAAACGACTCCGCAAAAGCGGCACCTGCGCCAGATACTACAGATGCCCCAACCACTATTCCAACCGCATGTGTGACTATGGCAAAGTCATCAACGAGACTACAGCCGAGACATATCTGCTCGAAAATCTTGACCGGACTCTCGACGAACAACGACAGATTTACATAGACATGCTTGCAGAAAAGAAGAAAGCAGAAAAGAAAGCGCCCGATAAAACCAAATATCAGAAAGAGCTGGACAGACTCAACAATATGTACCAAAAGGGAAGAATCACCGAGGAGAAATACGACAGCGAGTATGACCGCCTAAAGTCTCTGATCGACTCCTGCCAGATGACCGAAAACACTGAAACACGCGTCACCAAAGCCTTCTGCCGCGCAGAACAGATTCTAGTTGAGAACTGGCAGGAGACCTATTGTACACTGCCCCGCATTGCAAGACAGGCTTTTTGGAGAAATCTAATTGAGGGCATTGATGTGAAAGAAGATTGCGGCATGATCAAAGATATTCATTTCATGCTCTGAAACGTGTACTAATTATTGCGCACCATTATGGCAAAGAATAATCGAACCATTCCCCAGATGCTCATTTTGTGTAACCGTCTTTATAATAGACTCTACACCATAATCTTTCCAGTCAAGACTGTCCACATCCCATTGAATAGCATAGTAGTTACACTTCCTTGCAACATGAATCAGCCTCGAATCGTAGTCACCATACGGCGGACGAAACAGAAACATATCATATCCTGTGAGTTCCTTCACCTTGTCATGTACAGACATGAGCTCATTTTCCTTTTCAGAATCTGAGATCTGGCTCATGTTCTTATGATTCTGACTGTGATTTCCTAAGTCATGCCCCTCGGCAAGAATCATTTTGACATCATCAGGATAGGCTTCTACCCATCCCCCCGTCATAAAAAATGTTACCTTCACATCATGCTTTTTTAATATTTCCATTATTTTTTTAGTATCATCATTGCCCCAAGCAGCGTCGAACGTCAATGCAATCTTTGGTTCTTCTGTCTGCACACAATAAATTGGCAATTCTCTTCCCCCCACACTAGAACTGGTGGGCAAAATGGTTCCTTCCGCTCTGTATCGTACTCCTAAAAGCCCTGCAAGCACTAAAACGGCGGCGGCCAGTGTTGCAGTCTTTCTGGAAATATTTACCTCCCGTAAATATACACTGATTTCTTTCAAATATTGGATTAGTACTCCACTTGTTTGTATATCGTTTTTATCATTACTCCTGCCAAGCATCAACTTGCCTCACTATTTTTTATTATATATATTAAATAATATTTTAATGTATGACAAAGATTGGTACTGTTCTGAAATCACTTATCTGTTTACCACATTCGCTATTCCTGCATCAATAAATGACCATCTATGTAGAATATCTAGTCATTGCACAATGGACTATTAGAGTTTACATGATAAAATTAAATACGAGCGGTAAAACATCTCATATCTGGGACGATACTATAAAACCGGCTATAGAAAACGATAACTATTCAATTTGGTAATGGGTATTCATTAACACAATCAGCAAGCAAAACTGCCTGTTTGTCTTTACTTCTATTGATGCGGCTATGGTTTATAACCGCATCCGTAACCAAATGGGGATATGCGTTCTTGTAAAAAGCAGCGTTACCCATATACACTATAAGTTTCTGTACATGGCTACTGGGAAAGAAGTAGACTTCATTGTTGAAAAAGATACGGCACTTTTCCGCGATGTTTATTATGACACGGCTTTCATTCCGCCGGATTTCGACTGGGGAATGAAGTCGTGGAAGGAAAAGCTCGCCGCTTTCTACATGGAGAACTACGGCATGACCATCAGTGTGTAAAGACTCCCTCCGAGGTTCGGCTGGTATGCGCGCCCTAGCGAAGCGGGCGCGCAACAGGCGAAACGGAGGGTTACAGAACGCATCAAGGCGGCGTGTTGCTATTTACTTGACAATAGCAACACAACTTGCGTCACAACGGGTAAGAAAAGGTCGTTTTCACTATGTATAACATGCGATTAAAAGAGTACAACAACGGTACATTACAGTTGACCTTTTACAGCAATCCTATTAGAAGCAAAAAAGATAAGTATACTACAAATGGCGATTATTCTGGTGATACCTTCTGGGATGAACCAACAAGACAGTTTGATGACTGCGATAATGATTATTCTTCAAATCCTTTCGTTGAATCTTGTGATCAATATACAGTTTCCAATTTATCAGAAAAAGAAGCTGCATTTTTCGGCACTAAACTTATGACTGCCGATGAGGAATATCTGGTCATAACTGACGAACAACTCCAGGAAAAAAGAGATCGCTCTCTAAGAGCTTCCTTAAACCGTTCTAAACGCATGATCTATGATTATGGACGTTCAAATATATGGGAATGGTTTGCGACCTTCACTTTCCAGCCAGTAGAATCCTTTGACAAGTATAATTATCTGGAATGCAAAGATAAAGTTACAGAATGGTTTCGGAATGTCAGACGGCGTTACTGCCGTGACATCAAATACTTAATAGTCCCCGAACAGCATTCTTCCGGGGCATGGCATTTTCATGCACTGATGTCCAACTGTGACAACCTGACATTTGAGAAAGCAGTAAATAATCAACGTTACTTAAAAGTTGATGGTTCTTACGTCTACGATGAAAAAGGGCACCGCGTTCCTAATAAATATTTTGGGAATTTTCTGAGAACGCGATACCCTGACGGTGATTTTATATATAACATTAAAGAATTTCAATCCGGCTTTACAACTGCTACTCGTATAACTGATACTTTTAAAACTGTTTCTTATCTGGTCAAATATATTACAAAGGAATTATGTGAATGTACCTTTGGCAAACGTAGATATTTACCTTCAAATAACTTAGAACTTCCAAAAGTAACAACTGGAATGTATGCACCTGACGCCTTAGATGTTGTTCTTCAAGATATAGAATACAATTATAAGGTGAAATTGTCAATTGACTGTATCAAAACTTATATCGTTGATGCAGAAAATTACCATAATACTATAACAGTTTTTGAATTTAATCCAAAGCAGGTGCAGAACTAAACAAATCAATTTTTAGATAAGTGTATCTCTTGATGCATACTGCTCTATCACGGATGGCTTTCTAAAGTGTACTTATTGAGATACAAAAGGAGATTTATGGATTTATATCATTTAAACAACTTAGTCAATACGATCGCGTCCAACCTAAGAAATCCAAGAACGGACTGCCTGTACTTAAATGAACTGCTGTACGAAGCAGAACTTGCTGGATATCAGATTGAGATTGACCGCAAAAACAAACAATACATCATCACGAAAGGAGATGATAAACATGACTCTTCAGGAAGGCTATGACCAATTTCTCACAAGCCGCGATTCTTACTGTTCTGATATTACTGTTAAGAATTACCGACATACAGTGAATTATTTTCTCGATTACCTCGTAAAACAGTGCGGCGGTGCTTCTGCATCTGAAATTGATGTCGATAAGATATCACTAGGCGTCATGAACAGTTACTCGATTTATTTAAAAACTAAAGTGCGGCATTCCGGCAACCCTTATTTCAAACCATCGGAATCCGTTGTAATCTCTTCCAGAACTCGAAAAGATTACTTAAAGGATATGGTAACATTTATTAATTTCCTGTATGAGAATGAATACATTGCTGAAAATCCCACAGATCGATTCAAATTTCCACGTGTTGAATCTCAGCCAATTGAACCTCTCACCTTAGATGAGGTGAGTAAAATTGATGAATGCTTCAACCTGGATTCCAAACTTGGTATCCGCAATCTTGCACTCATACATCTGCTGCTGGATGAAGGTCTGCGTTCTGGAGAAGTGCAACGCCTTAAACTAAAGGAAATCAACTTTACAGAAAACTATCTTGTAATCCGAAAAAGTAAATATGGCAAAGGACGTATGCTTCCCCTTGCCAACAAATCACGCTTTTATCTGCTTGAATACTTCCGGCTCAATGGTCAGCCCGGTGACAATGATTATGTATTTTCAACCAACAGAGGATATCCGCTGTCAGAAAATGCAATTAAATGTGTATTTCAGCGTTTAAAAACTAAAAGTGGTATAACACGTATTTATCCGCATTTACTCCGCCACACCTTTGCTACTTCCTTTATCCTTGGCGGCGGTTCTGTAGAACTCCTTCGGATTTATATGGGACATAGTTCTATAGAGACTACACAACGTTATCTGCATTTAGCAAACAACATGCGATTCTTAAAAAATATCTATCAGCTAGACGAATGTTTCCTGAAAAAGTTTTATTGAAAGAGAGGTATTACCATGGAATACGATTGCAGACGTGTAATATTAAAAAGCATCGCCATCGCCCTATTGGATGAAGATATGCTCAATCTAAACTTCTGCTCCTGCGCTGAGGATGTAGTAGATGACTGCACTGATATCATTGAAAAAAAGTTGAATGATTTCCAACTATTTCAAGGTATCATTTACTAATTAGCATATGAGATACAAAAAAATAAAGAACTGGTTCTCCAGTCCTTTAAACGTGCGTTAGAGGATTCGAACCCCCGACCTTTTGGTCCGTAGAAAATAGGTTAAGTGTTTGTAATATTTTCCAAAATTAATTATTGTACATTTTAACTCGCGGCGAAGCCTGCGCTTGTCATTATTTAAGATATAAAAATAGTATGTTCTCAAAGAACGTCTAAATTGTGCCAAGGGGGGTATGCCGGTAGGACTTAGGCTGTCGCTTTGGCTGTTTAAATATATTGATTTGTTCTTTAATCAATATATTTAAATAGACATTGCGAGAGTCTTAGTCCGGGCTTGGGGTCCTCCCCAATCCTGACCTTGCCCTTGACCTTGTCCCTGATTTGCAAAACAATTTACACCTATAATATAACCTATGCGCCAACTATATAAAATATGAAAAAAGATATAAAAAAAGAAGCTGGCAACTAATGGACGAAGTCCAAACAATCTTTAGGGCGGGTAATTTCTTTGGGTGGGCTTAACTTCTGCTTCTTTGTCTGGTCTTGTCTGGCGCTTTGCCTTGTCTGGTCTTGTCTTTCTCGGCGCTCTGTCTTGTCTCTTTTCTTCTTCTGCGCCTTGTCCTGTTCGGCTCTTTTCCTGCGCTTTGCTCTGTCTGGCTCTTTCTCCGCGCCTTGTCCTGTCCGGCTCTTTTCCTGCGTCTTGCTCTGTCTGGTTCTTTCTCCGCGCTCTGTCTTGTCTGCTTTCCTTGTGCGCCCTATTCTGTCTTTCTATACTGTTTTTCCAGATCTCTTCGGATATTTTCTATATGCTGCTGCTTTATCCGTTCCGATACTTGTGTATATGGATATAACATATTGTAAGCATTGGTTACATTATACATATCTGCTTTTCCCTTGCTTTGCTGTACAATTTTTTCAACAACTCTATACAATTTATCCCGTTTAATAACCTGTGCTGTTGAACTATCAATTTTCAAATCTTTGAACGTACACCTTTCAGAAAAAACAACAATGGAATGCATCGGGATCTTATTTCCAAGTATTTTTCTCAAACATGAAATATGCAGCTCATTTTGTCTAATTGGATTGTAAAAGTGCTCTTTCTCCGCTGGTTTTCCTCTCCCGACTGCCAGTGTCTGCGTCCATATGCTCGCTTTTTCACTTCCAAATATCCACCCACTATAATTTTTGCTTTCAAATACGAAAATTTCGCCGTTATGTATCATTATTACGTCTATTTCTGTTGTCTGCCCATTATCTTTGTATAGATAACAGTTAAACAAAAACTTTGCGCCCATTTCTTCGTAATCTTTGAGACAATCATAGATTAAATATTCTCCATATTTTCCTTTGTCTGTCGTGACATCCAAGTACGAGTATAGAGTCTGTTTATAATAAGCTGAATTATAATAAGTGTTCTCTTCTAAAGCTTCCCCTTGTTTTTTCGGCGGGGCATACTTTTGGAGTTGATGCTTATTATGTACTTTAGGCGGATAAAAATCTTGTGGTTTTTTTCTTTTATTTTTCTTTTGTGGATGATAATTTTGAGAATTGTTATTCTTTCCTTTTATTTCCCCAAGCAAACTGCAAATAATCACAACGATAAGGAATATTATGATTAGTTGTAACTTCTCCATATTTCTCCCCCTTGTTTATTAATATTGTTTTCTTTGGAAATATATTATTTTCCCTTTGCGTTTGATTATATAACCTCTTTCCTATGCAAAGTGTCATTTTGATAATTGGCGACAACTTCTTCCAGCCTGCCAATAAATTTAATTTGCTCCCGATCAGGAAGCTTGCGGAACTGCTCTAGCAGCTCTCTTTCATTCTCTGTCAGAGAATCTTCTGTTTTATAGCCAAATAGTTCATTGGGTGTTACTTCCAAAAAGGTAATTATTTTATATATTTTGTCTATTGATGGTTGCTTTCCTTTTTTCCAGTTAGAAAATGTTGTTTGATTTATCCCAATTTCTTTTTCTAGTCTATATGCTGTTATTCCTTTGTTTTCCATTATTTTTACTATATTATCTATTATACTCATTGTTTTATATCCATTCTACTTATAAAAATGTTAGTATTCGCGCTTGACATACTACTATATTTGGGTGTATCCTTTATTTGTAATCAAAAAAACGACACTTTCGCATTGTGATTTAACTTTTATTGTAACATATAAGTTTAAAATTTCCTAGTATTGTGTCAATTTTTTCAAGTAATGGAGGATACATAAATGAGTGGTATTAAACAGGATGTCGTAGTACTGAGTGCTGCACAATATAACATGGTAGATGGTTCCACTGGTGAAAATATCAAGGGGACTACAGTCCGTTATGCACTGACTGACCGTCTGGTTCCCTACCAAGAGGACAATCTCAAAGGTTATAAGCTTGCTAAAGCATCATTGACATTTGATGACTTTGCAAAGTTTGGAGAGGTTCCCGCAATTTACGGCTGTGACTTAAACTTCAATATTGGTTCTGATGGCGTTACCAAAATCAGAGCGACCAATTTTCAATTTAAAAAGTCACTATTCTCTCAGACTGCATCCGCAAACACGAAAAAGGCGGGTGAATAGACATGGCTTTAGTAGTATTCGGTATGCTGGTCTTTTCTTTCTGTGTGTCTGTCACAGTTGTGATTGATCGCATCAAAACAAAAAGAGGTTTACGTTAATTTGTTCACTGATTCTTTTCTTTTAACTGTGGAGGGTGTCCTTTGACGCCTTCCGTAGTTAGTAGAAAAATATTGTATCTCAAATATTTCTGTGCTGCTCCTGATCAGGATTTCTTCTGGAACAAAATTGAGATACATAAGGGGTATTATGATGAAGAAAATAAAACATTTTTTTACAAAGTTAATATGTGTTCTTTTGCTTTCATCCTGTCTTAGCAACACTATTTATATGGATTTTAATGTTCCTATTGTTCAAGCTGCCGAAATCGTGGGGACTATAGAGATTTTGAAAGCCCTGCTTGCTGCTTTTGGAATATCAATCGGACTTGGTAATCAGTCCGATTATTTTAGCCAGTCTACTTTTAATGATTTATCAACCGCTATATCTAATGGACATGTCTACCATATGGATAGATATGGTGATATAAATTTTTCAGATTCAGATTCTATAATGAACTGGCTTAGCTGGTCAGAAGGAATTGATCAATATATACGCGCTACGGGTGATGCTCCTGTTGCTATCTATGATGCTGCCATTAAGACAGGTGCCATGACTATTGATTATGCATCTTATAAAATGACTGGAACCTCTGCAACAAGTTCAATCCATAACTGTATTGAACAATTAATTGGTGATTATAATGGTTCTTCTGAAGCTCTTGCCGAAGATGTACGCGATACCTTTACCGTTATTACTGGCGGCGCTGGAAACAATGACGATGACGATGATGATGACGACGATGAAAAGAAACAGAAAAAATACATGACCCGTTATCAGATGTTCAATGCTATTATGGGCGCAACTATGTTGACATTGGGCGACAAGCTGACATCTCTAGTCGGTTTAAAGCATTCAGAAAATTCTGAGTTTGTTGAATATGATACTGCATTTGAAGATGTTTATTTTGATGGAAATTATACTACGGAAAATGGACAATATTCATATTATGTTAGTACTTCTTCTATGTCTTCTTGTAACGGTGAATTATATAATTCCAGTTTGCATTCTGTGTTAAATTATAAGATTGTTGCTGTTCGTTCTGATAGTTCAGATACAAGCGTTTTTTATAGGTTAGACAATAGCGGTTTTGGATTAAGTACCGTTAACTTAAAATTTGTGAATGAAGTATTGGCTGCAAAATATGGTTCTTATAATTGTATGTGGGGAACATATTCTATGAATTTTCCTTTATATTATAGTAGAGATGCTGCTATAGACGCTTTACGAGCTGATAATTTTTCGGATGCAAAAAACATAGTTCAAAATCCATTTAACAATTTTAAAAACAACGCTAAATCTGCGCTTGACCGACTCGCCAGAGGTTTCAAAACTTGGATAATGGCACCCAAATACTTAAAGAATCTACCATCTATGTTAAAGCCTGTTCTGGATGCTGCTGATGCCAGTGCAGGTATAGCAGACTCAATTGATGTTGTAGAGGATGCTCTGATTGAGATTGCACCCGTTCCACTACCAAACCCAGAACCTGTACCAAAGCCTGATCCAGTTCCCGATCCTGAACCCAGTCCTGATCCTGAGCCTAGCCCTGATCCAGTTCCCGATCCTGAACCCGGTCCTGATCCAGTTCCCGATCCTGAACCCGGTCCTGATCCAGTTCCCGATCCTGAACCCAGCCCTGATCCAGTTCCAGTTCCTGATCCTGAGCCTAGCCCTGATCCTGAACCTGAACCAAAACCACCAGAACCTGACGATCCAATCGAACCGCCTAATTTTGGTGTATTAAATATCTTTTTATTGCTTGGTCATATTTTGTATATGTTGTTAATGATATTTCTTCATTTATTGGAATTTATTATTAATATTTTTAAGATACCCGCGGATCGTGGATTTCTTGGTTACGGTTACGTGTTTGAAGGATTTAATTACATCAAAACCGTTGAACTTATTGGCATGGGTGTAACTATATACGATTTTTTAATGTTACTTATACACATTATGATTATATTTAATGTAGTAAAGGTACTGCGAAAAAGAATAGAAAAATTACATTTTTAGGGTGATTTTATGAATATAATTGATAATCCATTGGAAGCTCCTTCCAAACTAATACAATTTTTTAATGATTTTGTAGATATGCTTAAAACTGCTATTTATGCAATGAATACTTTCTACAACATGTTGGTGGATTTTGATAACCGAATTGTTGCAATGGTTGATAACTGTGGTTCTACAGAATTTGATGGACTTCCGGTCAACAAAGCAATTGCTACTGTTCATTATGTTGTCGGTGATGTAATATTTTATTTACTATATATGCTTATACTTTTTGGCTGCCTATTTACGATCTATAAATTGATCTGGCTTATAATTGACTGTGTTATCAATTTTATTACGCAGCTAAAGGGTGGTACTTTGAGTACTGTAAATTTTTCAAGTATAGTCGGTAAACTTTTTAAATAACTTTAATTATGAGGTAAACTTCAATGTCATCATATATGAGACTCTGCATTTATATATATACCTTTATTGTAATCGTAATTGCCTTAATAATAGGCTATTTAATCGGCTATGGTATCCTAAAATATAACCCAATCTTTTTACTTTCTGTATTTGGTTTCCTTGCCACCTTTGTATTGAGAATGCTTATATTACATTTGACTGTTTCTGTCGATGATGAAAACTAAGTTGTATATTAATTGGCCATTAATATAAATGTTACTACGAATTGTTGTTAAAAGAAAGAAGGTGAAATTTATGCCGTTTTATGGAGTACTTGATTTCTCTTATGGAGTACTTGCTTCCTCTGCTGGTTCTGCTGGGCTTACATTGAACTTTGACCCATCAAAGATGTTTGAATACACAAATGTGATCACAACCTCAATGATGCCATTGGTCTATATTTCTGCGGGCTTTGCTTTAGGCTTTACGATTATCTACGCCCTTAAGAATGCCTTTTCAGGCGGTGTACGGCTGTAAGGAGGAATACAGTGATAAAAGATACAACGTTATCTTTCGTTTTGCCGGGGTCTATGACTCCGGTTGAAAACGAACATGAATCTACACAAGAGACTTCTATTATTGAAAGCACTTCTGATAACGGTTCCGATGATGTACCAGAGGAACAACCAGAAGAAAACAACAACATAGAATCTGAATCCGATAATATTTCAATGCCTTCTGAAACTGATTATACAAATGTTTTTGATGAAAATGAAACTATTAGTGAATCCTCAGAAAACGCTTCTGAGAGTTTTACAGAAGATGAGGCAAAGACTGAATCAGACTCAGACATCCTAATAGAGTCAGAACTTTCAACAGAAACCGAAGTTGAAACTATAACAGAATCAAATACTGAATTAGATTCTACAATAGAAACGGAATCAGAAATTGATATCACAACAGAATCAAATACTGAATTGGATTCTACTACAGAAATGGAATCAGAAACTGATATCACAACAGAATCAAATACTGAATCAAATACCGAATTGGATTCTACAATAGAAACGGAATCAGAAAACGAAACTATGACTTCAACTGCTTCTGCTGTTCCTGATCTGTACGGTGAGCTTCCCCTCTATGATACCTTAGAGGAATTTATCGCATCTCCTGTGTATGTCACACGATACGAATATGAAATTATGAATAAACTTACTTTTATTCAATATGCGCTTGCTTTGCTCATAGCTCTTATTTTTTTACTCATTTTTAAGAGAAAGTAGGTCTTTTTGGAGGTAATTTAATGGATTTGCTACTATGGTCCTGTTATTATTTCGCTGCAATTGTTATTTTTAATGTAGCCCTAAATGCGGTATCTGCTGCAACAGATCTTGTGAAGATCAAGATCGTAAACTACAAAGTATAGAGGTAAATTATGTTTGGAATAGAACTAGAAGAATTTAATTATGCTGCTGTCTTTGGTGCATGTTTTGGAATATATATCATATTCAATATCGACATGCTGGCAAGAGAAGCAGTAACATTTGTGAGAGGATGGCGAACACAATGATATACCAAGTCACTGATGCCGGGGTCCGATCAGCGCGGACCTTCAAAGAGTTTAATAATAAGTATCATGTTCTGCTGGAACCCACGGAATGCACTCCCTGCGGTCCCGATTATGTAGTGTACTGCACAAATCAAGATCTCGATTTCCTTATAGACAAGGCACGCGTTAGCAATATCATGTTTGGAAACTTCTTTCGAAAAGATAATTCAGCAAAAGTGTTTGGTGTTGTCAACATCATATTGACTACGCTGATCTTATTTACAAAGTGAGGTGAATCATTTTGGCTGATATTGATTTTCAGAAAATACTCGACGGAATGAGCAGTGGCAACAGCGTCAATGATCCAATCCGTTCAATTTATGATATCCTGCCGACATATGATGACACGCAACAGCATCTTCTCTTTCAAGCGTTCTATTATATTGAGAAGTATGACCTTCAAGACATGCGTGCAATGTTCTCAAACTTCGGCGATGTCATGGCAAAAAATAAAAATCTAGGACTGCTCAGTTCAAAGGTTCTCCAGAACTTACTGAGCGCATACACACAAAATGAATACCTACGTGGTATAAAGGTAAGTACTTTAAACAACGTTACTGATGTTCAGCAAAACTAATAACCACCAAAAAGTATATTCTGCCAGATGCGAGAGCGGTTAGCGGTTCGCATATAGCGATAGCGTGACATGCCTACATGCTGTCACGTTCTCTATCCGCGGCATATGCTGATATACTTCCATTACAGTAAACACGCGTTCACTACCTGTTGTGACGAAATAACTTACATAAGGACACAACGCAGCGAGTGGCACTAACTGAAATTTCCTTAAACCGCCCGCAAAGCGTAAATTCTACCAATACCGTAAATTTTTTGCGGTAAACTTTAGGAGGTGGCGAAATGCCCGGTACAATTATGGGCATCTATGGACAACAGCGTTCTGGTAAGACCCTGATCGCCTATAAGCTGGTAAAGTCAATGTGCGCGATCGCACGCCAGCAGGGAGAAAGCCTTCGTGTATATACGAACCTGTATTGTCCAAATGACAAAAACTGGCAGTACGTTAATTCCATTGATGAACTGCCGCTTGACCTAGATCCAAAAGTCGTGCTGATTGATGAAATATACAACGGCTGCGACGCGCAGGACTATCGCAAACTTAAAGATATTTCGATCTTCATTAACACAATCGGCAAGCAAAACTGCCTGTTTGTCTTTACTTCTATTGATGCGGCTATGGTTTATAACCGCATCCGTAACCAAATGGGAATATGCGTTCTTGTAAAAAGCAGCGTTACCCATATACACTATAAGTTTCTGTACATGGCTACTGGGAAAGAAGTAGA
>ERZ808054.886-NODE-886-length-21337-cov-4.649530_pt1 | contig 21337 bp, 20 predicted proteins | sample MGYA00380201_ERZ808054 | MGnify/ENA primary metagenome ERZ808054 (study PRJEB31490, sample SAMN06133419) | mouse gut metagenome | isolation source: Z5_2 | host: mice | place: China: Chengdu | collected 2015-05 ... | reverse complement strand
ATATTTATGATAATGGGTTTCTTATCCCCTTCCTTCACCAACAGGGTCGCCCTGTCGATGCAGTTTAACAGTTCTTTTTTGTTAACCCTTACCCTTGTCTCATAATCGCTGGAAAGCATCTGGTCAATCTTAAAATAATCCCCTTCAATCAGCCGGGATACCACGGTGGTATTGTCAAATTCAAATACAATATGCTTATCCGTAAAGAAAATATGCACGTCCTTATCCGTATCGCCGGAAAGAATCTTGCTGATTTCATTTAACGTCTTTCCCGGAACCACTACTTTTTTCGGCATATAGAAATTCTTTAACCGTATTTTACGGATGGATATGCGGTGCCCGTCAAGGGAAACCACTTTGAGGATATCCTCGTTGATTTCAAATAATTCGCCCGTCATCAGTTTATTATTGTCATTATCCGAAATGGAGAATATGGTCTGCCTTACTGCTTCCTTCAACGTAAACTGCGATACGATAATGGAATCAATCTTCTCTATGGACGGCAGATAAGAAAAATCCTCCCCTGATTTTCCGATAATGTTAAATTTGGATTTTTCGCAGGTAATCGTGGTTTTCAGAGATTCGTCCGTAACAATGGTTATTTCGCTGTCCGGCAGTTTACGCACAATCTCCAAAAATATTTTGGCATCCAGCGCAATCATGCCTTTTTCCACAATTTCACCTTCAATGATGGTTTCAATCCCAAGTTCCATGTCATTTGCCATCAGTTTAATTTCCGCACCCCTTGCATCCACAAGGATACATTCTAAGATGGACATCGTCGTTTTATTTGGAACAGCTTTTGATACTGTTTGGACACCGTTTAACAAATTTGATTTTGAACATACCAGCTTCATGTGCATAACTCCTTTCGTGCAAAAAACAAAACCGTACTGTTTCCGTAACGCGTGCAAGAGCATATTTATAAGAAAAGAATTTATTCATATCCTTAATAAGGATTGTTGATTTGTGTATAACCCTATCCATTATACTATTTTTCAGGGAAAAAAGAAATCATTATCTATGTGAAAAACACAATATAACTTTATTTTTAAAGCGGGGTTATTCACATATTAAATATTGCGTCTTAAAATAGTTTTTATTAAGCATATAAAATAAATGAAGTTATCAACCGTTATCAACAGGAAAAAAATACTTATCCCATATTTACCCACAGAACCTTCAACAGGATATAATTTTAAGAAGGACTTATTTTCTTCCGTATGGTTTCCACTTTATTCCTTAAGTCATCGTTGGTCCTTAATTCATCCGTAATCTTGTTGACGCCGTGGATAATGGTGGTATGGTCCTTTTTGCCGAGTATCCTGCCGATGTTCTGGTAAGAAGTGTCGGTCATGGAACGGCATAAGTACATGACTACCTGTCTGGCTTCCACAAATTCGGAATTTCTTTTTTTGGAAGTAATATCGTCAGGATTCACCCCAAAATGTTCCGCCACTACATTTATAATAAGTGTAGGGCTGATTTCCTTTGGCTTGTCCGGGTAAATGATATCTTTTAAGGCTTCCTGCGCCATTTCTAAATTTATTTCCACATTGTTTAATTTGGAAAAGGCAATAATTTTATTAAATGCGCCTTCCAGTTCCCGGATGTTGGACTTAATATTGGTCGCCACATAGGAAAAGACTTCATCCTCTATCTTTTTGCTGAAATTTTCCGCATTTTTCTGCAGGATTGCCATCCGGGTTTCGTAATCGGGCGGCTGGATATCCGCAATTAATCCCCATTCAAAACGGGAACGGAATCTTTCTTCCAGGGTTTCCATTTCTTTCGGCGGTTTATCCGAGGAAATGATAATCTGTTTTTCTGCCGCATGGAGGACGTTGAAGGTGTGGAAAAATTCCTCCTGTGTGCTTTCCTTACCAATAATGAATTGGATGTCGTCAATAAGAAGTACATCCACGGTCCGGTATTTTTCCCGGAGCTTTGTCATGTCCGCCGCGTTACCGCTCCGGATGGAATTGATTACTTCGTTGGTAAACTGTTCGGAAGTAACATAAAGGACTTTGGTATTATGGTTCTGTTTTAAGATAAAATGACCAATGGAATGCATCAGGTGCGTTTTCCCAAGTCCCGCTCCCCCATATAAATAGAGGGGATTGTAGGTGTTGCCCGGGGATTCCGCCACGGCGAGGGAAGCGGAATGCGCAAATTTATTGTTGCTTCCTACCACGAAGGTGTCAAACCGGTATTTCGGATTCAGATTTGCCTTTTCATAATTAATATTGTAATAAGGCTTTAATTCCATGGAATCCCCGCCGGTCCCGTTTTTCTCGATGTCTTTTTCCAGTACAAAGGAAATGTCGTAATCATGGTCCATCATTTCAGAAATCGTTACCTGAAAATAACTTTTGTATTTATTGGTAATGTAACTTAAGGCATGTGCCTGGTCGGAAGGTATGGTAATCGTAATGGTGTCGTTTTCCAAACCGTAGTAATTCAGGTTGGATATCCATGTATTATAGGATATGTTTGACAGGTCATACTCTTTTTTAATCGTCTGTTTAATCAGTTCCCAATTTTCTTGAATAAAATCCATGAAATTTCCTCCGGTTTCCTTAATGCGGCTTCATGTAAAACGGGCAGGCAAAAATACCGCATTTATATATTAATATAAATAACCTAAAATTTCAAATGATTAATTTTCCTCATAAGGTTATACACAAAATGGGGATAAGGAAGTGCATAACCGGCCGGTTTTGCCGGCTGCCGTTTTGGTATGTGTATAACCGTAAGAATGGTTATGAACATCTTTAAGTATACGGAAAACAGGTTTTTGTTTTAGGGAATCCGTATTGTTTTCACATGGAAAAAGAGAGTTTTCCACAATTTATACACATTATGTGGATAAGTGAATCAGGAATGGTGCGGATGGACAGGCATTGTGGATAACTTTTTAGGTATCTATATTTAGTTGTTAAGAAAAAACAGGATAACTAAATATGGTATCGAGAAAAAACAGGCATTTTTCATGATTTTTTCGGCATTTTTTGGGTGATTTTTACTTGACGGAAATAGGAATATCCATTATAATCGTAATGATATTTTCTAACACGGATTTTTCTTATCAGACAGGAAGGTTTTTACGGTTCGGAAATAAGAAGGTAAATTCAGAAAGTAAAAAAGGAGGTGTATCCATATGAAAATGACATATCAGCCGAAAAAAAGGCACAGAAAGAAAGTCCATGGGTTCAGGAGCCGGATGAGCACAAAGGGCGGAAGGAAAGTTTTGGCAGCCAGAAGGGCAAAAGGAAGAAAGAGATTATCCGCATAGGTCACAGTATTGTGACCTTTTTTCTCTTTTGTATATGCCAAAGCTGACGGATTTTTGGCGCGGGTATGGAAAATTTTTTCATTACCCGATTGTGGAAGGAACGTCTATGAATTTCTCAGATTCTTTAAAGAAAAACGATGATTTCAGGAATGTTTATAAAAAAGGAAAGTCTTTTGCCAACCGTTACCTGGTAATGTATGTGTTAGAAAATCATACGGATAAAAACAGGCTTGGAATCTCGGTCAGTAAAAAAGTAGGAAACAGCGTTGTACGCCATAGGGTGACAAGGCTTGTGAGGGAAAGTTACCGGCTGCATGAAAATATATTTAATAGTGGTTTAGATATAGTGGTCGTTGCAAGGAACAATGCGTCGTCGGCAGGGTATGCTGAAGTGGAAAGCGCATTATTACATCTCGGAAAACTCCATCATATCTTAAGGATATACTTTTATTAGAATATGCTTTTGTGGAAAGATGGAGTTGGATTTGAAAATGGCTATGAAAAAATTACTTATCTACATGATTCAGTTTTACAGAAAGTATCTGTCACCGATGAAAACCACAAAATGTCCTTATTATCCTACCTGTTCGGAATACGGGCTGGAAGCGGTGGAAAAGTACGGCGCTTTTAAGGGAGGATGTTTGGCGGCATGGAGGATTTTGAGGTGCAATCCTTTTTCAAAAGGGGGATACGATCCCGTTCCATAGAGAAGACTGTGAATCTTAAGGATTAAGGATTAGGAGGAAAGAAATTGTCAGGTATAATTTTAACGCAGAATCAGACTTTTATTATCGGACCGGTGGCGCAGCTTCTCGGTTATATAATGGAAGGAATCTTTTTCTGTCTGGATAAGATTGGGATTCCAAACACCGGTCTTGCCATTATTTTATTTACGGTAGTGGTGAATCTTCTCATGATGCCGCTCACCATTAAACAGCAGAAGTTTTCCAAGCTGTCAGCTAAAATGAACCCGGAAGTACAGGCAATCCGTGACAAATATAAGAATAAAACGGATAACGAATCCATGTTGAGGATGAAGGATGAAACGGATGCGGTTTATGCAAAGTACGGGGTTTCCCCTACCGGAAGCTGTTTGCAGCTTTTGATACAGATGCCCATCCTCTTTGCCCTGTACCGCGTCATTTATTCCATGCCGGCTTATGTGGGTAAGATTAAGGAAGCGTTTTTCCCTTTGGTGGACAAGCTGATTGCACAGGCAGGAAGTGCGGATTTTATCCAGACATTCAAGGATGCCGCCATGTTTGCGAACCAGTTTACGAATGAATCTTTTACAAACGGCAATGTGCAGTATGTGCAGAATACGTTTATTGATGTGCTGAACCGTGCTTCCACAACGGAATGGCACAGCATCGCGGAAAAATTTCCTTCGTTGTCCGCGGATGTGGACAGCACGGTGTCCATTTTGGAAAGATACAACAACTTTTTGGGACTGAATATAGGGAACTCCCCTTCCTTCATTGTCCATGAGGCATTGGAGAGCGGGGCTTACCTGATGGTTGTGGCTGCCCTGGCAGTTCCCGTACTGTCCGCCCTGACCCAGTGGATTAACACGAAGCTGATGCCGCAGGCGGAAACAAACAATAACAGCCAGGACAACCCCATGGCTTCTTCAATGAAGACGATGAATGTGATGATGCCTATTATGTCGGCGATTTTCTGTTATTCGTTCCCGGCAGGTATGGGTATTTACTGGATTGCCGGGTCTGTGGTCAGGAGCGTGCAGCAGGTTATTATCAATAAGCATATTGATAAGATGGATTTAGAGGAAGTTATTAAGCAGAACCTTGAAAAAAATAAAAAGAAGCTGGAGAAAAAAAGCGCTACCAATAAGATGCTCAGCGAATATGCCACAATGAATACAAAGTCCATTTCGACCAAAGCAAATTCCGTGTCCACCATGACGCAGGAGGAAAGGGACGAGGCGGTACGCAAATCCACGGAATATTACAACAAAAATGCGAAGGCGGGGAGCATAGCTGCGAAGGCGAATATGGTCAAGCAGTATAATGAGAAGAATAACAGGAAATAAAGGGAGGGTATTGTAATGGATTATATTCAGGTATCAGCAAAAACAGTAAATGATGCAATTACCGAAGCATGCCAGAAACTGCTTGTAACCAGCGATAAGCTGGAATATGAAGTAGTGGAAGAAGGCTCGGCGGGTTTCCTTGGAATAGGTTCCAAACCGGCGGTTATCAGGGCAAAAGTAAAGAATTCCGTTGCCGACAATGCGAAGCAGTTTTTGAATGACGTATTTGACGCGATGAAACTTACGGTAGCAGTTGACGTAAAATATGATGAACTGGATAATTCCATGGACATTGATTTGAGCGGGGACGAAATGGGCGTCCTGATTGGAAAAAGGGGACAGACCCTTGATTCTTTACAGTATCTGGTATCCCTGGTGGTAAACAAAGAAGCCGAAAACTATATCAGGGTAAAAGTAGATACCGAGAATTATCGTCAGAGAAGAAAAGAAACTTTGGAAAACCTCGCAAAAAACATTGCATACAAGGTAAAAAGAACAAAACGCCCGGTTTCTTTGGAACCCATGAATCCTTACGAAAGAAGGATTATCCATTCCGCATTGCAGAATGATAAATATGTAACAACCCACAGTGAAGGGGACGAACCATTCCGCAGAGTGGTAGTAACATTAAAAAGATAGAAAACAAACAGCAAAGCTGCCAAATGGAAAGAACTTAAATTTCATTTGGCAGCTTTTTTGGGACAGGCATTCCGCTGCCACAGTCCCAAAAAGTTTTTTGTTCATGCGTCCGCTTATCCCCCTCCCATCAAGAAAACATTCCAATGGAAATGTTCAAAAATATGTGGTAATATGAAAGAAGTTTTGAACAGACAACAGGAGGATACCATAAATGCAGCCGACAATCGCAGCCATATCCACCCCCATGTCCGAAGCCGGAATCGGAATCGTCCGGGTCAGCGGGGATGATGCGGTAAATATTGTAAATGAAATATTCCGCTCAAAATCCGGCAGAAAGATTTTATCAACTTTTGCTTCCCATACCATTCATTATGGATTTATCGTGAAGCCGGAAGCAGGAGGGGATGAAGTCATAGATGAAGTCATGGTCAGCCTGATGAGAGCGCCCCGCAGTTATACGGCGGAGGATACGGTTGAGATTAATTGCCATGGCGGGATTCTGGTGGTCGGCGAAGTGTTGGAAACCGTACTGCAAAACGGGGCAAGACTTGCGCAGCCGGGAGAGTTTACCAAACGGGCTTTTTTAAACGGCAGAATTGATCTCTCCAAAGCGGAAGCCGTAATGGATATTATACAGTCCAAAAACCGGCTTGCGCTGAAAAGTTCCATGGGACAGCTCAGGGGTTCGGTATCGGATTTGGTTAAACGGCTCCGTGAAGGAATCCTTTATGAAATTGCTTTTATTGAATCGGCTTTGGATGACCCGGAACATATTAGTTTGGACGGGTATATGGAAAGATTGTCAGGAAAGACGGAAGAAATCATTGTGGAATTGAAAAAACTGCTGGATTCTTCGGAAAACGGAAAAATATTAAAAGAAGGCGTCCATACGGTAATCGTAGGAAAGCCTAATGCGGGAAAATCCTCGCTGCTGAATTTACTGGTGGGTGAGGAAAAGGCAATCGTAACGGATGTGGCGGGAACCACAAGGGATGTGCTGGAAGAACATATCCGGTTGAATGGAATCAGTTTACATGTAATTGATACGGCGGGAATACGTTTTACCGAAGATGCGGTGGAAAAAATAGGCGTGGAAAAAGCGAAAAAATATGCTTTGGATGCGGATTTGATTATTTATATGGTGGATAGTTCCGTGCCTTTGAATGAAAATGATGATGATATCATGAAAATGATTCAGGGGAAAAAAACCATAATCCTATTGAACAAGACGGATTTGGATATGGTGGTGACGGAAGAAATCCTGAAACAGAAAAATAAAAATGAGGGATTGGAAATCATCCGTATTTCCGCAAAAGAAAATAAGGGGATTTATCTTTTGGAAGAAAAAATTAAGGAAATGTTTTTCCATGGGGAGATTTCTTTTCAGGAGGATGTGGTTATTACAAATATGAGACATAAGGAAGCAATCCGGGATGCTTACGAAAGTATGCTGCAGGTTAGGACAAGTCTTGAAAACCATATGCCAGAGGATTTTTATTCCATTGACCTGATGAGCGCTTATGCTTCCCTCGGAACCATTATCGGGGAGGAAGTAGGGGAAGATTTGGTGAATGAAATATTTTCAAAATTCTGTATGGGAAAATAACGGAGGAATGTTTTTCGATGGGTATGACACAGATAAAGGAACAGGTGGATGTGTGTGTGGTCGGCGCAGGACATGCGGGTTGTGAAGCAGCGCTTGCCTGTGCAAGAATGGGTTTGGAAACGGTTATTTTTACGGTCAGTGTGGACAGTATTGCCCTGATGCCGTGCAACCCTAACATCGGGGGATCTTCCAAAGGGCATTTGGTAAGGGAAGTTGATGCCCTTGGCGGTGAAATGGGAAAAATCATTGACCGGACGTTTATCCAGTCAAAGATGTTAAATGTTTCCAAGGGACCTGCGGTCCATTCTTTACGTGCGCAGGCGGATAAGGCGGAATATTCCCGTGCCATGAGGAAGGTATTGGAAAACCAGGAACACCTGACCATTAAGCAGGCAGAAGTCTGTGAGCTTTTGACCGAAGATATGGAAGATGACATGGAAGCCGGAAAGCCGGATGGAAAAAAACACAGAAAAAAAATTACCGGCGTGAAGACTTTTACCGGTGCGGTATATGAATGCAAAGCGGTAGTGCTTTGTACGGGAACTTATTTAAAAGCAAGGTGTCTTTGCGGCGAAGCCATTACCCATACGGGTCCCAACGGTCTGCAGGCAGCCAACCACCTGACGGATTCCTTAATAAGTCTTGGAATTGAGATGAGAAGGTTTAAGACAGGGACGCCGGCGAGAATGGATAAGCGGAGTCTTGATTTTTCCAAAATGGAGGAACAGTTTGGGGATGAAAGGGTGGTTCCTTTTTCTTTTTCCACCAATCCGGAAGATGTCCAAATTGACCAGGCTTCCTGCTGGCTGACGTATACCAATGGAAAAACCCATGAAATTATCCGCGGAAATCTGGACCGTTCGCCGATTTATGCAGGAGTTATTGAGGGAACGGGTCCCAGATATTGTCCTTCCATTGAGGATAAGGTGGTAAAGTTTTCGGATAAAGAGAGACATCAGGTTTTTATAGAACCGGAAGGACTGCATACCAATGAAATGTATGTGGGAGGGATGTCTTCCTCGTTACCGGAAGATGTACAGCTTGCCATGTACCGGACGGTACCGGGATTGGAGCATTGCAAAATTGTGCGGAATGCTTATGCCATTGAATATGACTGTATTAACCCGAAACAACTGTATCCTACTTTGGAATTTAAGGAAATTAAGGGACTTTTCAGCGGCGGGCAGTTTAACGGAAGCAGCGGTTATGAAGAAGCGGCGGCACAGGGGTTGGTTGGTGGAATCAATGCTGCCCTTTCCATTCTTGGAAAAGAGCAGATGACCATTGACCGCTCGGAAGCATATATCGGGGTATTAATTGATGATTTAGTGACAAAAGATAATTTTGAGCCTTACCGTATGATGACTTCGAGGGCAGAATACCGTCTTTTGCTGCGCCAGGATAATGCGGATTTGCGTTTGAGGGAAAAAGGTTATTTTGCCGGATTGGTCTCGGAAGAACTTTACCGGGCGACTCTTAAGAAAAAAGCGATGATAGAAGAAGAAGCCGCGCGTTTGAAAAATCTTTCCGTCGGAGCTTCCAAACCGGTGCAGGATTTTCTTCTTTCCAAAGGAAGTACTTCATTGAAAACGGGTACAAGCATGGCAGAGCTGATGTGCCGCCCGGAATTATCGTATGAAATACTGGCGGAACTTGATACGGACAGGAAACCTTTACCAAAAGATGTCATTGAACAGGTAGAGATAGAGATTAAGTACGAAGGCTATATCGTAAGGCAGCTAAGACAGGTACATCAGTTTAAGAAAATGGAGAAAAAGAAAATTCCCCATGATTTGGATTACCGGGATGTAAAAAGTCTGCGTTTGGAGGCTAGGCAGAAATTAATGGATTATAAACCGGTATCCGTTGGCCAGGCATCGAGGATATCCGGGGTATCCCCTGCGGATATTTCGGTATTGCTTGTTTATTTGGAACAATACCAAAGAAATGAATGAGAGAAAAGAATAAAACATGAAAAAGGAACGGCATCTATATGGCAGAAAATTTTGATTCCGTAATAAAGCAGTTTGAAGAAAACCTAAAGGAACTGAACCTTGTGCCTGACGGCAAACAAATGGAGCAGTTCGTGGAATATTATCATTTATTGGTGGAATGGAATTCCTTCATGAACCTTACTGCGATTACCGACATGGAAGGGGTGTTCCAGAAACATTTTGTGGACAGCCTTTCGATTGTAAAAGCATATGATTTTACGGATTGTATTTTGGAAAAAGGATTGTCCCTCATTGATGTGGGAACGGGAGCCGGTTTTCCTTCCATTCCCATTAAAATTATGTTTCCCGGAGTGAAAATGACTCTTTTGGATTCCTTAAAGAAAAGGGTGAACTTTTTGGATGAGGTCATCGGAAAATTGGGATTGGAAGATGCAGAGACCATTCACGGCAGGGCGGAAGATTTCGGAAGAGAGGAAAAATTCAGGGAATCCTATCATTTATGTGTTTCGAGGGCAGTTGCCAATTTGTCCACACTGTCGGAATATTGTATTCCTTTTGTAAAGACTGGCGGTAAGTTTATTTCCTATAAATCGGAAAAGCTGGCGGAAGAATTGTCCGCTGCAGAAAAAGCCGTATTTCTTTTGGGAGGAAAGGTAACGGGACAGGTGGATTTTTACCTGCCCCATTCGGATATTTACAGAAATCTGCTTGTAATAGATAAAATAAAACCAACGCCGGGAAAATTTCCAAGGAAGGCGGGTATCCCTGTAAAGGAACCTTTATAACGGAATGGATGGAGTTATTTGTAAGACGGATGTCCATTTGTTTGCAGCGGGGTTTTTGAATGGAGAAACATGTGGATGCTTTCCATAACCTGGTCCGGTGATTCCATGTGGGGAAGGTGTCTGGTATATGGAATCAGTACGGATTCGATGGCGCTGTTATAATAAGTATAATTCTTGATGGTATCGTCCATGCCGGGTTCTTCTTTTCCGCCGATAATGGATATGCTGTGGTTGATTTCTTTTAAGGCGTGTATAATATTTGTATTAATATATTTTGAAAGGTAACTGGAATATACGTATTTGGAGCTGTGATCAGGAAAATGGGCCGCTTCCAAATATGCTAGGATATCTTTTTCATCGATATTCATGGGATTGTAAAAATAATCCTGACGGAATGTTTTTTCCATGGATATTTTGTTGGTCAGCAGGTTATAGATATAGGTACCCATAATAGGGGTTTCCAGTAGATACTTTAACAGTTTTGTCTGTTTGGATGGAATCAGGTTGGACTCGTAAAGGTTTTTCGGATTTATGAAAATCATTTTGTTAATGGCTTCCGGGTCATTGTGACATGCCATAACCGCAATGGGGACGGAATCCCCGGTGGCAATGATATCTGTTTTCTTTCCAATGATGTTTTTAATAAAATCGATAACCAGTTGGACATATAAGTAATTGGTATAGGTAATATAGGGTTTGTCCGACAGCCCGTATCCCAACAGGTCGATGGCATATACTTCATGGCTTGCGGAAAGGCTGTCCGTGATTTTGTCAAATTCGTAAACACAGCTTCCAACCGTCAGGTCATGCAAAAGAAGAAGGGGAGCGCCGCTTCCTTTTTTACAGTACCTGATTTTCCCAAAACGCCATTCGTAGTAATTGTTTTCCGTATATTTCAGGTAATTTTTCACCGTATATAAAGAGTATTTGATTCTGTTAATAGTATACATGGATGCCACGGTGAGTCCCGATAGCATGGTAAGGGTTTTCATTTTATTTTTCATTTTTGCCTCCATGGGTCAAGTTTTACCTTCTTATTCCATACTTTTAGCTTATCATTATGTAAATATTATATCGGATGGAACATAAACTTACAAATAAAAAATAAGAAAAAATATCTTTTCATCTTAAGAGTTTTATTATATTATAGTTATATAAAAATGTGGAAATTATGATGAAACCGGTAAGAAAATGTCTGTTTTTATTCTATCCACATATTTTTAGCTGGAGGGGCAGAGTCTGAAAGAGTATAAATAAGAAATAACAGGAAAGGAAAAAATGGATTAGGGCGAAATGAAGAAAGGTAAAACAACCGAATATTTTTTCCGTGCAGTAAATCAAAAGGGGTGAAGGGAATGTCTGATGAGCTGTATGAGGGTCTGAGGAAAATGTATGAATCTTTCTTTTCAAAAAAAAATTTACTGGAAGAAAGAAAAGGAAAATATTTAAATGAGAATGATTATCAGTATTATGAAAGGGAGACAGAAGACTTAGAAAATAACATAAAAACAGTAAGCGCTTTATTAAATTATTTTGAAAGACAATATTTTACGGAAAAACAGGAACAAAAGGATGTCCTGATGCAAGTGGATAAGGCGAGTATCAATCGCGGTTTACAGATTTTGGACATCCAGGAGAGAGAGAGGCAGCGTATTGCAAGAGATTTGCATGATACCTCCCTGCAGAATTTGACACATATTATCCATAAGATAGAATTAAGCTCCATGTTTATTGATGATGATCCGGTGAGGGCAAAACTGGAGTTGGTGTCGGTGAGTAAAAATCTCCGCTCGGTAATTAAGGAAATACGTAATACTATCTTCGACCTTCGTCCCATGACATTTGATGATTTGGGATTGAAGGAGTCTTTTGAAAGGTTGGCAGATCATTTAAAAGAGTCGTCTGATTTTGAAGTGTTTTATAATATTGAAGAAATTAACTGTAATAATTCTTTAGTGTTAATGACAATCTTTAGGATTATTGAGGAATGTACTAACAATGCAATTAAGCATTCCAGTGGTTCCGTTGTTTTTTTTGAATTAAAGAAAATTGCTGAAAATACTTGCATAATAATAGTGGCAGATAATGGGCAAAGTTTTGACGTGGATAAAGTTTTAACGGAGAAGCAGAGACATTTTGGCTTAAATATTCTGAAGGAACGGGTAGAAATTTTATGTGGAACCATGGAAATAGATTCCAAGCCTAATAAAGGAACAGTGATTAAAATCATTATTCCACTTTTGGAAAAATAGGAGTATTGTTATATGAGTATTAATGTTATGATATCAGATGACCATATGTTGATGAGGGAAGGAATCCGCCAGCTTCTTGAATTTGATGGAAGCATAAAAGTAGTGGCAGAGGCGGCGAACGGTGTTGAATGTTTGGAAAAAGTAGTATTGGTAAAGCCGGACGTCTTGCTGTTGGATATTAATATGCCAAAAAAAAATGGAATTGAAGTATTAGAGGAAATAAAGAAAAATAAAATAGATACAAAGGTATTGATATTAACGGTTCATAATGAAGTGGAATATTTGGTAAGGGCAGTGGATATCGGTGTAGAAGGATATATCTTGAAGGATGCGGAATCGGCGGAATTAAAAAGTGCCATTTATCATATTATAGACGGGGAAAATTATATCCAGCCAAGTTTGATTCCTGCTTTGAATAATCGTTTGGTTAATAGAGATAGTGATAAGGCAAAAATAGATTCTTTGACAAACCGTGAAAGGGAAGTATTGGTTCATGTGGCAAACGGAATGTTTAATAAAGAAATCGCCCTGAATTTAAATATCAGCGAAAGAACAGTAAAAAATCATATTTCTAATATCTTTAAGAAGATTAACGTGAACGACAGGACACAGGCGGCGGTGTTTGCTATTAAGAATAATTTGATAAAGTTGTTCTGAAAAAATGGAATTTCCAATACAAAGTATGTGAACATTTTGTATTGGAAATTTTTTTAAATTGGTTAAATGTTTCACGTGAAACATTTTTAGTTTGTATTGAATTAAGTACAATATAATGTTTCACGTGAAACATATAAACGCTAGATATAGTAAATGAAATGCGTGAAACATTTATATTATAAATAGTATGCGTGAAACATGTAAATGAATATTTTTTCCGGTAAAATTAAATATAGCGGAACAAGTAAATAAGTGATATAATCGTCTAGTAACAATTAGTTAGAACGAAAGGTGAAAAAAAGATGGGAAGAACGATTGCAATAGCAAATCAAAAAGGAGGTGTCGGTAAGACAACAACCTCCATCAATTTATCTGCTGCTTTGGCAGCAAAGGGAAAAAATGTATTGGTTATTGATACGGATCCGCAGGGGAATACCACCAGTGGATTTGGGGTAGATAAAAATAATTTGGATAATACAATATATGAATTGATATTAGGGGAATGTTCCATACAGGAGTGCATTATAAAAGAAGTAATTACAGGAGTGTCATTAATTCCTTCCAATGTAAATCTTGCTGCAACGGAGATTGAATTAATAGGAGTAGATAAGAAAGAATTTATTTTACGCAATGAAGTGGATTGGGTGAAAGACCAGTATGACTTTATTGTGATAGATTGTCCTCCATCATTAAACATGCTGACGATTAATTCCATGACAACAGCGGATTCGGTGTTGGTTCCAATCCAGTGTGAGTACTATGCTTTGGAAGGTTTAAGCCAGTTGATACATACGGTGAATTTAGTGAAGGAAAGATTAAATCCTGAATTGGATATGGAGGGCATTGTATTTACCATGTATGATTCAAGAACAAATCTCTCCATGCAGGTAGTGGAAAACGTAAAAAGCCATTTGAACCAAAAAATCTATAAAACAATGATTCCAAGGAATATCCGTTTGGCGGAGGCACCCAGTTATGGAATGCCGATTAATATGTATGATCCAAAATCGGCAGGTGCAGAAGCATATATGATGCTTGCAGAGGAAGTCATTAATCGGTAAAAAACAGGAAAGGGAAGGAAAAACATGGCTGTCAGAGGTAAGGGATTGGGAAGGGGATTGGATTCCCTGATTCCCAATACGGTTGGGGTAAATGAATCAAAAAATAATGAAGGCGGAAAGGAAGAAAAAAAGGAACAGGAAAAAACTTCGGAAGTATTAGTTAAAATTACAATGGTGGAACCTAACAGGGAACAGCCAAGGAAAAATTTTGACGAGGATTCTTTGTTGGAATTGGCAGAATCCATTAAACAATTTGGATTGCTGCAGCCTATTTTGGTACAGGACAGAAAATCATATTATGAAATAATCGCGGGGGAGAGACGATGGCGTGCTGCTAAAATAGCTGGATTAAAAGAAGTTCCGGTTATCATTAAGGATTTGACGGACCAGGAAATTGTGGAGATTTCTTTGATTGAGAATATTCAAAGGGAGGATTTAAATCCTATTGAAGAAGCACTGGCATATAAGAGGCTTTTGACGGAGTTTCATTTAAAGCAGGATGAAGTGGCAGAGAGGGTTTCCAAAAGCCGGACGGCGGTAACCAATTCCATGCGGTTGCTGAAATTGTGTGAGGAAGTACAACAGATGATTATTGACGACATGATTTCCACCGGACATGCCCGTGCCCTGATTTCCATTGAAGATGCGGAACAACAGTATACCATTGCCCAAAAAATTTTTGATGAAAAACTTAGCGTGCGCGATGTGGAAAAATTGGTGAAAAATCTGAATACACCGCCGAAACAGAAAAAAACAATTCAGATAGATAAAGCATTGCAAATAATTTATCAGGATGTGGAAGAAAAATTAAAGCAGGCACTTGGTACAAAAGTTTTGATTTCTTCCAAAGGAGAGGGAAGCGGTAAACTTGAAATAGAATTTTATAGTCATGATGACCTGGAGAAAATTACGGATAAGCTGACACATTGACATGACATATTTACACTGGGAGGAAAACGTGAATAGCGAAATATTAAACTACATGGGATTAGGTGGTTTGGATGTCGGATATATTTTTATAGGAATGCTGGTTTTGCTGTTACTTTTAACAGTACTGGTAATAATCCAAATGGTATCCACTTCCAAATTGAAAAAAAGATACTCTAAATTTATGCAGGGAAAAGATGCAAAAAGCCTTGAAATGGATATCATTGGTTTATATGAGGATAATAAATTTATTAAAACATCCGTGGAAAAAAACAAAAGGGACATTCGGGATTTATATAAGAAGCTGGAATCCACGTTTCAAAAAATCGGTATTGTAAGATATGATGCATTTCAGGAAATGGGAGGACGACTAAGTTTCAGCCTTGTCCTTTTGGATGAAAATGATAACGGATTTGTCTTAAATTCCGTCCATAGCACGGAAGGATGTTATTCTTATACAAAGGAAATTAAAAATGGCCAGTGCGATATTACATTAGGGGAGGAAGAAAAACAGGCACTGGATATTGCCATGGGTATCCATGTATCATAGGTTTTATTACCAGTCAGATGAGGAGTAACAGACGATTCATTTGTCATTAAATGCCGGAAAATGAGTATGGATTTTTTTGGCTGGGAGGAGTACTATGAAGATATGCAAAATCAGTGAGTTAAAAGGAGGCGAAATACTGGCAAAGGCGGTTATGACTCCTGAATACAAAGTATTGCTCTCAGAAGGAATAATATTAAAAAAGGAATATATTGAAAAATTAGAAGAACTGGATATCTTAGAAGTTTGTATCAGGGAAAAAACAAAAAAAGAAATAATGGAGGGAAAAAAGGACTCCGGCAGCGACAATAAGAAAACAAGTACAAAGATTAATTTGCTGGAAGAAAATTTAGAAAAGGAAGTCAGCCGAAAAGTACAGAATATTTTGGAAAAGCATATTTACAGTAAAAATGGGGAATTAGCAAAGTTATGCAGTACGGCAGATGATATTATCAATATGATTTTGAAGGAAAAAGAGGTAGCGGAAAAAGTATATGACATAAGGGAAAGAAGTTATGATCTTTATGAACACTCCATTACCGTATGTGCCTTATCTGTTTTAACCGCATTGAGGATGGGAATGGATGACAGAAAAATAAAGGATATCGGAGTGGCTTGCTTATTGCACGATTTAGGTATAAGATATATAACTGTGGACTATACCGATAGGGACATTGAGAGAATGACGGAGGCTAGGGCATCGGAATATAGGAAGCATCCGGTATACGGATATTCAGATTTAAAGGATGAACCATGGATATCTGAAGTAAGTAAAAACATTATATTATTCCACCATGAATGCAGAAACGGATTAGGATATCCGATGAAAAGCAGGGATTTTCCCCTGGAAGCGGAGATTGTATGTGTCTGTGAAGTATTTGATGAAATGATTTGCGGAATCGGACATAAAAAAAGGAAAGTGCATGAAGCAATCCGTTATTTAAAACAAAGCAGGAATAATTTGTACGACAGTATTGTAGTGGATACATTTCTTAAATTTACGGCAGTCTATCCGGCAGGCACTTATGTAAGGACAAATGAAGGAGAAATAGGAATGGTAACGGAGCAAAATAATCACTTTCCGGACAAGCCATTTATAAAAATTATTTTGGACGGGAAAGGGGACAAGGTATGGCAGAATATTATTAAGGATCTGTCAATGGAAAAAAATATTTTTATTAAAGAAGTAGTGGAAATGATTCAATAATAAAATAGAGTGTAATTACTAAATTATATAAGCACAAAAAGGGAAAAGGAGTATTTACCATGATTGACATTAAATTTTTAAGGGAAAACCCGGATGCGGTAAAAGAAAATATTAAGAAGAAATTCCAGGATAGCAAACTGGGACTGGTGGATGAAGTCATTGGTTTGGATGTGGAAAGCAGGAAAGCAAAACAGGAAGCGGATAACCTCCGTTCCAGCCGTAACAAAATTTCAAAAGAAATCGGTGCATTAATGGCACAGGGAAAGAAAGAAGAAGCGGAGGCAAAGAAAGCGGAAGTGGCTGCCAATGCAAAACGTCTTACAGAGTTGGAAGAAACAGAAAAAGAACTGGAAGAAAAAATAACAAAAATTATGATGGCGATTCCAAACATAATTGATGCCAGCGTACCGATTGGAAAAGACGATACCGAGAATGTGGAAGTGAAAAAATATGGCGAACCAGTGGTTCCTGATTTTGAGGTTCCTTACCATACGGATATTATGGAGAAATTAAACGGCATTGATTTGGACAGTGCAAGGAAGGTTGCCGGCAATGGTTTCTATTATTTAATGGGAGATATTGCGAGACTTCATTCTGCGGTTATTGCTTATGCAAGGGATTTTATGATTGGAAGGGGTTTTACCTATTGTGTACCTCCGTTCATGATACGGAGTAATGTGGTCACAGGTGTAATGAGTTTTGCGGAAATGGATGCCATGATGTATAAAATTGAAGGGGAAGATTTATATTTGATTGGAACATCGGAGCATTCCATGATTGGCAAATTTATCGATACCATTATACCGGAGGAAGAACTGCCAAAAACCCTTACCAGTTATTCCCCTTGCTTCAGGAAAGAAAAGGGAGCGCATGGTTTGGAAGAAAGAGGAGTATACCGTATTCATCAGTTTGAAAAGCAGGAAATGATCGTAGTATGTAAACCGGAAGAATCCCCGGTTTGGTTTGAAAAATTGTGGCAGAATACGGTGGATTTGTTCCGCTCCATGGATATTCCGGTAAGGACAATCGAATGCTGTTCCGGCGATTTGGCTGACTTAAAAGTAAAATCTTATGATGTGGAGGCATGGTCTCCAAGACAGAAAAAATATTTTGAAGTAGGAAGCTGTTCCAATCTTGGCGACGCACAGGCGAGAAGATTAAAAATCCGTGTAAACGGTGAAAAGACCAAGTATTATGCGCATACATTAAATAATACGGTTGTTGCTCCGCCAAGAATGCTCATTGCTTTTTTGGAGAATAATCTTCAGGCAGACGGTTCTATCCGTATTCCGGAAGTTCTAAAGCCGTATATGGGCGGACAGAAAGTAATAAAATAAAGGTAAAATAAAAGAAGAAAATGGAAAATAGGAATAAAACAGAAAAGAGGTGAAATCTTTGCATAAATATTTAAGGGCAATAGGTTTTAGTGGACTAAAGGACAGGAAGGAACTGCAAAGCCTTATTACGGATATTATTATAGAGTCGGAAGAACGTGCGTATACATCAAACGGTGAAGATACCATACTTGCGGAATTTTGCAAGGATTTTGCCGAGAATATTGGAATTGCAGTTTGCGGGGAATTTGATTCGGATAACAAATTTTCCTATGATTATTATTATCCTTATATGCGGGGAACGGGAATCAGTTCCGAAGAAGATGTTTCCGTGGAGCGCCATGCCGGAAAAGAATCTTATGCGGGAATCTGTGATGATATTAAGGTAGGTGTATCCCTGATATTCTATCTCCAAAATATGATTCCGTATGTAAAAGCGCAGAACAGCAATCATCTTCCCATAAGGGGTACGACCCTGACGTTATCGGGTTTGTCCCTTCAGGGAAAGATATTAATGCCCATCGGTAAAAACGAAAAGGATAAACAGAAAATCCAAAAGGTCTCCAATGACAGAAATTCCCTGATTGCGGCAGCCCGGAAAGGGGATGAGGATGCCATTGAAAGCCTGACCTTGGAAGATATGGATACCTATACCATTATTTCGAGAAAAATTCATAAGGAAGATGTGTTTAGTCTGGTGGATACTTATTTCATGCCTTATGGGGTGGAATGTGACCAGTATTCCGTTTTAGGTGAAATCCTGGATTGTAATAAGGTAAAGAACAGGCTGACATCGGAAGAAATATACCAAATGACCATTACCTGTAATGATTTGATTTTCGATATCTGTATCAATGCGGAAGACCTTTTTGGTGAACCGAGGGTGGGGCGAAGATTCAAAGGCTCTATATGGATGCAGGGATATATCAATTTTCCGGAAGGAATTTAATTTGATGCGGAAAGGGAAAATAAGTACCGAAATTTTATATTGACATGATTTAATATTTATCGTATTATTGTATTATATTAATGATACAATAATACGATTTTTTTAGCGGGCAACGACAAAAATGGTTATGCCTGCAAAGCATTTTTGATATCTTTACGATTTGACAGACAACGTAAGAGTATAAGGGAAGGAGCATGGTCAAAAATGAGAAAATTCAGTTTTTTTGCAGTTACGGTTTTTTTGATTGGCTTGCTGACAGGATGCGCATATGCCAATTTTTCTGTTATGGACATAAACGACAGGGAAGAAGGAAGTATCGGAAGAAAGAGCTCCTATTGGAGCGGTGTGCAGATGGGAGACCGTATTACGGCAAAAGAAGGAGAAGAAATCTGTTTTCAAATAGAAATGGAAAAAGGAAGCGTTACCTTTGTTTTAAAAGACGGCGAAGGAAATGAGGTTTATTCCGTTACAAAAGAAGGAGAGTACAGCGGGACGGTAAAGTATATTGCAGAAAAAGACGAAAAACTGTGGCTGACGGAAAAAGGATCAGGATTTAAAGGTAGCTATAAAATAACATGGGGCAAACAGGAAGGTACGGATGGGGAAGAAAATGCGGAAAGCGGAAAAGATATTTGATGATTCCGGTAATTAAAAATTTAGAAATTTCAAAGTATTTTTTGGTTGCTATTGTCTCATTCTTGTGTTAAAATACTAAGTGGTTAATGGATATATCCTTTTAGGTTAAACAGACAAAGTGACCGTTTCCTAAGCAGTAGGTGTTCGATTACCAAAGCAGCGTAAAATCAACAATTTCATAACTGAATGACTTGTGTATCAGCAAGTTTTTCATATAAGTCCTCGTAGCTCAGTTGGATAGAGCGATCGCCTCCTAAGCGATAGGTCGGACGTTCAAGTCGTCTCGGGGACGTTTCAAAGCATTGAAAACACTGGATTTTTCAATGCTTTTCTTTTTTTGTCCCAAGAGAAAACCAAAAGTCAGAGGACTCGTTTTTGGGGATATTTGTGATCACTCGTGTTGCTAACAGGAAATCGAACACTAAACTGCACTTTCAGAGCTTTTGTCAGCATGGCAAGCAGTTCCGGAGACTGTTCCAGTGCTGCGATTAAATGAAAGTTTTATCGAAAAGTGCTATAAAAAACTTGATTTTCTCATAGAAACTATTTGCAAAATGAAACATAAGCACAAAGGAAATGTTAAAAATCAGTTAAAAAATGAATACTATAACAATAATTCTACTACAAAGGAAAAATGTATATTTATAAAAAAAACTTACGATCAAATACGGAGATATAAATGATAAAGCTGGAAGATCATTTGACATAAGTATGCTTGATAGGTGTGAAAATATACTAAACATGAGGTTTTCGGGAAGAAATAGAAAACTTTTTATGCAATACAAAAAAGCGTTGGATTTGGCGTTAGATGATTATTATGACTATTTGTGTCAGCAGAGACATGATGAAAAATTATTAGATTTGGTTTTGTTTCCCCATTACGATTACACATCTAAAACAGATTTTGAAGGCTTAGGTTATCCGGTTAATAAAATTATAACAGAATTTGAGGACGTGGCCATCAGGAACATCATAAAACTTAGGAATACATAGTAGGCGGCCTTCGCAGGGGAGAACCTGGCTTTGGGCTTTTTGTCTGCCGGGGCAGGTGTCTGCAGTTTGTTTTTCAGTCTCAATTTGTGAACCTCCTTTAAATAAGATTTGGTTGTGAAAGAAAAACCATGCCACGGTAACGGGCATGGTCTTCTTTCTTTCGGACGGGAGGCAGGGAAAAGTCGGCTCTGCGGTCAGAGGCGCAAAAAAAAGCACCTCTTTGGAAAGGTGTCATGCCAGCCCTTTTGCCAAATAAAACATCCTGTTTTCATTGCATTTTGATGTATAATCAGGTAGAATAAAAGAAATGATAAAATTATGATAGAATTAAGATAAGGAGGCGTGATATATGATACAGATCAGACCTCAATGTCATTAAGTTAACTTTGAAAATGAAAAGGGGATTGATTGAAAAAAATAAAGGATAATGAAAATTTTATGGGC
>ERZ808054.883-NODE-883-length-21462-cov-11.248913_pt1 | contig 21462 bp, 22 predicted proteins | sample MGYA00380201_ERZ808054 | MGnify/ENA primary metagenome ERZ808054 (study PRJEB31490, sample SAMN06133419) | mouse gut metagenome | isolation source: Z5_2 | host: mice | place: China: Chengdu | collected 2015-05 ... | reverse complement strand
TATGCGCTCCCCCTGTACCGTTCCGCCCTCTGCCTGTGTCCCTGCCGCCCTGCCCGCATCCCTCCCTGACGTCCCTATGCCGAAGCAGCCTGTGGGACTACCCCTAAAACCTAAGTCGCTCCTGCCCACCGTCAGTACCAGAAGGTGCACGGTGCATAGCCCCCCCCCTTGCCGCACAAAAGCCATGAGACACAAAACTTTCCACGAGCAAGACAATGCTCTTCTCAATATTTTTTCCTTACGGTTGGAGGAGAGTGAGGCGGAGTTGAGGGGCGTGGGGGCGGTCGATGGATTAAAAGGTTCAAGACTCTGGCGAAAATCGGTCATTTCACTTACAGAATGTAGAAAAGACTAGGGCAAAATCGCCATGGATGGCGATTTTAGGAGCCAAGCGGCACGGATGCCGCCATGGCTCCGACCCGACCGCATGGAAATACCTATACACATTCTGTTAGTGAAATCCGATTTGCAGACGAGTCTTGAACCTTTTAATCCATCGACCGCCCCCACGCCCCTCAACTCCGCCGCGGCTTTTACCAAGTTGAATGAACAAACCATGAAAATGAAAATGTAATAAACATGAAAATAGATTTAAAATAATCATATGTATATTGACTTTATACATAAATGTATGATAATATGACATTACACAAATCAAAAGCAAACAACAAAGAAGGAGGATTAAAAATGGGGAAATCAAAGGTGGTTCATCGTGACGATCTGGTTAGGGACAATGGGTTTGAAAAGGGGTTCGGCGTTTATTCCATGGTCTGCGACGAGACGTGCGGATCGACCAATATTATGCTTGGGGATACCATTCATAATCCGGCGTCCAGAAATCAGGAGCATGTGCATTTAGGATGTGAGGTTCAGTGGTTTACATTGGCTGGGCATTCGCTTCATTATTCCTGCACGGTCGATCATGAAGAGTATAAGGAGACGGAGTGCTTTCCAGGAACGGTGGGGTATGTGCATCCCAATGAGATTCATGTGGGCATGAACTTGAACGCTGACAATACGGGCGAAGTAATCTTCTGCTATGCGGGATGTAACAATACCAAGGATGCTGATACTGTGTTTTATCAGGAGGCGGATGTGGTTGAGGAGTACATGAGGAAACGTGGAAAGAAGTTGGAGGATGTTTTACATATTCAGTAGGAGCAGCAGGCAGAAAACTTTTGTATCAATGGCTTTAGTAGGAACATTTGGATAAAGCGTTCAGAATGGAGGAAATCATGAAAAAAACACAGACGATTGACAGGACTTTAACACCGAAATCGGGAGAACTGCAGCCAGGGATGGTCACGGAACTTATGACCTCGAAGGATACCTGTGCTACGGAACATCTTCTTGGCACGTATTGCACGCTTCTGCCGGCAGGTGAAAGCCAGCTCAGGAAGCATCGGGATGCGGAGTGTGCATGGTATCTGGTGAAGGGAAGCGTTAAGGTGGTTATTATCGAGGCGGATGGGAACCGCATCGAAGAAGAGTGTAAGGCGGGAGACGCATGCTATATTAACCCCGGCGATGCGCATCAGGAAATTAATTTGAGCATCGAGGAAAATGCCGAAATCATTATGTGCTTTGCAAATCCTGAAAATAAAAAATGCAATTGTTTTGACGACCTTGGCACCGAAGTAATCGGTCAATAAATGCCGGAATGGAGGAAATATGACAAACTCATTATTTGAAAAATATTTGTTATGTGATGAGGGGTTCGGAAATATCTACGATAAGGATCATCCGGACGATCCGCCCATCGGTTTTCAGCTTAAGATGAGGATTCCGTACTATCGTTCGGCGCGTTTATCTTTGATTGAAAAGATTGTGATCAAGGTGGACGGCAAGGAATATGATCCGGATAAATTCCTCTTTACCACACATGACGGCACCTTTACAATGGCACAGATGCGGACCATGACAAATCACTACTGGCTTTTTGGAGAGAAGGCGACGGTATCTGTAATGGAGCCGGACGGGCTTGGACGTGCATTCAGTACGGTGTATAGAACGGTTGAGATCGGTATCTACTTAAGGATTTCCTATTCCCATTTGGGATTTGTGGGAATCGCGGGCAAAGAACTGAAAGCGGAATCATTTGTGCAGTAGAAGCAAAGAGAAAGGTTGGAACGGAGGCAAGTATGGGAATAAAAAGAGCGGTATCTCTTTATAGTTATCAGGAGAATTTTTATCTGGGAAAGCTTGATCTGGAGGGGTGTATTGCTGAAGCGGCAAAGACGGGAGCGAAGGGAATCGAACTGATACCGGAACAGAACTGCGCTGATGAATATTTGGATCCTTCAAGGGAGTTTGTTTCCAGATGGAAGGATTGGATGCAGAAGTATGAAGTAGAGCCTTGCGCGGTGGATATTTTTTATGATTATAAGCTTTATGACAATCGTATTCTTACCTGGAAGGAGCAGGTAAAGATGTATACGGATGCGTTCCGGTTTGCGCATAGGCTGGGGTTTCCGGTGGTCCGGGGAATGCTTACCACGCCCTTAAAGCTGGTGGAAATGATGATTCCGGTTGCGGAGGAGATGGGACTTAAATTTGGCGTGGAGGTTCATTCGCCCTATTCGCTGGAAAGTGAATATTGTATGCAGCTTTATGAATTGGCGGATAAGCATCACACGAAGTCCATCGGTGTAATTCCGGATACCGGGATTTACGTCAAGCAGCAGTCGGAAGTCATTGTGCAGAAGTTCATACGTGCAGGGGCGCATAAAGAAATTGCGGATTACACCTGCAAAGCTTATGTGGATAAGGTGCCGCAGCAGGAAGCGGCAGAGGCGATTTCCAGAATGAATCCGAACGCCGTGGATCACGCACTGTTTAAGAGGGTTTATTTTGCAACCTATGACGATCCAGGATTTTTGGTAAAACATGCAGATCATATCCTTCATGTACATAATAAGTGCTGGCATATGACGGAAAGTTGTGAGGAACCCAGCATCGACAATGAAAATGTGGTAAGGCTCCTTAAGGAAAGCGGCTATGACGGCTACATTGCCACTGAATTTGAAGGGCAGCGCTATTTCCATGACGTAGGATGCGGAGAAAATGCAGATGAAATCGAGGAAGTAAGAAGAAACCAGGAAATGTTGAAAAGACTATTGGGTGAGTAGAAGAAAAGGAGGAAGGAATATGCAGACAGTTAGAGTTGGTATTATCGGCGGCGGTATGATTTCCCACCGGCATATGCAGATTTACAAAAATATAAATGACAGGGCACAGCTGCTTGGATTTCGTGCGGAGGTGGTCGCCGTTGCAGAGATTATTCCGGAAAGGCTAAAAGCTTGGGGAGAACAGTATGGATTTGAGGAAAAGGACCTTTATGCAGATTATCACGAGATGTTAAAGAGAGACGACATTGACACGATCGACGTGTGTGTCCACAACAACCTTCATGTTCCGGTGGCAATCGAGGTGATGAAAGCCGGATTTGACTGCTACTGCGAGAAGCCGGCAGCCGTTACTTATGCAGATGCGAAGCTTATGGTGGATGCGGCAAAGAAGCTGGGACGGAAATTCCACGTGCAGATCAGTTCCCTGATGTCCCCACAGACGCGTCTGGCAAAGCAGTACATCAAAGAAGGAAAGCTGGGAACGCCCTATCTGGTCAATTTAGAGCAGTGCACCAGCAGGAGAAGACCCGGTTATGACCTGCCGGAATTTACGGAGGATTTTCTTTCCAAAAGGATTGCAGGTCATGGTCCGTCCATCGATCTGGGCATTTATGTAATCGGTCAGATCCTGCATTTGTTCGATTGTCCTAAGGTACAGTCGGTGAACGGCTTTACGGGGCATTTTGTGGATTATGATAAGAATATCATCAAATCCCCTGATGGCTATGGCGTGGAGGATACAATTGACGGTTTTGTAAAATTTGAGACAGGACTTGGCTTCCATTTCCTTTCCACCTCGGCAAATAATTACAAGGATTATTCCATGACCTATATCCTTGGCTCTAAAGGTGGCCTGGAGGTGCTGAATACAGATACCGTGGGCGGTAAGTTTGAAAGGGTAAATCCCGATGCGCCCACAGCGCCGGGCACGGAACCGGAACTTAGATTTTTTGGAAATGTAGATGGGAGAGATGTGGGGATTGACTTAAACTGCGATAAGAATGGCGTTATGGAAGCCCGCAGAAATCCGCAAATGATGCTTTATAATGATAACCAGTGCATGTGGCTTGCTTATAAATTGGGTATCTTAAATGAGGAGACTCGTTATAATACGCCGGAAATAGCGCTCAACCAGTTGATTATCACCGATGGATTTTTCCTCTCCACAGAGTTTGGAAGAAGCGTGACGCGGGAAGAAATCATTGCAAATTCTCCTTCTGCCTACTTGCGGGAGCAGGAGATTGCCGGTAAACTGCATCGGTTTGATACAGCCTTTTAAGAGGGCGGAAAAGATAAGATGAAAAAGGAGGAATGGATATGAGCAAACTTCCAGTAGGAATCCAGGTTTATGGATTGAGAGATCTTTTAGAAGAGACACCGGAAAATTTTGAAAATGTTATGCGGCAGGTCAAGGAGATGGGATATGACGGCGTTGAGCTTGCGGGGCTCTATGGAATGGAACCGGAGCAGGTGAAAGAAATATTGGACCGCACAGGTCTTACTCCCATCAGCGCTCATGTGCCGCTGGCGGAAATGATGGAAGATCCTCAGGCGGTGGCACAGACCTATCAGAAAATCGGCGTTTCGTACATTGCAGTACCCTATCTGCCGGAGGAATACCGTCCCAATACCCCCGGGTATGAACAGGTTTTGAAAGAAATGGAGAGAATCGGGCAGGTGATGAAGGAAAACGGAATCAAGCTTTCTTATCACAACCATGATTTTGAATTTGTCAAGCTGCCTGATGGGACCTTTGGATTTGACGATATCTACAGGCAGATTCCGGAAGCGCTATTGAAGGTGGAGCCGGATTTGTGCTGGATCAAGGCAGCAGGTCAAAGTCCAGTCTGTTATCTTGAGAAATACGGCGCAAGATGCGAGGTAGTACACCTTAAGGATTTCATCAAAGAAGGGAATCCTAAGAATATGTATAAGCTGATTGGAATCGAGACGGAAGAGGAAGAAAATGATGCAGGGATTTTTGAATTTAGACCGGTAGGCTTTGGAATGCAGATATGGGAACCGATTTTGGATGCAGTCCTGGAGGCGGAGGCAAAATGGGTGATCGTGGAGCAGGATGAGCATTATCAGCTTCCGCCTTTGGAGGCAGCAAGAAGGAGCCGTGAATACCTTAAGATTTTAGGATGGTAGGAGGGAATCATGAAGAAAAAAATCGCAATCATCGGATGCGGAGGAATGGGCGGAGGTCACGCCATTGCCATTGGAAGCGGTACGGGAAACGCCGTTTATAATGCCGATTCCAGCAAAGAGCTGGGAACGAAGATTTTTGACTCATCGGCGAACACGGATATCAGCGAAAAGCTGGAACTTGCCGGCGTCTATGATAGCAATCCTGACAGGATGAAATGGGCAGCGGAGCGAGGGTTTACCCTATATGAAAGTTTTGATGCTGTTTTGAAGGATGCATCGGTGGATATTGTTCTGGTGGCGACGCCTAACCATTTGCACAGGGAAATGTCCATCGCAGCAATGAGAGCCGGGAAGCATGTCCTGTGTGAAAAGCCGGTTATGAGAAGCAGCAGGGAGCTTGAGGAAGTTCTGGCGGTTTCCAAGGAAACAGGCTGTCTGTTTTACCCCAGGCAGAATAGGCGTTGGGACAGAGACTTCCGTATCATCAAGAAAATTTACGATGAAGAGTTGATTGGAGAGGTTTTTCGGATTGAAAGCCGCGTACAGGGATCCAGAGGAATCCCCGGCGACTGGAGAAAAGAAAAGGAATACGGCGGAGGCATGATGCTGGACTGGGGCGTGCACCTTCTGGACAGACTTCTCTTTATGATTTCCGATCCCATTGAAACGGTGAATTGCAGGCTTTCCTATATATTAAAGGAAGAGGTGGATGACGGGTTTACCATGCTGATTACTTTTGCCGGAGGAAAGAGTGCACTGGTGGAGGTGGGAACCTGTAACTTTGTTTCCCTGCCCCTCTGGTATGCTGCCGGGACTAAGGGAAGCGCCGTAATCGACAATTGGAGATGCGAGGGAAAAATGGTTCAGCTTGCCTCATGGGAAGATAAAGATACAACGCCAATCATGGCGGGAGCAGGACTTACGAAAACCATGGCGCCCCGGGACGAAAAATCACTGATCACGCAGCCGCTGCCGGATGTAGTTTATGACGATAATGAATTATACAGCAACGTGGTGGATGTAATCGAGGGAAAAGCGGACCAGATTGTGACAGGCGCCCATGCCCTTCGGGTCATGCGTCTGATGGAAGCAGCGATACGCTCTTCACAGTCGGGAGAAACGGTAAGATTTGAGGAATCAAAAGGACGGTAATGGGATGGCACGGAAAAGATATGCATTTGTAGGGACCTGGGAAGACTTTGGCGGTCATGGGGAAGGAATTTATGTCTTTGCCATAGATCCGGAAACGGGAAATATGAAAGAGACAGACCACCTTATGGGGTATAGGAATAACAGTATTTTGGCTGTGTCTGGGGATAAAAAGCGTCTGTATGCCACGATCGAAGATAAAAACTATCAGGATGTATGGGGTAATGGAGGAGGTGTGCTGGCGCTTTCCTTTGATGCAGAGAAGGGAAAACTTGTCATTTTAAACGAGAAATCAGCGCTGGGTGCATGTACAAGCTACATCAGCGCTGACCCGGAAGGGAAATGCGTTGTCATCACAAATCACGGATCGGGGCTTGACGTGGTCACGAAGGTGGTAAAGGACGGGCAGGGCAAGTATAAAATTGTTAAGGAATACGATGATTCCACACTGGTCATGTTCCGGCTGCTTGAGGATGGTACGCTGGGAGAAGTCACAGATTTGCATAAGCATGCCGGAAGAGGGGCGCTGGAAGTAAGAGGGCAGGTGTGTTCCCATCTTCATTCTGTGAACTTTGATCCTTCTGGGAAATGGATTCTGGCTTGCGATAAAGGGTGCGACTGCATTTATGTGTACCGTGTGGACAGGGAAAAAGGAACTTTGCAGGCAACATCCCACACGGTATTTAGTACCAGACCGGGAACGGCGCCTAGGCATCTTTCATTTCATCCCTTTTTGCCCTATTGTTTTGTGAATAATGAGACGGCAAGCACGGTGACAGCATACCGCTTTGATGCAGAGGAAGGCATGCTGGAGGAGGTCGACTATCAGCCGATGGTGGATATGGACCTGTCTGTAAAGGCGGAGCTGATAGGAGATACCTATGGATCGCCTGCGGATATTCACGTACACCCCAATGGGAAATTTGTATATTCCAGTCAGAGGAGCAGTTATCACACGAAGCAGGGGGCGGATGTCATTTCTGTATTTGCCGTAAATCTTGAAAATGGGCATTTGACAAGAATTGCGAACACCAAAATGGATGGACCCTGTCCAAGGGGATTTGCCATTGATCCTGAAGGCAGGTTTTTGTATGTAGGAAATCAATATCTGGACACCATCTGCCGGTACCGGATCGATGATGCGGCAGGGATACTGACAGACAAAGAAGTGGTTGCCCATGTGGCAACGCCAACTTGTATCCGCATTGTGGATATAGAAATCGAAGGAGGAACATATGGAATATAAAGCAGTACTGGAAGACCCAAAGGAATTAGAGCGTCTGGTTTACAGCGCACGTTCTTGCTGGGAGCAATTTTTGATTGTTGACGGAAGTTTAGAAAATGATACGTGGGGAAATACTGCTGCCGGATGTACGCTGGCAATCAGAACCTGCTGGTACCGTTCACTGGCGGTAACGCTGATTAGGCGTCTGGAGGTGAGAATTGACGGGGAATTGATTCCCCAGGAGGATATTTTCTTTCAGGTAGAAGACAACCCTCATGTGTATCGGCTTGATGAAATAGGACCAGAGCAGTCGGAGGAATACTGGTATCTCAACAAATATGGCTATCTTCACCTGAGAAAACCGGGCGGTCTTGCCAAAGGTCCTCACATGGTGGAAGTTTTCTTGGAAGTATTCGTCACATATCACAATTATCCAGATGCCACCTATCAGAAAAAGATATTGGTGGTGGAATAAAGGAGGAAATATGAATAAATTGCTCGATAGCAATTTATTCAATTAGGAATTTGTGCCGAAGCGTCACAAATTCTATGATGGCAGAACGAAATCTGACATTTCGCTCGCCTCCTTCGCGTAAAACGCTTCGGAATGGAGGAAAAATATGAAACTTTCTATTTCATTATATAGCTTTGCAAGGGAATATTTTGACAGGAAATATACATTAGAGCAGTGTATTGCCAAGGCAGCCGAAATCGGATATCAGGGAATCGAGATTATCGGACCGCAGATGATCGACAATTATCCCAATCCCACGGAAGAATTTTACGACAATTGGCATAGGTGGATGGAGACCTACCATGTGGAACCGGCATGTCTGGATGTTTTTAACGAATACATGGTGTTAAAGACCAGAAAAATGACGCAGGAAGAGCAGTGTGACCAGCTGCGCAGGGATATCCGCATTGCAAATAGGATGGGGGTTCATGTGGTAAGAGTCATGAATCTGTATACACCAGAGCAGTTGGAAGCATGTATTCCGGATGCGGAAGCGTATGATGTGACGCTTTCATTGGAGGTACATGGTCCTAAGCTTTTAAATGATCCTTCCGTATTGAAATACTTGGAAATGATTGACCGAAATAAGACAAAGAGAGTCAGCATATGTCCTGATATCAGTGTATTTCAATACAGCGTGCCGCCGCGAATGCTCAAATACTATGTGGCAAAGGGGGCTAAAGTGGAGCTGGCAGAATACTGCAGAAAAGCTTATGAAGAAGGTGTGGATATCGACACGGCCATGGAGACCTGCCGGAAGATGGGGGGGACACCGCTTGATGTGCTTATGGTGAAAAACTGCTGCCAGGGATCGAGGAGTGATTATAAGTATTTGGAGGAGTTTGGACCATATATTACGCATATTCATGCGAAATGCTTCGATGAGCTGACGGCAGAAGGAAAGGATCCTACCTTTGACTGTGAGCGGATTGCCGGCATTTTAAAGAAGATTGGATATGAAGGATACATATCGACGGAATGTGAAGCATTTCAGTATGAACCATGGCAGCTGGTCACAGAAGATCTGGTGAAACAGCACTGTGATATGTGGCGCCGGCTGGTTGGCTGAGCTATATGTACAGAAAATTGATGAAAAAAACACAGATAAGCGCTTTCCTTAAAAGGTTTCTGCCGTTATACGTTTCGCTGGTGCTCCAGCATATCGTTACGCTTGCTGTAAACCTTGCCGATAATATGATGTTGGGAGCATATAGCGAGATTTCCCTTTCAGGGGTGGCGGCGGTAAACCAGATTCAGTTTGTTCTTCAGCAGTTGACGGTAGCAATCGGGGAAGCGCTTGTGGTGATTTGCAGCCAGTACTGGGGAAAAGGTCTGGTAAAGCCCATGAAAAAAATTGCTGCGTCAGCGATGCAGACGGCATTGCTTTTTGCAATCGTCTTATTTGTGGGGGTCAGCATTTTCCCACAGCAGATAATGATGATTTTTACTAAGGATAAGGCAATTATTGCAGAAGGGATGGCTTATCTTAATATCATCCGCTTTACTTATTTCTTCTTTGTCATGACCCAGGTTCTGCTGGCGCTGTTAAGAAGCATGGCGGTGGTCAGGATTGCCCTATATCTCTCGGTCATAACATTTTTTGTCAACTGTGGGATTAATTATGTGTTGATTTATGGTCATTTAGGATTTCCCAGAATGGGAACGGCGGGGGCAGCTATCGGAACCCTCAGTGCCAGGGTGCTGGAACTGGCAGTACTCATTGGCTATATCTGCCGGAAAAACGGCGGATTAAAAATACGGGTCAGGGATTTTACGATCACAGAGCCGGCGCTTAGAAAAGACTATTTCAGGACGGCGATGCCCTTGATGGCAGCCCAAGGGCTCTGGGGGTTGAATACCATGCTCCAGACCGTTATCTTAGGACACATCGACAAGATTGCCATAGCGGCAAACAGCGTGGCTTCCAATATTTATCTGGTGGTGAAATCCGGTGCCATGGGCGCTTCCGGCGCAGCCTCAGTGATGATTGGAAACGGTGTGGGGACAGGAGATTATGAGGCGGTCAAAAGGGATGCCGTAAAACTGCAGATTTTCTTTGTGTGTATCGGCGTTGTTTGCGGCATCATTTTATACGTCATCCGCCTGCCCATTCTTTCTGTGTATAATCTTTCGGAAAAGACCAGGGAAATGGCAAATTCTTTTCTGGTGGTCTTAAGCTTTATCATGGTGGGGATGTCCTATCAGATGGCAGCGGGAGGAGGGATTATCAGAGGCGGGGGTAACGCAACGTTTGTGGTGAAGATGGACCTTGTCTGTATATGGATGATTGTTATCCCGCTATCTCTTTTCATGGCATTTGTAGTACAGGCGCCGCCGGTTATCGTGGTGGTGTGTTTAAATGCGGATCAGATATTTAAGTGCATTCCGATTTTTATTAAGGTCAACAAGGGGACGTGGATAAAGAAATTGACGAATGTATAAGCAATTGTAATCATTGGGGCTGCTCTGTCATGGAGCAGCCTCTGGTGCGTATGAGGAGAGCATCAGTTACAGTTCAGACAGCAGGGAAGGCATTGTCCTTTCAGGGGAAATACGCTATAATTTTCCATAGCAGAAAATAAGGAAGCACTGCCCCATGCCCTTCCGGGTATGGCAGCATGTAACAGAGGGATAACGGATATGGGAAAAATCAACCGTGAGGATATGTTGGAACTGACAAGGCGCATGACTTTGAAGCGGAACTGCTTTGACAGGATTGCCGGGGCGCATCTGGATGAAGAGGAATTTGGGCAGATGTACCGGACGGATAAAAGCTATGCCATTTACTTTTTCCATGGCAGCTATGACGTCCTGCTGAAAGCCAGTCGGGGCAATATGGCACTCCCTTTTACCTGCATGATTGCCGGCTAGATTGTGGTCGCGGTTCTTCACCGGAAGCGATGCGGGGATGCGCAGGGTATCAATTACGGCTTGGAGCAGCTGCATATTGTAGTGGCGCTTAAGGGGAGTCTCGATATACTCAAACCCTAGTGTTCATGCGGAATAAAAAAAGAAAGACAACACGCTATAAGCATTGACAGAAGCGTCCCCATTGTATAAAATTAAGTACAATCTTATGTATTATGTATACACTGTGTGGAGGGATGTATGGAGCAGATTACGCGGAAGGCATATGCCAAAATCAATCTGGGATTGGACGTAATGAGGAGACGTCCTGATGGATATCACGAAGTGAAGATGATTATGCAGACAGTTGGAATTTATGATATCTTGACGTTCCAAAGGAAAGAACGGTGTGAGGGCATTCCCCAGATTACGATCAAGCTAGAGCAGGAAGATGTACTGGGAACGGCGCCTTTGAAAGAGGATATTCCCTGTGACGAAAGCAATCTGATTTACAAGGCGGCGGCACTTATCATGAAAACATATAATATTCAGGAAAGCGTAGAAATCACCCTTTGGAAAAATATTCCTGTAGCAGCAGGGATGGCTGGCGGAAGCACGGACGCAGCGGCAGTTTTTCACGGGTTAAATGAAATGTTTGCGCTCTCCATGAATTTTGAGACGATGAAGGAACTGGGCGTTTTGATTGGTGCGGACGTGCCTTATTGCATCATGGGGGGCACGGTGCTTTCTGAGGGCATAGGGGAAATCCTGACCCCTCTGCCTGCGCCGCCTCCGGCACATTTATTGATTGCCAAGCCGGATATTCATGTTTCCACCAAGTTTGTGTATGAAAATCTTCATGCCGACAGATTGCAGTTTCATCCGGATATTGACGGTATGATGGAGGCTTTAAAGGCTGGGAACCTTGTGGGAATTGCGCAGCGGATGGAAAATGTGCTTGAGACGGTGACCGTCAGGGAATATCCGGTTATTCGGCAGATTAAAGAAGAAATGAAAAGAAACGGAGCCCTGAACGCACTTATGAGCGGCAGTGGTCCTACCGTATTCGGAATATATGAGGATGGGGAAACGGCAAAGAAGGCATATGAAGCGGTAAAAGCACAAGGGCTTGCCAGAGAAATCTTCGTCACGGATTTTGTCGTGCTTTGAGCGTGCATATCCCGACGGAATGCCTGACGGCAGACTTTTCGTAAAACGCTTCGGAATGGAGGTAAGGTGGAATAAATTGCTTGATAGCAATTTATTCCATCAAGAATTTGTGTCGAAGCGTCACAAATTCTGTGATGGCAGAGCGAAATCTGATATTTCGCTCGCCTCCTTCGCGTAAAACGCTTCGGAATGGAGGTAAAAATGGAAGAGCAATTGCAGGTGGACATGGATGAATTTCTGCCTCTTCGGGATGTAGTTTTTAATACTCTTCGGAAGGCAATCTTAACAGGTCAGTTAAAGCCCGGGGAACGTCTTATGGAGGTGCATCTTGCCAATAGTCTGGGGGTCAGCAGGACGCCGATCCGGGAGGCAATCAGAAAGCTGGAACTGGAAGGTCTGGTTATCATGATTCCACGTCGGGGCGCCGAGGTGGCACGGATTACGGAAAAAAGCCTAAAGGATGTACTGGAAGTCAGAAGGGCGCTGGATGTGCTCAGCGTGGAGCTCGCCTGTGACAGAATCACGGAGGAGGATATTGAACGATTGCTAAACGCCTGTCAGGATTTTGAGCAGGCGGCAAGGGGGAAAGATGCATCGGTGATTGCAAAAGCAGATGTGGATCTTCACGATATTATCGTGGAAGCTACCGGAAACCAGCGCCTACAGCAGCTGGTGAACAATTTGTCCGAGCAGATGTACCGCTATCGATTCGTCTATATTAAAGAAGAAAGCCAGCACGATACGTTGGTGGTTGAGCACAGAGAAATTTATGAGAGTATTGCCAGGCGAGATAAGGAGCGTGCCATGGCAGCGGCAAGGATTCACATTGACAATCAGGAAAAGTCGATTATCAGACAGATTCGCATGGAAAATGAAAGCGGATTGAATAAGCGGCATTAAAACGGAAAGACTCTTATCAGAAAGCAGATTGTTGTAAAGCATTGTGCAGAAGGATGAGAGAAGAAAATGAAAAAAATATATGAAGTGGCATTAATATTGATAGGAACCGTAGGATGGTGGGGGTTTGTGTATCCCGATATGTGCCTTACAGAAGATGTGTATGAGCAGGAATATGAAGAAGATGAGCAGTTGGAAGTCTCTGTCACAGATGCCGCGGCAGACATAGAAACTGTCCAGTCCGGCATTCAAATCGGCAGTATCCGTATAAAAAGTCGGCTTGTAGAATATTTATATCAGGAAAGATAAAGAAGAATAGAAAAGAGACAAGGATTATGATAAATAAAAATGCGCCCATAGGGGTCTTTGATTCTGGAGTGGGAGGACTTACCGTTGCAAGAGAAATTATGCGGCAGATTCCCAATGAGAGAATTGTTTATTTCGGCGACACGGCAAGAGTGCCTTATGGCAGTAAGTCTAAGGAGACGGTCACCAGATATGCAAGGCAGATTGTCCGCTTTTTGCAGACCCAGGATGTAAAGGCAATTGTGGTAGCATGCAATACGGCAAGCGCCTATGCTTTAGATGAAATAGAAAAGGAAGTGGACATTCCTATGATTGGGGTGGTGAAGCCGGGTGCTAAGGTGGCAGCGGAGGCGACCTCAAACGGAAAAATCGGAGTCATTGCTACGGAGGGGACGATAGGCAGCGGAATTTATTCCAGATACATAAAAGAGATTAAGCCTGATGTCAGTGTCATAGGAAAAGCTTGCCCCCTGTTTGTTCCTCTTGTGGAGGAAGGGCTTTTGCAGGATCCTGTAACGGACGAGATTGCCAAGCGGTATCTGACGGAGTTGATCGATATCGGCATTGATACTCTTATTTTGGGATGCACTCACTATCCCTTGATTCGTTCCACGGTGGGACGCATTTTGGGAGAGGATGTGACATTAGTCAATCCTGCTTATGAGACGGCAAAAGAGCTAAAGGAACTGTTGGAAGCAGAGCAGATGCTTAATGGCGAGGAGGCAAAGCTGGGAGACAATAAATACCGCTTTTTTGTCAGCGATGCGGCAGAAAAGTTTAAGCATTTTGCAAATTCGATTATAAAATATGGAATTTTATCTGCAAAAATCATTCATATAGAGGAGTATTAGGGGAAAATGACAAAAGAGATACTTTTGTCCCTGAAGGGACTTCAGATGGAAAACAAAGAAGATGCGCAGACGATGGAGACGATCACGCCGGCGGACTATTATGAGAAAAATGGCAGTCACTATGTGCTTTATGAAGAAATGATGGAAGGCTTTACGGCTGTGACAAAAAACAGGATTAAGTTTAATGATTCCTGCCTTGAGGTTTCCAAGAAAGGGTTGATCAACGTACAAATGCTGTTTGAAGAAAACAAAAAGAACATGACCAGTTATACCACGCCCTACGGCAACATCCTTATTGGAATCGACACAGAATCGATTTCCGTGCGGGAGAAGGAGAATCAGATCCGGGTGGAAGTGGAATATACGCTGGAAGCCAATTATCAGTATCTTGCGGACTGCAGAATCGAAATGGAATTGACGCCGAGAGAGAAAGGAATCGATTTACTGTAAAAAACCCGTCAATCTTTACTTGACGGGCTTTGCACCAGCTTTTTCCTGAGCTTTTTCAAGGGTACGCTTGAAAAGGCTTTTCTTTTTGGGAGGGGCGACAGGGGCTTTTCCGTGAAGACCCTTAACATCTGTGATGTAAATGCCGCTGACCACTGCCTTTACTTCCTTCTTGACAGGAACGGAATCAAAAATCTTTTCCTCGCATACGAGGGTCATGATCTGAGGCCCGATTTTTGCCTTTACGATGGGAAGCTTGGTGCCGCGCATTAGCTTTGGCGTTTGATTGATCACCATTTGCGGCAGACCGGATTCCTTTATCTTCATTCGCTTCTTGTCGATAATCAGCATAGACACAGTCTGCTTCATGGCGTCAATCTGTTCCTGCTGTTCCGTTTGACGTTTCTGCGCCTTTTTTCCAAGGAAATATAATACGACTACGGCAATGATTAAAACTGCCAAAATAACTAATAAAACAATACTTAGCGTGTTCATAATAGCCTCCTTGCCGTTTGCGGTATTTCAAATAAAACCGACGGCGATATGAAAATTATTTTATCATTTTTGGGGAAAATAGGCAAGTGGTTTCATTGAACTTCAAGGAAGATAGGTGTATAATTGTTAATTAGTTCTAAAATTGGTGCTTAAGTACTTTCGTTTACTGCGTTTTTGTGGTATAAAAATAGAGTGCCTACCAAACGTCTGTGGTATTTTAAAAGTCTTTGCAGGACGAAGGGAATACAAAAGGAGATTAGCGAATTTTATGAAAAAGAATATTTTAGCAGTCATTATGACCGTTATGCTTACAGTGATGATGACAGGATGCGGGAAAAGCAATGCCGAAGATCAAAAAGCGCCTGCCCAGAGTGGGGAGAGTACGGAGCAGGAGGCGGACGAGTCTGCGGAGGGTGCAGGTGATCAGCAGGAGCATTCGGATGAGCCGGCATATCTTGTGGACTTTCATGCCGGAGATTATGTAACTTTGGGGCAATATAAGGGGGTGGAAGTGGAGCTTTTAGAGCCAGAGGTGACCCAGGAGTCGGTGGATGAATATATGGAGTATGTCTTATCCTCCCATGCACAGTCCTCGCCAGTGACAGATAGAAGCGCCCAAAACGGAGATATTGTCAATATTGATTTTGAAGGAAAATTGGATGGTGTGGCGTTTGAAGGCGGCAGTGCAAAGGGATTTGATTTAACGATTGGCGCCGGCGGGTTTATTGACGGATTTGAGGATGCTGTTGTCGGAATGGAGATTGGAGAGACGAAAGATGTAGATTTGAAATTTCCTGATTTTTATAAGAACAATCCGGATTTGGAAGGCAAAGATGTGGTATTTACTTTCACACTGAACAGTATCAGCGAGCAGACTATTCCAGAGTTGAACGATGAGTTTGTGGCGGAACTTGGCATAGACGGATGCGCTACGGTGGAGGACTATACGAAATTTATCCATGACGGTCTCATGGAACAGGCAAATGCGGCTTTCGAGGAAGAGAAGACCAGTGCCGCCATTGCTGCGGTGGAAGCGAATGTGACCTTTGAGCCGGCGCCGGAGGGCATGACAAACCGTATGAAGGAAACTCTGATGGATACCGTATCCTCCTATGCGCAAATGTACGGAATGAGCGTTGAGGATTATGTGGCGGCGGCATACGGCGGCAGCGCAGATGCTTATGAGGATGTGATTTTAGAAGAGGCAGGTAAGATGGCGCAGAGGTACCTTATGATTGGAGCCATTGCAGATGCGGAAGGAATTGCTATAACGGACGAAGAACTGGATCGGATTCTAGAAGAGGAAGCGGCAAACTTTGGATATGAGATAGAAGAATATAAAGAAGAACTGGATGTGGAGGCTTATCGGGAATACCTGCTGGTTCAGAAAGTAGTTGGATTCCTGGCAGACAATGCCGTAGTAAAGGAGCCTGTTCTGGAGTAAAAGGATGCTTTGCATAAGTGCATCAAGCGTTAAGCTACAGGGTATGGGTGAGAATCAGGAAGATGCATAAGAAGAGTACAAAAAGAATTAAAATTACAACAAATGTATTGCGGATAATTGCATTGTCGTGCATAGGGATATTGTTAGTGGTAGAACCGGTGAGGGCTACCACTATTTCCGATTTAGAAAAGCAGAAAGAGGAATTAGAAGAACAAAGAAGGCAGGCGGATGAACAAAGAAGACAGGAGCAGCAAAACTACAACAATGCTTCCGGCAGAGTGAGTTCCATTCAGTCTGACGTGGATGAAGTGGCAGAAGAGATTGACGAGATTGATGCCGCCCTTGTGGAGACTCTTGCAAGTATCGAAATGATTGAAGAAGATATTGCAGCAAAGGAAGACCAGATAGAGGAAACGACGAAGGAGCTTGACGCCGCTATAGCGACAGAGCAGGCACAATATGAAGCAATGAAGCTGCGAATCAAATTTATGTATGAAAAAGGGGATACCACTTATCTGCAGATTTTGCTTGAAAGTCAGAACTTCAGCGATATGGTAAATAAAGTAGAATATGTGGAGAAGCTTTATGAGTATGACCGGAAACTGCTTTTAGACTACCAGGCGGCGAGGGAAGCGGTGGAGGCGCTTAAGGAAAAGCTGGAAGAAGAAAAGTCAGAGCTTGAAGCACAGGAACATGAGCTGAAAGAGGAAAAGGAAAGTCTAGAGATTATCCTGGCAGAGAAGCAGGAAGCGTATGACAATTTTGAAGTACAGTTGGCGCAGGCAAAGCAGGAGGCGGCAATCTACAAAGCCAATATCAGAAAACAAAATGATGAGATCAAACGTCTGGAAGCGGAAGCAGCTCAGAAACAGTCTGAAATAGATGCGGCAAAACAGGCGGAGGAAGAGGCAAGACGGGCGCAGGAACTTGCGTTACAGAATGAGGCGGCACAGAACACTTCTAACAATTCCTCCGGTTCATCGTCCGGCTCTTCAGGATCTTCTTCGGGGGGTGGTTCTTCCGGAGGAAATTACGCGTCTGCATCCAGCTATTCGGGAACGGGCAGCAAGGGACAGCAGATTGCCAATTATGCCTGCCAGTTTATCGGGAACCCTTACGTGCCTGGAGGGACTAGTCTGACGCAAGGGGCGGACTGCTCAGGATTTGTATGGAGAGTTTACAAAGATTTTGGATATAGCGTACCAAGGACATCGTACTCCTTAAGGAGTACCGGAACGGGGGTCTCCTATTCGGAAGCCCAGCCGGGAGATATCATGTGCTATGCAGGACATGTGGGCATTTATATCGGTAACGGTCAAATCGTGCATGCCAGCACACAGAGGACAGGAATCAAGATTACCCACGCAACTTATAAGGAAATTTTATCAGTGAGAAGAGTTGTATAATAGAATGCAGGCGACTTAGGAAAGTGTTGTCTTTGCGGAAGGAATGGAGGAAATATATGTCAGATTTTGATGAAAGAGACTACGATGAGGATAAAGAAGAGCTGGAGAAGACAGATGGTCAGGACAAAGAGACAGATTTAGGGAACACATCGTCTGAGGATAAGAAGGAAGGCGAATATGAGGATGTCTGCTTTATCTGCCGCCGTCCTGAAAGCAAAACAGGAAAGATGTTCAAGCTGCCCAACAATATTACGGTGTGCAACGACTGTATGCATAAGACGATGGACACGGTAAGTCAGTTTGACTATCAGGGAATGCTGAATAATCCAGCCTTTATGGATGATCTCAATAAAAATATGAGAGGCAAGGGCTATCCCCAGATTCGTTTCGTGAATATTGCAGATTTGCAGGGGGAAGGGGGAATTCCTAATAAGCAGCGGGTAAAGAAGAAAAAGGCGAAAGCGAGCGAAGAACCTGTTTTGGATATCAGGAACATTCCGCCGCCGCATAAGATTAAGGCACAGCTGGACGATTATGTGATTGGGCAGGAACACGCAAAGAAAGTGATTTCTGTGGCGGTATATAACCACTACAAGCGGGTTGCCACCGGAACCATGGATGATATCGAAATAGAAAAGTCCAACATGCTGATGATTGGTCCCACGGGCTGCGGTAAGACTTATCTGGTAAAGACCCTTGCAAAGCTTCTTGATGTGCCTCTTGCCATTGCGGATGCCACCTCCCTTACAGAAGCAGGATACATCGGAGACGATATTGAGAGCGTGATTTCTAAGCTGCTGGCGGCAGCAGGCAATGACGCGGAAAAAGCAGAAAGAGGAATCGTATTTATCGACGAGATCGATAAGATCGCCAGAAAGAAAAATACTACCAGCAGGGACGTAAGCGGAGAGAGTGTCCAGCAGGGTATGCTGCGCCTTCTGGAGGGGGCGGATGTGGAAGTGCCGGTAGGCGCAAACAGTAAGAATGCCATGGTCCCCCTTACCACGATTAATACCAGGAATATTCTCTTTATCTGCGGCGGCGCTTTTCCGGATTTGGACGAGATCATCAAGCAGCGGTTAAAGAAACAGACTTCTATCGGTTTTAATGCGGAGCTGAAAGATAAATTTGACAAGGAAAAGAATATTTTAAGCAAGGTTACAGTGGAGGACTTAAAGAAATTTGGCATGATACCTGAATTCTTGGGACGTCTCCCAGTGATTTATACATTAGCGGCGTTGGATAAGCCTATGCTGGTCAAGATTTTGAAGGAGCCCAAAAATGCAATTTTGAAGCAGTATCAAAAGCTTTTGGAGTTGGATGAAGTAAAGCTGGAATTTGATGAGGGCGCTTTGGAAGCGATTGCGGAGAAGGCAATGAAGAAGGACACTGGAGCAAGGGCGCTGCGTGCCATTATTGAAGATTTTATGTTGGATATTATGTATGAGATTCCTAAGGATGATAATATCGGGCGGGTTGTTATCACCAGAGAATATATTGAAGGTACCGGCGGACCGGTAATCGATATCCGTAGTGTGAGCGGAGAGAATCCAGATCATCTGAAGGTGATAGAGGATAAGGCACAGGATTAGCATATTAGAAAAGATTTAAGTGGGATACGCGGCAGGAAAAACTGCCGCAGAGTCCCATTTTTTTTTACCTGCACATATATTAAAAAAAAGACTATGAGACAGTAAATGACAAATCGGGAAAAGATTTTATCGAATGATTATTATGATTTGATTACAGATTATATTCTGCCGCCCCGGGTGCGGGAAAGCGCCGGAGATTATGTCTATCAGCTTATAAGTGGGGAAATCGGGGTGACCTATATTAACCGTGCCGATGTAATGATGCCCATGAGCGTAAGCAATTTTACCTATTCCATTATACCGAAGGTGTTTGGACTGATGCAGACACAGCAGATGGACAGCTTTGATCCTACAGCTCTGCTGCGCAGCGGCATCACCCAGGTGCAGGGGGATGCGCTGAATCTTACGGGAAGAGGGGTAGTCATCGGTTTTTTAGACACGGGCATCCGGTACGATGAAGCGGTATTTAGAAATCCGGATGGAAGCACCCGGATTTTGGGAATCTGGGATCAAACCATACAGAGTGGGGATCCGCCTGCGGGCATACTGTATGGGACAGAGTACAAAAGAGAGACCATAGATTTAGCGCTGCAGAGCGAAAATCCGCGGGAAATTGTTCCCAGCTATGATGACATTGGACATGGGACGGCAATTGCCAGTGTGGCGGCAGGAAGTGTTCTGCGAAGCGGCATTGAATTTACGGGCGCGGCACCTCAGGCGGATATTGTCATGGTGAAATTGAAACAGGCAAAGCAGCATCTGCGGGAATTTTACCTGATACCGGATGAGGTCCCCGCGTATGCAGAAAGTGATATCATGGTCGCCCTCCGTTATCTGGAGAGTTATGCCATTTCGCTGGCAAGACCGCTGGTGATCTGCTTTGGTCTTGGAACCAATATGGGGGATCATGAGGGGATATCCATCATGGCGGATTACCTGAATCAGATTGCTACCAAGCGAAGCAGGGCAGTGGTGGTGTGCGGCGGAAATGAAGGGAACAGTGCGCATCACTATCTGGGATCCGCAACGGAAGGGCTTGCGGAAACCACCGACAATGTGGAAATCAGGGTGGAAGAGGGGACTAGAGGATTTACGGCGGAGCTATGGGGCTGCGTTCCGGCAAAGCATGCCATAGCCATCAGGACGCCGGGGGGAGAAGTCACGCCTAAGGTGGATTTCAGGGAACAGAGCAGCCGGGAATTTGAGTTTGTGTTTGCCAAAACCAGGATACAGGTCGATCATGTCCTAGTGGAACCGGGCTCCGGCGAAGAACTTATTTTTTTTCGATTTGTGGATCCTGTGCCCGGCGTATGGACGATCCAGGTCACAATCAGCGGAAACGGGACGGGAAGTACGTTCCATATATGGCTTCCGATAAAAGAATTTTTGCAGAGCGATACGTATTTTCTGCGACCTTCTCCCTATACGACCTTGACGGAACCTGCCAATGTGAGGGAGGTCATTACAACGACTACCTATAATGACGAGAACGGAAGTTTCTGGTCTGAGTCGGGAAGAGGATATACCAGAACCGGGCGTGTCAAGCCGGATATCTGCAGCCCCGGGGTGGAAATCAGCACCGCAGTGGGAAGACGGACCGGTTCCAGCATGGCGGTTGCCTTGGCAGCCGGGGCTGCGGCACTGTTTTTGCAGTGGGCAGTGGTGGAAGTGAATAGACCCAGGGTAGAGAGCCGGGAACTTAAAAATTACTTGATCAGGGGGGCTGATAGATCGCCGGGAGAGGAATATCCTAGCCGGGAATGGGGGGCGTATGGTAATATAGTGTCAAGTTAGCAAGGAGCCAGTAAAATCAAGGGCTTCCGCTGATTTAGTCCTATGA
>ERZ808054.880-NODE-880-length-21595-cov-28.634864_pt1 | contig 21595 bp, 19 predicted proteins | sample MGYA00380201_ERZ808054 | MGnify/ENA primary metagenome ERZ808054 (study PRJEB31490, sample SAMN06133419) | mouse gut metagenome | isolation source: Z5_2 | host: mice | place: China: Chengdu | collected 2015-05 ... | reverse complement strand
ATTTCAGCCGCCTCCAGCGCCGCCTGGGCGTCCATACACCAATGGAGGTCTTCATCCAATACAGAGCAGCCTGAAAAAATTTTGCATCTTATTTCACTGTCTACTTGACGGGGAGCAGTTCAAAACTGTCGATGATGATTTTCCGCAGTTCCCGGATTCGCTCTTCCTTCGTCTCCTGGACCCACGCGGTACATTGGTTCGGCTTGTGCTTTCCCGAAAAGTGATGTGAGTTGTTTACTTCGTCGATTGCCAAATCCGGGTTTCCGTCAGACAGCAGAAAGTCCCAAAGCTCGCTGCCCCGCCCTGTTCTTCTTGGCATAGGGATTTTTCCTCCTTTTAACTGTACGGACGTTCCATCGCCCCGGCCATTCGGGCCGTTTGACCATGCAGGCCGGAGTGTACTTGCCCGCTCCCTAATAGCTTATCTTCACCAAGGGGTGCGCGACTACCTGTGCCGTCGTCGGGTCAAAGTCCGCTTTACTCGGAACGGCCTTGCGGCCATTCCTCGCGCCGCTCCCTTGCCCCTCCTCTCCAAACCGAAAACGCTGCGCTGGTTTTCGGTTTGGTTTGGGCGCGACTTGAAGGATACTTGTTAGCAACACAAAAAGGAAGCGGGAGCTGAGGTTCGCGTTGGCGTTCGTGGCGCTGGTGTAGTTCACATAGAACAAGCCGTGGTTGCCGTTCTGGTTGTAGTTACCGCCGACGTAGATAACCGGGTTGCCGGTGTTGAAGTTCCAGCCATCGCAGGACGCCACATTCTCCCCGCCGCCAGCAGCAGACGGGATAATCATGGGGAAGCCCGCCTGGTTGACCACGTTGAACGCGGTCGGCCAGCCGCCGACCAGAGTTCCAACGCTGGTGCCGCCGCTGGTGTCGCTGAAATTGTTGGGATTCAGGATGATGTTCAGACCGTTGGAGGCGTTGTAGCATCCGTCGCAGAAGTCATAGCAGTTATCCCACAGGCCCTCGATGTTCCGATACTGGGTGCCCAGCCCGTAGGTGTCCCGGTTGCTCTGCGCGGTGCCGGTGTGATAGGGCATGGAATCGGTGTAGCCCATGTTCTGCGCCGCGCTGTTGTTTCCGCAGCCCTTCCCGATGGTTTTCTGCGTGTTCCAGTCGGCAAACTCCACCAGGTACAGCAGCCACAGGGTAAACCGCAGGGCAAAGTCGGCCTGCCAAATGTTGGCCCCCAGGGCATGGATACTGGTGCGGAAATTGGCGCGTGTGGTACTCAGCTTCGGCACCTGCCCGCTGTTGCTCTTGAAGTTGCTCCCGCAATGGTAGCGCCCGATGTATACCACATCTCGCTCTCCCTTGCCGTCGCCCCGGTTCATGTGGGCGGGGGAGACGGAGAAGCCCGCCGTTGCCTTGGTGGCGATTTGGATTTTCAGGCCGTTCCCATTCTTGGTCAGCTTGTACCAGAACTTGGGGATAGCCACCATTGCGCCGCCCGTCCTGTTGCTCTTGACCATACCGGCCCAGGGCTGGAGGTTGTCGAACGGGGAACTGCATTGGGCCGCTGTCTTTCCGGCGGTGTACGGCACGGGGTCCGTGAAGCCTGCGGCCTCGTCGGTCCTGGTCCACTTGGTCGTGCTGCTCCCGTCCCAGCTCACGCCGTAGATGCGCGGGATGTCCACCTGCACCTTACAGGTCTTGCTTCCCGGCGCTGTGTGGTTCTTCCCCTCCGCCACCTCGATTGTCACGGTTGCGCTTCCGTCCTTCACCGCCGTTACCAGCACGGTATTTTCCGACACGCTCACCGTCGCCACGCCGGGGGTGCTGGACTTGGCGGAGATTGCCCCGTCCCCAGCCCTCGTCACGGTGATGGTGCTGAATTTGGCGGATGCGTTCAGCGTCATGGAGGTTTTATCCAGGGCCAGACTGCCCGCCGCCTTGCCGATGCTCCATCCGGCAGTTTTGGCGTTTGTGGTCCCGTCGCTCCACTTGTAGTTTCTGGTCGGCGTAAACGACGCGGTGTAGCTCCCGGCGTTGGTGCCGTTGGTGTTCCCGCCGATGGTCAGCTTTGCGCTGTCGTATCCGGTCCAGGTGGGGGACTGGGCGCTTCCGGTATAGGTCAGGCTCCCGCTCTGTGTCGGCACGTCCGCCACGGTCGCCCGGCCAATGCTCCACTGTACCGCCCTGGCCGACGTATCCCCGCCGCTCCACTGATAATTCTTGGTCGGCGTGAACGAGGTCGAGTAGTCCCCGGCGTCGGTCTGCGCCGTCTCCGTCTTGGTCAGCTTATCGGGGTCAAACCCCTGCCATGTCGGGGTCTGCGCCTCCCCGGTATAGGTCAGCTTCCCGGCCACACTGGGGGCTGTAGTGATGGTCGCCCTCCCAATGGTCCACGGCACTTCCTTTTCGTCAGCGGACTTGTCGCCCCAGGTGTACCCCTCCTTCGGGGTGATGTAGGCTTTATAAGTCCCCGCGTCCGTTTCGCCCGTGTAGTCCTCCGCCGCCGTCTTTCCCTCGCCGTAGGCAATGGTCATCATCTCCAGGGCCAGGTTGTTCCAGCTCGGCTTTTGCACACTCCCGTTGTAGGTCAAGCTGCCGGACTGAGACGGAATCACAGAAATGGTGTTCTGGACGGCGGCAATCGCTTTGGCCGCGCCCTCGGCCACCTCCTTTGCCTGGGCTGCGGTATCGGCGGTTTCCGCCAGAATATCCCGCATGGACTTGAATTTTTTGCTCTCGTAGTCCACCTGCTCCCAGTCATATCCGGCCTCGGTGACGCCGGTACATTCCCACTCCGCCCCGGTTTCGGTGTTGATGTAGTGCTGGCCCTTTGCCCCCACCGTCTGGCTGGTCGGGTCGCCCTCCCGGACGATTGTTTCCTTGCCGTTCATCGCCATCTCTGCTGCGCGAACGCGGGCCACCGTGGCCGGGTGGGCCTCCTGGTCCGTGTTATGTGCGCCGAACGCCTCCCCCATCAGGCCGGGGTGAGCTTCCGGGTCCTTGTTGTGCCGCTCCATAGCGTCGTCGATCGCGCCCAGGGTTGCGATACCGGCAGTAGACACGCTGATCTCCAGCCGCTCCTTATTGGTGATCGTCAATACTGCGTACAGTTTGAACGTGTAGAGCTGGTCCGTCTCCGCCGGAATGGTCACGCCCTTGCAGCCCTGCTCGTCCTCGGTGTCCTCAATCACCATCAGGAGCTTGTCGTCCCACATCCCCACGCCCGGCTCTCCCGGTTCCCGCTTCTCGGCGGGGTCCCTGGCGATAGCGTAGAGGCCAATCATGTCCATCCTGTAAGGGTCCGGGTTCCCCAGGCTCGTCACCTGGATGCAGGCCGTCACGCTGTTGTCCGTCCGGGTCACGCTCTCAATGGTCAGCGGGTGGGCGCGGCCATCGGGAAGCTCTTGCAACTCCATCGGGTTTCCCCCTGCGCTTGCGGAGCCGTATGCGGCTGTGATGTCCAGAACTCGGCCAGCAGGGCCGTTCCGATGTCGGTTACTGCCGTTTTCGACCAGCGCTGCGTTACCTTGTTTTGCTCTTCCATAGTCTACCTCCTGCTAAAATTGATTGTTGTCTGTGCGGTTTCTTGTCTTGTCGCCACCGCGCCCAGCGCCCTTGCCTGTACGACGGCGGTCGGTGCCGGTGCTGCCAGTTGGATTGCTTCGGTCGTGTAATGTTCCTGCCATGCGCCGGATACGCCCGTCTTAAAATGCGCCGCCCCTCTCGGCGGGGCCGGTTCAGGCAGAACGACGCGGGCGCTAAAGACCTCCTGCATCCCTGCCGCTGCCCCAATGCGGACAAGAGACGCCCTGTGCAGCGCATGGACAGTCAAATCCATGCTTGCTTCAAATGTCTCAAAACAGCCCGTGGAAACGCCAGCGCGTACCATAGCCGCGCCACGGATAACAGGCGTTGGAAGTTCCAGGCGCACCGCCGCGCTCTCCCACAGCCCGGTAATAACCCCGGCGCGGGCGCTTGCCGTTGGCCGGATAATAGGCACTGGCAGCGCCAGGGGAATGTGTATGGTTTCATTGAGGCCGGGAGTGCTGGAGGCCGCTTTCGCAAGGGCCGGTTCCGCCTCCACAAAATAGGTCACGCCGTCGTTGTGGGAGCGCAGGCTTTTATAAAAATTCATGCGCTCCAAAACCCGGTGTTGCTTGTCGGAATCAATGTGGTCATTGGTGATGTTGATGTCCAGCCGGAAGTGATACGGCTCCCCGCCGTACTCCCACCACTCCAGCACCCTTGTCCCTGGATAAATCACCCGGATGGCCGTCTCCACCGCCGCCTTGCTCCCCATGTGCTTGTGAACGTACCAGCTCCCTTTCAGCGTCCGGCGTTTCTCCTCAATGGAATAATTTCTATCCCACCAATCTACCTTGAAGTCATAGGCCAGGATGTCCAGCAGAGCCTCCGGCAGTTCGTCGATTCTCGGATAAAGGGAGAGTAAGCCGATCTCTGTGGGACGTTTTGCCAGTGCCTCCATCGTCACGTCGCCCAGCGCCGAAATAGACGGGTTTTCCCGTAAGCCGACAGGGAAGGTGCGCAGCAGATTTTCCTTTGTCAAACCGTGGGCATTACTCATTTTCATAGCCCCCGTTTATAATGGTCGGCATCCCCTGGAGGGCCGCAAGCTGTGGCACCGTCTTGTCGCTCCCGTCATGTAGCTTTGTGAACACCGGGACCGTCAGCTCCACCCGCTTGACACCTGTTTTCATCAGCTCCCCGATCAGGTGCGACGGGTTGATGTCCCGGCCCAGCTTTTCGCATTGCCAGGATACAAAGTCCTCCACGGTCTTTTCCAGCGCCGCCGACAAATCCGCCGCATTGATACCGGCGTCCGATTGCGTGTAGTAGGTAAAGGCGATTTCATATGGTACAGTCTCCGCGTCCTCCACAAATACCCAGTCTGTCAGAGGCCGCCGCTCGTCTGCGCTGCACTCGGACAGCACCTTGGCGTTCATTTCCTCGTCAGCCAGTTCCCCGTCGCCCATCAGCACATAGAGCTTGACTACCCCAGGTGTTGGGGACACAGCCGCCACGTCCTTGATCTCGGTGCTCACCTGCTTGGCCCAATAGATATAACTGCCTGTGGCCCCGGCTGTGCTATATGCGTCCATGCTGGAGCGCATCAGCTCGTAATACTCGTCGTCGCTCGGCGCATTGGAGCCTCCCGCTGATGTGGTGATGTTCTTGCAGGAGGTATAGAAGTCGTACACGTCCACCAACTTATTGATCTGCCCCGGCGTGTACCCGTTCCCCGCCGTCCCGGCGGTCTGGCAGGTGACGCGCTCCACGTCGATGTGTGTTTCTCCAATGGGTATATAGTTGTCCTCCAGCGTTTCCCCAATAAGCGTCTTGCTTGCATCGGTAATACGGGTCCCGGCTGGAATCAGCACGGCGGACTTCTGCGCTTCGGAAATAGAGAAACGCATGGTGCAGGTTGCCGCCTTTGCCGCTGGTCGTTCTTTGCTGTAGGTCAGCTCCGTCAGCGCGTCCAGGTTCTTTCCCTCGGCGCGGTTTGGGATATTCTGATTGCCAGTGTAGTTACTTTGCACTCGCTCCTGAATGAAGGCAGCGGCGATATACTGGATAAAAAGCCGTTCCGGGCTAGCCGGTTGTACCGTTGTCTCAAAGATGGCCTCATACAGCGCAATCAGTTCCGTTACCACTTCCTCCGGGTCGGTCGGCACAAATTTATACTGCGTGTTTCTGCTCAATGGCTCTCACCGTCCTTTCACCTGTTCCCCTGTTCGTTGATCTCAATTTTAACGCGGGGAACTAAGCGCCCGCTTCCGTCTCTGCTTCTGGTAAAGAAAACGTCCTTCACCGTTGCCCTCGGTTCCCATTGCTCCACGGCCTCCCGGATTGGCGCAATCATGCGGACCTCTGCCTCCGGTGTCGGCATATCCAGAAACTCCCGGTCCAGCCCGAAGTCCCTATACATGGGGATGGTCCCTTTCGGTGTCGCCAGAATCAGCGCGACATTGTGAAGCACAGAGGATACGGTATCCTGCTCATTCAGGCGGATAGTTTTCAAGTCCGCCTCTGAAACTTGATAAGTCATCTTCTCAAATACTCCTGTAATGTCAACGACACGACGGTCTCCGTCGGATTCCCCGCAACGTCTGTGTGCTTGAAGTCTGTGCTGTGGTTAACGATGTTCCAGCGGTACTTTCCGTATCCCTTGCGGCCCACGGTGAGAGCTAAGGCGATTCCCTCCCGCTCGTAGGTCCATATCTTTACGATGTCGTCCAGCGGCTTCACACCAAGCTCCGCCTTTAGGATGATGTCAAAGGTGATCTTGTCCGGGTCCATCCCCGTGTACTCCGTCAGCGCGTGGTAGTTGTGCCGGTTGTGAACGGCGTACCGGACCGAACCGCTCCACTTCCAGTTTTTCAGCGTCCGCACGGTCTGTTCGGATACCTCAAAGATCACGCCCTCCGACGCACTCTTCCCCAAATATCCAACTACTGCCACGGCTGAATCCCTCCCAAAATAAAGCCCCTTCCATTCCGCACCGGCTCATAAATGCAAAGGACCTGCTCGCCCTTCTTTGGCATATACGGCTTAATGATAAGATCGTGCTTGTGGCTTTCAAAAGCCGGGTCCCCGGAACCGCCCGCCTCATACTCCGTCCGCTGCGGCACGTCGTAGTCCGGTATAAAATCCCGATTGATAAGCACGGGAATCCAGCCGGAGGTATAGCCCAGGTCCTCAAATTTCACCCGCGCAATCCTCTTGGCGTTGTTCACGTCCGTAACAGTTCCGACACGTACAAGCCGGTCAAACACCGTGCTCATATCCTGGTATTCCGTGCTCCTTTCCAGGCTGTCCTCGTCCATGTCGTTCCTCCTATTCCGGTATCGTGAATGTCTGGCCCGGATAGATCAGGCTCGGATTGCCCCCGATCACGTCCTTGTTGGCCTCGTAGATTTTCTTCCAGTCTGCGCCGGTCCCGTAAAACTGCTTTGCCAGCTTCGACAGATTATCCCCCGGCTTGACCGCATAGGTGCTTCCGCCGCTGGAAGTCTGCGTTTCTTCCTTGCCGCCGCTCTGGCCGCCGGAATCGCCCAGCACCTTCCGCAGCGTGATTGTTGTAACATAGCCGGAATCAGATACCGCGTGTTCCGCCTGCTTGATGATGTACTTCCCGCTCCAGCCGCCGAAGTCCTCCAGCTTCACCGTCACCCCTGCCACCAGCCCGGTATTTCCAGGAAGGGTAAAGGTCGCGGTACGGTTAAACTTGTTGTGCAGCCGCAGGTGCTTTTCCGCCAGTGCCTGCGCCTCTCCCGCGTCTTTCACCTTTGCCGTGATCTCCAGACATTGGCCGCTTTCGCTGTCCTCGCCCTCCGCCGTGGCCGTACCCTCTATGAGCTTTCCCGTAGCGGCATCCGCATAGCTGACGCGGCAGGAGCCGTACTGCGTCTCCGCCGCGCCGGTGGAAAGCCGGTAGCTGATATACTCCGTGCAGTTTAGGTCCTTCCCGTAGGCCCCATACGCCCCCGGTGCCGCTGGCAGTATCCTCCCGTTGTTGCGCCGGATGGTCAGCACAGGCGGCTTTGACTCGTAGGCTGCCTGATCGAACAGGATGAGCTGCCCGTCAGAGCATTTCAGAGAGATCCCCGCGTCGTGGCACAGGCCGGACAAAAAGTTCATGTCCGATTCCTTGGTCTGGTCCACCCGCTCATAAAAGGGGTCGCTGTCCGATTCATAGACCAGGGAGAGACCGCCGTTCCCGGCGATCTCTCCTGCGATGGCTGACAGGTTGTAGTTCTCCCACGCCTTTGATTTCCTGGTTTGGCGGACTGGGGAGCTGTATCCCAGCGATACCCCGCTGACGCTGACGGAGGCGGGTGGCCCCGCCGCCTCCACGCTGTCCAGCTCGAAGCTGCCCGTCGGCAGGGAGCCGCCGCCGCTTCCCCAGTTTTCTGGAGTAATGGTGGCGCTGATCTTCAGCTTGGAGGCGGCGGTCGCGTTGATGGCTTTCTCCAGCCAGTTTTGCAGCCAGACAGAATCCCTGTCCTGGAGACTGATCTGCAATGTATCGGAATCGTCCTCCTCGCTGTCCTTGTATGATAGTGACAGGAGGTACGGTTTGATATCCTCCGTGATATCCGCGCCGTCAAAGATAACGCGCAGGTCTGTGCGGCGCGCGGCGGCTGGATCGCTCACGTCCCCGCCCCCTTCCGCTTCCATGGCGGCAGAGAGCTGTTGATTTTCGTCTCCCGCTCCGGCAGCGTCAGCACGATCCCGGAAGGAAAGATGTAGATATCCCTGTACTGCCTGTTCAGGTTCATCAGGCGGTCCGTATAGTTGACGCTGCCCAGCTGCTCATAGGCGACAGCGTCCCACATATCCCCCGCCTTTGTGGTGTATGTCGCCATGCGCTACCACCGTGCCCTTCTCTCGTTGCGCTTCTTCTCCTCGTACCATGCGTCAAACCGCGCCTTATCTTCCCGCAGGGCGGCGTCCACGTCCTCGCGGCTGGCGTTGCCCTGGATGATGATGGTGGGCGCGTAGGTGATCGTCACCGGCCCGCCGCCGTTTCCATTCGGCCAGTGCGGTCCGCCATCGGAGTTGCCAAACGTCTCCAGACGCGCCGGACGGTTGGACACGCCCAGCATCTGTCCGGCCTTGGCCCACGTCGCTATATTGCTTGCACGGGCGCTCCGCTGGAAGCTGATGACCGCCTCCGTCCCGGCCTCGCCCGCAATACTCGGCCCCGTAGTAAAGCCGCCCTTCGCCAGCATGGGGAGTTCCGGGATGTTGATGCTGAATTTCTTGCCGCCGATCAGCGGCACCCAGTCCGGTATATCCAGACCCAGGCCATTGATACCGGAGATCGCTTTGTTGATGATGGAAATGACCGCGTTCAGAGGCGTTTTGATCAGAGCGCCCAGCCCTTCAAAAATTCCGCCGAAAATATTCTGGACCCCTTGCCACGCCTGCTGCCAGTTTAATGTGAAAACGCCGGTCACAAAGTCGATGATGCCCCGGAAAACGGTCTGGACCGCCGAAGCGATAGTTGCCAGCCCGGAGCTGAACGCCTCGTATCCGGCCAGCAGCGCGGGAATGACCACGCTTGCAATGCTCAAAACCACCGAAATGACGCCCTCGATAATCGGGAGTGCGATTTGAATTGCCGAGCCGATCACCTGCATACAGGCCATGACTGCCGACCCCAGGTTTGAAATGATGCCGGAAATGACGGGGGCCGCAGCCGTGAAGGTCTGCAGCAGAATAGGCACCACCGTCTGCGTGATGAAACCGAATATTTGCTCGATGATCGGCTTGACCGTCGTGTTGGCAAATGTGACCACCTGGCCGACTACGCCCATGACCGATTGAAGGACCTGCACCAGAGCGTCGAACGCCGCCCCGGCATCGTCTCCGAACATCCCCGTGATGGCGTCCCGCAGCGGTGCCATTGCCTGCGCCACGCCGCCGTCCTGAAACAGTCCTGTGATGAAGGTCCCGACATTTTGCAGAGCGCCAACGAACGAATCAAAGACGGCCAGCCCCGCGTCACCAAAGACGTTTCCGACAATTTTGCGTATATCCTCCAGGTGGTCCCCCAGGATACTGACCACCGCAATAATGCCGGAGATCACCCCAACGATTGGGATCACCCCGGAGAGGAGCCCGCCGAAGCCGGAGGCCATCGGTCCCCAGATGCTGCCCATCACACCAGCGCCAGCGCTCATAAAGCTGCCGGCATTTCCCAGCACTCCGCCGATCGCCTGCACCGGGGCGGAACCTGCCGCGCGACCGGCAAGTCCCATTACGCCCTGCGCCAGCCCTCCGGCCTTACCAGTCACCCAGCCCGCGCCGCCGCGTATCGCGCCGATCGCGCTGTTGACCGATTCGGTCAAGCCAGTCGCGCCGGAAATGCCGGACAGGATCTCTCCCAGCGTCCCCGCCGCCGCTTTTACGCCGCCGCCGATCCTGGTATTCCCCAGGCTTGCCAACGACGACGTGATCCCGCCAAAATAGCCTGATATTCCTCCGCCCAGTTTGGTTTGTCCCAGGAGCGTACCTGCTCCGCCGAACAGCGTGCCCAGCAGACTTCTTCCGCTCAACCGCGCGTCTATTCTGGCGGTTCCCAGGATATCGCCAGCCGTGCCCAGCAGGCTTGGTATTGCCGCTACCGTCGATGCCGCCGCGTTCTGTCCGCCCCGAAAGAGGTTCCCCATCAGCCCGACGATGCCGCCGCTGCCCGTATGGGTGCTTCCTCCTGTTTTGGAGCCGAACACCAGACCTCCAGCGCCGCGCAGGAGGCTTTCAATCCCCGGCGCGAATTTCATTGCGGCAAACGCCGCCGCCAGCTTGCCCAGGAAGGAAAGGACCTGCGGCCCGTTGTCCACCAAATAGCCCAGGAACTTTTGGATTGCTGGCAGCGCATTTTCCAGCGTCTCCGCCGCCCCGTTCACTCCCTGGCTGAACAGCGCCGCCAGCTGCTGCGCGATCTCCCCCAGCTCCGGCATACTCCGCAGCTGGTTCATAAACTTGATCATAGCCAGGCTGATCTCTTTTTTCGCCGGTAAGAAAGCGGTTCCTATGTCGATCTTCGCCGCCAGCCGCGCGTTTGCCATCATACCGTCTATGGCCTCGGATGTACTGGCCTTGATGATAAACTCCCGCTCCATGCTCCCGGTGTACCGGCTGGGGTCGTTCACCATAGCCAGCGCCTTTTCGTACACGTCCAGATTGTTGACGATCTTTGCGCCGCCCTCAATGGCCCATTGCCCAAACAGGGTGCTCAATGCGGATACCTGCCGTTCCTCCGGCAGATTTTTTATGGCGCTGAAGATGCTGTTCAGCGTCCCGACGCTGTCCTCCTGCATGGACTTTGCCACGCCCTCTGCGGTAAAGCCCAGGTCTTTCCATAGCTCTTTCTGCTGTTTGGTGGCCGCGCTTCCTTTGCTGAAATTCGTTACCATGCGTTTGATGCTGGTCCCTACCCGGTCGGTGGATACGCCGGTCGCCAGCATGGCGTCTGCCAGCGCCGCCGTGGTGGATACGCTGATACCGCCGATCTGCCCCAGGCTTGCGGCGGAGTTGACTGCTTCGGCAATTTCCGCCGCTGTGGTGGCGCTGTTTGCGCCCAGGTAGTTGATCTGGTCGGCCAGGACCATGATCTCTCCGTGGTCCATCTTAAACGCCTGTTCCCACTTCGCTGCCCAGTCTCCTGCCTGCTGTGCGCTGATGTCCATAGCCGTGCCCATCATGGCAGCGTCTTTCAGAAATCCGCCGATATTTCCGGCGGCGTCTTTCTGGATAAGATCACTGATACCCTTGCCGGACTGTCCGGCGGCGGCGGCAAGCTGTGTCAGCTCCTCCGCCGTCATGGGTATCTGTGTGCTCAGGTCCAGGATCGCCTCCGACATGGCCGCGTAGTTCTCAGCGTAGGTCTTGCCGTTTCCCGCCAGTTGGCTGCTGATCTCCCCGTTGGCATCGGCCAGCCCTTCAACGTACTTCACCACGCCGCCCATCTGGCTTTCAAAATCCTTGGCGGCGTCCGTGCATTTTGCGAGGGCGGCGACGGTCCCGGCAGCCAGCGTTCCCATTGCCGCAAGCCCCACGGTGCCCACCCTGGAAAGCGTGGTGGACAGGCTGCTCACATTGCTTTGGGCGGCGTTGATCGCGTTGATAAGGCTCTTATCTACCTTGCCCGCGATCTTGATACTAAGCTCTAGTGCTTTGCTGCCCGCCACTCCGTCACCACCTCGTTATTCAGCTCCACAAAATCCTTCATTGGCATCGTCAGGTAGAAGTCAACGCTGGTATGGGTCGCTACGGACAGGCGGATCGCCGCTTTGCGCAGAGCTTTATATCCGCCCTCTATTCGAAAAAATCCCCGTCGTTCACCGCGTTTTTCAGCTTCACGGCCTCACAGACCGGCAGGCCCGTAAAGAACTCCTCCGGCAGTCCGGTTGCCATGCTCGCAACGATGCAGGCGTACAGGTAGTTGAAGGAGGTCTCCGTGACCACGAAGCCCTCCCGCGCCATGCGGTTTTCCGCCGCGCTTTCCTGCATACTGTTCAGGTCCGCGATACCGGACAGGTCGATCTCCCTGTACTCCTTGCCCTCAAAGAAACAGGGCTTCTCCAGCCGCATGACGTGATTCTCCACGCCCTGCTCCATGCTCATGACGTACTCCCGCACATAGCGGAACACGGGCCGGTAAAACGGCTTCTTCATCAGCTTGAAGAACTCCACCGGCTTCCCGCTGGCTCTGACGGCCAGCGCCTGGGCAAAGGCCGTCGTCGTCTCCGTCAGAAGGGAGGCCGCGACTTCCTGCTGACCAAAGAGCTGCCGCTGGACCTCGATAGCGTCCTTCACCGTCAGCTCGTCCAGTCCGCTCAGATCGACCTCCGCATATTCCCTGCGCTCGAACAGATAGGGGCGCTTGAACGTGACGGCGTGCCGCCGCTCCTGGTCCTGCTCCCCCTCAATCTTCACTTCGGGTTTGTACTCCATGTTTTCCTTCTCGGACATAGTAACGCTCCTCCTTCGATTGAATGAAAATGCACCCGCCCCCGGCTTCTTGCCGGGGGCGGGCTTTGTGTGAATTGCGCAACGGGCACATCGAGTACCCGTGCGCAATTAAATTCTACACGGCCCCTCGATTGGGCCGTTGCAGAATCATGGTCGTTACACAAGGACGCTGATTCCCTCCAGCATGTCCTTCCCGCAGACGATGTACTTCGGATTGAGTTTGTCGATCTCCAGCATGATCTCGCCGTCCACCTCGATCAGGTAGTACGTCAGCTCCAGCGTGACAGTGGCCTCCATGCCCTCCGCCCGCTTCAGCTTACCGGGCTTGAACTTCTTGACGCGGCCCTGCTGCACAATGCGCAGGCCTTTGAACGCATAGCCGCCGTTCTTGTCGTACACCTGCTGAGCGGCCCGGAAGGTCAGATTCACCGCCTCCAGGGGACTGAGCATATTGATGGCGCTGGAGTAGAGGACGTTAAACTTGATCTCCTGCTCAATGCTCTCAAACTGGCCGATAGTGGGGCTGTCCAGTACGCCCAGCATACCGGCCCCCTCGACCTCGCTTGCCTTCATGCCGATCTCGGCCAGGTCGATGTCCGGCACAACGCCGATCATTTTTTCCCCATCCAGGTAAGCGTTGTACTCGTTGATCTTTTCAGGTACGTAGTTGTTGCTGATCATATTTCATGCCCTCCTGTTACGCCGAAAGCTTGTCACTGAGCGCGTAGGGGTCGAACTCGATCACGTTCTCGATGTCCTCCGCCGGTCCATATGGGGTGATGTACTGGTGGAAGGTGATCTTCCCGTTGATAAGGTCTGTGACCGGGTTCTCTTTCGCGTCATAGGTGATCTCGTACCGGGCGCAGATGTCGCGGGCGACAAAGCTGTTGCCCCGGATGTTCTCGCTGTCCACGATGGCCTCGATCAGCCGCCGGTTCATGGGGTTGTCCACCTTCTGGAAATACGTCAAAATGAACGTATTGGCCGCCCAGGACATAAAGCGGCGCACCGCAAACCAGCGGTCCTTCGGGTCGGTGTTGCCGGGATAGCAGCAGGTGTTGTTGCCCCACAGCCGGTATCCGTTGATATTCAGGAAGGTCGCCACGCCGTAGCCGTTGATGGTGTTGGCCTGGTCCTGATCCAGAATGATCTCCGTGCCATCCTCCAGACAGGCCGCGCTGATGGAGAGGGTCTTGTTGCTGGGGGACCAGTTGGGGATATCCTGATGCTGGGCATCGGTGTAGGCAGTCAGCGCACTGGCCAGCGTGGAGCCGCTGTAGATCACGTCGCCCACCTTCGCGTAGGGCCATACTGCGTAGCAGTTGGCGCTCGTGGCTGCCTGCCGCTCCTTCTGCACCTTCACGTCCGCATACTTCGTTGCGCCCGTCTCCTTGGAACTGTCGATGTCCACGATGCACACCGCCCGGAAAACGCTGTTGATCTCCGTGGTCTTGGCCTGGAGCGCCGCCGTCACGGTGGCGTCCTTGCTGAACCGGGGAGCCATGAGGATCCCCGGCGTCATGGCAAAGCGCGGATAAATCTGCCGCACCAATTCCAGTCCGGTTTCATTCCCGGTGGCAATGTGTGACAATGAAGAAAAGACTGCTGGCCGGGTTTCTCACCGCCGCGATGCTGGTGAGCCTGTTCCCGCTCTCCGCTCTGGCGGCGGAGGCGGACGCCGGGGGCCTGTGTCCCCACCACACGGAACACAGCTTTGAGGACTGCGGCTACATAGAGGCCGTGGAGGGCCAGTCCTGTGGCCACGTCCATGACGGGGACTGCGGCTATGTGGAGGCGGTGCCGGAAGTCCCCTGTAATATGGGCTGCGCTGAAACAAACGGGGACGGCCAGATCATCCACAGCGGGGACTGCGCCTACACCCCCGCCGAGGTGGGCGCTCCCTGCCAGCATGAGCATGACGGGCTGTGCGGCTATGTGGAGGCGGTGGAGGGCCAGCCCTGCGACTACGTCTGCTCCATCTGCTCCACGCAGGCCGTGAACGGCCTGCCTATGCTGACAGCGGAGGGGGACGTGGAATATCGGTACTGCGACGCATACGGCCAGAACTGGACGACCGGCACAAAGGCCAGCGGCGATTATACGGCAGTCACCGCCGATGATACCGCCTGGGGCGGCGATGACGGTCAAAAGCATTGGTACGTTGCCAGCGGTGAAGTGACCATCGGTACGACAGCTGCGGCCCAGCGCGTCCGCATCACCGTCACCGGGGATGTCCACCTGATTTTGGAGGACAACTGCACTCTCACCATCAACGGCGGCATCAATGTAGCAGAAGGCAACAGCCTGACCATCTACGGCCAGCAAAGCGGCACAGGCGTGTTGACCGCGCAGAATTCAGGAGCCTATAATGCTGGCATCGGCGGCGGAGGCAAGCGTGGCACAAACGGCACGGTCACCATCAATGGCGGTACGGTGACGGCCAACGGCGGAAACCTTGGCGGCGCGGGCATCGGCGGAGGTCGGGAGGGCAGTGGCGGCACCGTCACCATCAACGGCGGTACGGTGACAGCCAACGGCAGCGATGGCGGCGCGGGCATCGGCAGAGGTCAGGGGGGCGGTGGCGGCACCGTCACCATCACTGGCGGCATCCTCAAAAACACTCACTCGTCCGGAGACAGCTTCACCATGACCGGCGGGACGCTGGAGGGCTGCAACATTTATAATAACCCGTCATCGGCAGACAATGCTATCATTAAAAATAGCACCGTAAGGAATCTCTCGTCATGGACAAATAACACGGCGGAAAACAGTACGCTCAACTTTTCAAATCCGGCCACGCTGACCAAAGGCGACACGGGGAACACCTATAACGGTTCCGTGACTATTGCGGAGGGTGCTGCGTTCACCGGAAATACGATCTTCAACGGACCTGTTACCATTGAAAAAAGCGACGTGATTTTCCCGGAGAGTACAATCTTCAATAGTGATGTTACAGTCAACAGTGACAATGTAAGTTTTTCCGGCAACAGAACATTCAAAAATACTGTCACGATCAGCGGCGACAACGCGAGTTTTGCCGACAGCATGACCTTCAAAGGCGCTGTTACCATCGTGGGAGACAACGTCAGCTTTTCCGAGAATACCACCTTTAGCTCCACCGTGGACATTGCGGCAAACAAAAATGTTACCCTGGCTGGCAGCACAACGCTGACCGGGAATGTGACGATTGGCGCGGGCGGCTCCCTGACCAACAGCGGCACCCTCGCCGTTGCCATGGATTGCACCGTCAGCAACAAAGGAACCATCACCAACGCGGAGGGAGCGGTTATCAACCTGTCCGGGACGATCAATGACAATAATAGTCCCAAAGGCACCATTACCAACAACGGCACCATTAACTTAATTGGGGTTGGAGCCGTCATTGACAGCGGCGGCATCGGCCCCAACCTCCCCATTGATGACAAATTGAAACCTGGCCCCGCCGGGGAGATCGTCATCGACCTGTCCACCATTGCCACCATGGTGATGATCGGGCCGGACAGCTACGCCATCGACGGCGTTTCCCACGCCTACGACCCGGCGCAGAACAGCATCGTCCTGACCGGCGCCTATAGGGGCAATATAAGCGGCGCTTGGGGCAATCCCGCTGCGGCGGTCACGGTTCTGGAGAATACCATGGCTTCTATTATCCTGCGGGACGTGAATATTGGCTGGGAGAGCGGAAGCTATTGCTCCTCCATTTGGGTCAAAGACAACTGTACCGTCACGGTCTTTTTGGAGGGGACTAATACCCTGAAACCCCGGGACTGCGGAAATGGTATCGGGACGATGGAACACACCACCCTTACGGTGGAGGGAGAAGGCACCCTAAATCTGGATATGTCCAACGGCGACAATATCGTGGGGATCGGGAATAGCAGGAACAGCGGTGGGAAATTCGGCAGCATCACCATCAACGGCGGCAGCGCCAAGCTGACCAACAGCAACGACAGCAGTGATAATATTGCAAGCGTTTTGACTTCTGACGGCAAGACCGCCTACCGCATCGAGCTGACCGGGCAGACCAACGTGGCCTCTGTGCTGGTGGACGGCGAGAACCAGGGCATTACCGCCAACCACCCGGAGGACACCAGCCTGTACCTCTATCTGGTGCATGAAGATGCCCAAACCGAAACCCACACTGTGACAGTCATGTACCAGGACGGGAGCAGGAAAGAGTACACGGCCACCTGGGGCGGGAGCGCATTTACCTTTGACGGCGGGACAACCAAAACTCCTGACAAAGCCTCCGGCATCAGCCTTGATGTGAACGATGAGAAACGCTCCTTTGGCGACGCCGCCCCCCTGGTCATCACCGTGAACCTGACGACCACAACGAGAACCAACACGGCCCGTCAATGGCCCCATGCTTGCGGCAGACAACCCCTACGCCTTCCAGACGGTCATCCTCCTGTGCAACGGCAAGGAAATCCAGCGTCAGAAAGCCGCCCCGGATCAGACAACCGTGGTGTTCTATGTGCAGACCCAGGCGTGGATGCCGGGAGAATACAAGTTCACCGCCACCTACGGCGGCGACGCCAGTACGGGCAGCTCCATTACCACAGACGCGGAAACGCTGAACATCGTGGGCCAGACGCTGGACGAGGCCGCGCTCAACTTGCGTATTTCCGTGTCCGGCACTTACGGGCAGAAAGCATCCGAGCTGACAGCCAGCGGAACCGTCACCCAGGGCGGCGCGGAAATTCCCGGTACATTGTCCATCAACGGCGACACGGTGCTGGAAGTCGGCACCTCGCAGACCGTCGCCGTCACCTTTACCCCGACCAATACGAGGTACGCCCCCTTGACGAAAACGGTCACGCCCACCATCGCCCCCAAGGAACTGACCGCCGCCATCGGCGGCACCACGTCCAAGCCCTACGACGGGAACACCAACGCCCCGGATGGCCTGACCATCGAATTGACGGGCAAAGTATCGGGGGATGATGTGTCCGCCACAGCGCAGACGATCACCTATGACAACGCGAACGTGGGAACCGGCAAGACCATCACCGCCAGCGGGATCACCCTCACCGGCGCAAAAGCGGGCAATTACACGCTGAACAGCGACACGGCTACCACCACCGGCAGCATCACGGCGGCAGCGATCAGCGGTACGCTCTCCATCACCGGCACCGCCGCCTACGGGCAGGAGCTGACCGCCGTCTACACCCCGGTCAGCGGCGAGGCGGTATCTTATCAGTGGAACCGGGGCGGATCAGCAATCAGCGGGGCCACCGGGAGTACCTATACCCTGACGGCGGACGATGTTGGCAAGACGATCACCGTGACCGCCACGCCCACGGACACCACCGGCTACACCGGCAGCGTGACCAGCAGCGCCACCGCAGCGGTAGCCAAGGCCACGCCCACCGTCAAGGTGGAGGTAGCCCTGGGCGGCAGCACCGGGGCGCGGAATGCGGTATTGACCGTGACCGTCACCGGCGTGACAGGCGGCGCGGCCCCCACGGGAACTGTCACCCTCACCGACAGCAACAGTCTGAACCAAACTCTGACGCTGGATGGCAGCGGCAAGGACACCTACACATGGAGCGGACTGGCTGAAGGAGAACACACCGTCACAGCGGCATATAGCGGCGACAGCAACTACAACGCCGTCAGCAACGTGCAGAAAACCTTTGACAACAATAAGCAGGAGCAGGCCGCGCTCTCCATCACCGGCGCACCATCTATAACGGTGACCGCTTTACTCTGACAGTTTCGGGCGGTTCCGGCGCCGGGGCCGTCACCTATGAGATCGTCAGCGGCCCCGCAACAGTGGACGCGAACGGAAAAGTCACCGTGACCGGCACCGGCGAAATTCAAATCAAAGCGGTCAAGGCCGCAGATACCGACTATACCCAGGCCGAGGCGACCATTACGCTCAATGCGGTTGCACGGCCCTCCCAACCCACAGGCGGCGGCGAGGGCGGCGGCACTTATACCCCGCCCACCTATCCCCCCACGGTGGAGAAGCCCGGCGAGGGCGGCGGTACGCCCGCCGTTACCCCCCTCCAATCCCAAGCAGGGCGACACCGTGACCGTGAAGCCCAAGCCGGACGAGGGCTATGAGGTAGATCAAGTCACTGTGACCGACAAAAACGGCAAGCCCGTGGAGGTAACAAAAAAGCCGGACGGAACATACACGTTCAAACAGCCTAACGGCAAGGTAAAAATCGAAGTGACCTACCAGCCCATTGACCGGCCCTGGAACAATCCCTTTTCCGATGTGTCCGAGGGCGACTGGTACTATGAGGCGGTGCGGTTCGTCCATGAGCGGGGCCTGATGAACGGGTACAGCGATGGCCGGTTTGGGCCGAACGACACCCTCTCCCGCGCCCAGCTTGCCCAAATCCTGTTCAACAAAGAGGGGCAGGCCCGTGGTAAATTACCTGCTGGACTTCTCCGACGTGGCTGGCGAGGCGTGGTACACCGAGGCTATCCGTTGGGCCACCAGTCAGGGCATTGTGGGCGGCTACGGCAACGGCACATTCGGCCCCAATGACCCCATCACCCGTGAGCAGCTGGTGGTCATGCTCTGGCGGTACTCCGGCAGTCCCGCCGCCACCAACAAGGAGCTGCATTTCAATGACACGGACGAGATCAGCGGCTTTGCGCTGGAGGCCCTGCGCTGGGCCGTGGAGAACGGGATTTTGAACGGCTACGGAGACGGGCGGTTAGGCCCCCAAGGGCAGGCCACCCGCGCACAGGTGGCGCAGATGTTGAAAAACTTTATTGAAAATCAGGAGGAAACCACTTGAAAAAACTCGCAATCCTTTTTGCGCTGGCCCTTTGCGTGGCGCTGGCGGGCTGTAACCAGCCCGCCCCGCCCCAGGGCGGCGAACCCTCTGAACCGCAGGAAACGCCAGAAGTGGACGTTATCATTACGGAGCCGGAGGAACCCACGCCCCTGACCGATGAACAGACGGCCACGCTGTATATCGGCACAAAGGCCGGGGGCTTCAACGAGTATCCCATGGCCTATCAGGGGGAGCTGACGGCGGAGAAGCTGATCCAGGGCATCGCAGACCTGACCGGCTGGGACTTGACCCTTGCGGAAGATGTTATCAGCGGCAAGGGCGGCATGAGCGTGTGCCTGTCCAGCGAATCAGCCCTGTTCACCGGCCCGCCCGACCCGCAAAGAGAGGAATTTCATGTGTACGATGTGGGCCAGCTTGCGGAGACGATTTTGGACAGCATCCAGAAAACCTTGCAGGAGGGCTTCACCGGCGAGGGCGGCGACCCGGACGCGCTGGACATTTGCTACGACATGGAGGGAGATCAGCCGTTAGAGCTTCCCATCCTGGGCCTGTCCTGGCCCATTGACCAGCCTTATCAGTGGGCGGGGGCGGAAAGTGAATAGCTCCTGCCCAAAATCATAATAATATCAACATTTTTCTACTGTACTGTTTGAATCCGGTGTATCAAGCTGCGAAAGGCGGCAAGGGAGCAGAAATCCCTTGCCGCCTTTTCTTTTTTATACCTTTTAGCAGGAGAAACCGCTATTAAAGGGTCAAATTATGCGGATTAAAACCGCAAAATGGCGAGGGGAACGCCCCCCACCGCCACATATTTTCCCAAAAGCGCGGACAACCTCGTTGTTGTCTGCGCGTCTTTTTTCTCTCGACAGCTTTCTACAAGATTCTTTATCAAATTATAGGGGATTTTGTAGAAAGCCGTTGAATTATGTCTGCGAGATTTTTACTAAAGAGGCCAAAACGGTAGCCCATCGAAAAAAACTATATTTTGCTGGGGATTGGCCCCGGTGCCGTGGCCCGCCCTCCAATTTGAATTTTCAAAAATTCAAATTGGAGGTAAGGAAAATGGCAGACAGCCATCTTAAAAACATTGACCGCCGCCCCAAACGCCGGAGGGATAAGGACAACCCCTACACGATATTCACAACAGGCATCAATACTGCCACCCCGCACTACTACCTGTCCTTTGTGGACTGCGGGCGGGAGAAACGGTGCATAGAGATTGACAAGGCCCTGTTTGACGCCTTTGACGAGTTTGAACTGGACGATATTTCTTTTATGAATGAAGTGGACAGGCACTATGAACAGTCCGAACAGACGGAGCAATCGCTGAACAGACGGGCCGTGAAGCCCCAGGAGAGCGTGGAAGAAACCGTTTCTCAGCGGATCGAGGCGGACAAGCTGCATCAGGCAATCGCTCAACTGCCTGAAAAGCAGCGCCGCCGCTTGGTGCTGTACTATTTCGGGGAGTTTACATACGAGCAGATTGCAGAAATGGAGGGATGCACAAAAAGAGCTGTAAAATTCAGCGTGGATATAGCTCTAAAAAATCTCAAAGAAATTTTTCAAGGGTGACTACACCTTTAGCGTTTGAGTGAGGAAACAGGTGAAGGGCGATGGAAAGTCCTTCACCTGTTCCTCGTTATGTGCGGCGAATGGGTTTGATCTTTGAAAACTTCATACCCATTCATCAAGTACATTCCTATTGCCGCAAGCCACTTTTGCCGCCGCGCCAGGATGTGCCGGACAGACAGCGGGATGCCACATTATCATTTCGTCCACGGTCTGCCGTCCGGCATGGAGCGAGAACCAGCGGCCATGAAATACCGGGCGGCTCCTGGTACGGCCACGACCAGCAATAGGGACAATGAGACTCCTGTTCAGTCACAGCCCGAGCGTGATAGCGTTTTCCAGCGCAAAGCCGTCGCAGGCAATGAGAGCAGCCGCATGAGAACCATGCGGGGGTGAAATTCCCGTGGAGCTGGTTGTCGCCAGCCGCTTGATGACTTCCCATAGCGGGCCGGGGTGTCGCGGACAAATAGGCTTGCTTTCATATAAGCCGGACAGCGGGACAGGTTTATGGAAACGGGAGCGTTTATGCTCCGCCAACCTTGATATGTCACGTTGTCCGGCTCCTACATAGACGGCGCGGGCCGTCTAATTTTTATAGGGAGGTCAAACACCATGAGCAGGACATATTTGCGCGGCGACCTATACTACGCTGACCTGGGCTACGGGATCGGCTCGGAGCAGAAGGGCACCCGGCCCGTCATTATCATTCAGAATAACGTGGGCAACAAGTACGGACCTGTTGACAAAGTCCAATATATGAGGGAGCAAAAGTCAAGAGATTTTTCTCAAAGCATGAAAAAGATGCCCTG
>ERZ808054.876-NODE-876-length-21682-cov-4.032955_pt1 | contig 21682 bp, 19 predicted proteins | sample MGYA00380201_ERZ808054 | MGnify/ENA primary metagenome ERZ808054 (study PRJEB31490, sample SAMN06133419) | mouse gut metagenome | isolation source: Z5_2 | host: mice | place: China: Chengdu | collected 2015-05 ... | reverse complement strand
CACCGTAGCAGTTAACCTTTGCACGAAGTCCTTCGGAATAAGACTTGCGGTAAACTTCTTTAACCGTGTTGGTATAAGGATCATACTCTGTCTCAACGAAAGTAAATCCGTTAATTCTGGAAATGATCTGTGCAGCGTCTTTTCCAAGACCGTTTAAGATAACGCGAAGCGGTTTCTGGCGAACCTTGTTTGCCTTTTCAGCGATACCGATTGCACCTTCTGCTGCTGCGAAGGATTCATGTCCTGCAAGGAAGCAGAAGCACTCTGTCTCTTCTTCAAGGAGCATCTTGCCAAGGTTTCCATGACCTAAACCAACCTTACGGGTATCAGCAACAGATCCGGGAATACAGAAAGCCTGAAGACCTTCACCGATTGCTGCTGCAGCATCAGAAGCTTTCTTGCAGCCTTTCTTGATCGCAATTGCAGCACCTGTGATATATGCCCAGCAGGCATTCTCAAAACAAATAGGCTGGATGCCTTTTACCTGAGCGTAAACATCAAGACCTGCATCCTTTGTGATTTTCTCAGCTTCTTCAAGAGAAGCGATACCATAGCTATTTAATACTGAATTGATTTTGTCAATTCGTCTTTCATATGATTCAAATAATGCCATTGTTATGTGACTCCTTTCTCACTTCTCTATTATTTAACTTCTTCGTCTGTTCTGGGATCAATGATCTTAACAGCATCAGCAACCCTGCCGTACTGTCCGCTTGCTTTTTCATAAGCTGTAGTCGGGTCGTCACCTTTCTTGATGAAGTCTGTCATCTTTCCAAGACTTACGAACTTATAGCCAATGATCTGGTCGTCAGCGTCAAGTGCAATGCCGGTTACATAACCTTCTGCCATTTCCAGATAGCGGGGACCTTTCTTTAAGGTTCCGTACATAGTACCAACCTGGCTTCTAAGACCCTTGCCTAAATCCTCAAGACCAGCTCCTATAGGAAGTCCGTCCTCAGAGAAAGCGCTCTGGGTTCTTCCGTAAACGATCTGTAAGAACAATTCTCTCATAGCGGTATTGATCGCATCACATACAAGGTCCGTATTCAATGCTTCCATTACAGTCCTTCCGGGAAGGATCTCGGCTGCCATAGCTGCTGAGTGTGTCATACCGGAACATCCGATGGTCTCAACCAATGCCTCCTGAATAATACCTTCTTTCACATTTAATGTGAGTTTGCAGGCACCCTGCTGCGGCGCACACCAGCCAATACCATGTGTAAGACCGGAAATGTCCTTCACTTCTTTCGCTTTTACCCATTTTGCTTCTTCCGGGATAGGTGCACAACCATGGTTAACGCCCTGGGCAACTGTACACATTTCTTCAACTTCTTTTGAATAAATCATGTGAAAACTCCTTTCAATATGTAGATATTATTTTCTAACAAAATATTCCAATTTCTGATGAATATTTTGCCATAATCACAACTTATATTTTCGCATATCTTCCGCGAAAAATCCAGTCCTTTTGACAATTTTTTTCAAGCGTCATTGCTTTTCTGCAATTTCACCCTGTTTTTTATAGATGCTTCCTGCCGGAATGCATCCCCGCACCATGCTGGTCGGGTAAATATTGGAATTTCTGCCGATCACTGTTCCGGGATTGAGCACGCTGTTGCACCCCACCTCCACGTTGTCGCCCAGCATTGCCCCGAACTTCTTAAGCCCGGTCTCGATCCTCTCCTCCCCGCTTTTTACGACAACCAGTGTTTTGTCACTCTTTACATTGGAAGTGATGGAACCGGCTCCCATATGGGACTTAAAGCCAAGGATGCTGTCCCCTACATAGTTATAATGAGGAACCTGGACCTTATTAAACAAAATGACATTTTTCAGTTCTGTGGAATTTCCCACCACAGCCCCTTTTCCCACAATTGCATTTCCTCTGATAAACGCGCAGTGCCTGACCTCGGCATCCTCGTCAATAATTGCCGGACCGTTTATGCAGGCAGTGGGCGCCACCTTTGCAGAGTTTGCAACCCACACATTTTCCTTTATCCGGGTATACCGGTCCGCCGGAAGTTTTGCGCCCAGCTCCAGGATAAAGCTGCTGATCTTAGGAAGCAGCTCCCATGGATATTCCGCTCCTTCAAATAAATCCGCCGCGATCGTCTCTTCCAGCGTGTAAAGATTTTTAATTGTATATTGTTCCATAGCATTCTCCATTCATCAGGCTGGTCAAAACCACACGTCAGCCCTTCTTTTTATAATTTCCTGCAGCCTTGTTAAACTGCCGGTTTAATACCGATTGATTGTTTAGCTGCTTGACGATATTAGTCCTTCTTGACACGAAATCATCCAGCTTCTTCATATACTCATCTTCCGTGATCACACCGTCCGCCACCATGGTAAGTCCTTTTTCCCAGCTTGCAGTCAGCGCAGGGTCAAGCAGCGGGCGGATGGAATTGTCTACCACCTCATAGATCATTTCCCCCATCAGTGTAGGCGTGATGATCTGGGTCTTTTTATTCAATTCCAGATATTTAATGTTGATAAGCTTTTTCAGTATTTCTGCCCTCGTTGCCGAAGTGCCGATGCCGCTTCCCTTAATATGGGACCGAAGCTCCTCATCCTCTATCAGCTGCCCAGCATTTTCCATTGCAAGGATGATGGTTCCCGAATTATAGCGTTTAGGCGGGGATGTCTCCCCCTCCTTGATCTGCATATCATTGACTGGAAGGGTCATTCCTTTCTTCAGCTTATTTAAAGCCTCCATGAATTCCTGGTCAGCCTCGCAATTCTCTCCATCCTCCTCATTTTTCTTTTTTGAGAAAGAAAAGGAAGCCGCTTCCAGATAGCCACTCGATTCCAAAATCTTAAAACTCGCAAAAAACTGCTCCCCCTTTACCGAAACGTTTAAAGAAATTTTCCGATACACCGCAGGCGGAAAAAAGATTGCAAGGAACCGCCTTGCTATGATCTCGTAAACCTTCGCCGCCGTAGGGCTTAAATTTCCAAGACCGTTTAATCCCTGGCCTGTAGGAATGATGGCATAGTGGTCAGTGATCTGTTTATCATTCACATAACGCGACTTTGCAATGTTCTTATAGCTTCCGCTTTCCAGTACCTTTGCTGCCAGATCCCTTACCAGCGCAAAATTGGCAAGCCCCCGGATGTTTTTGGAAATTTCCTTCGCCACCGCTGTAGAAAGCACCCTGGCATCCGTCCTTGGATAAGTAGTCAGCTTCTTTTCATACAGTTCCTGCGCAATACGCAGGGTTTCATCCGGGCTGATCTTAAAATATTTGGAACAGTCATTTTGAAGCTCTGCCAGATTATATAAAAGCGGCGGATTTTTGTTCTCTTTTTTCTTTTCCAGAGCTTCCACCATTGCCATAACAGGCGGATCTGCCATCAGAGAAGAAATCAATGCCGCCGCATCTTTTTCCTCTTTAAAACCATTTTCCTTATAAAGAAGGGGGGAACCGAAATACTTCGTATTTTCCACTGCCTTCCACTCACATTCGCAGGGCTTATCCCCCACCATCACATCTGCGACCACGCGGTAAAAAGGGGTCTTCACAAATTCACGGATCTCCCGCTCCCTGTTGACCACCATGCCAAGCACACAGGTCATGACCCGCCCCACGCTGATCACCGCCCGGTCCGCCCGCAGATAATCTTTAACGGAATTTCCATATTTCAGCGTCAATACGCGGGAAAAATTAATCCCCATCAGATAATCTTCTTTTGCACGAAGATAAGCGGCAGCGCCAAGATTGTCGTATTCCGACAGATCCTTTGCCTCCCGGACCCCCCGCAGGATCTCCTCTTCCGTCTGGGAATCGATCCATACCCGGCGGCGCACCTTTCCTGTCACATGAGCCTGTTGTTCCACCAGGCGGTAAATATATTCTCCCTCGCGCCCGGAGTCGGTACACACAAAGATCGTTTCCACATCCGGACGGTTCAACAGCCCGCTGACGATCTGAAACTGCTTCTTTACACCGTCGATCACCTCGTACTTAAACTCCGCAGGAATAAAAGGGATCGTGCTCAGTGACCATCTTTTGTATTTCTCATCATAAACCTCCGGATAGCTCATTGTCACCAGATGCCCAACGCACCAGGTAACGATCGCCTCTGGAGATTCCATGTAACCATCATTATTTTTTGCATTTATTTTCAGCGCCCTGGCAAATTCTCTTGCCACACTGGGCTTTTCTGCTATGTATAAGCTCTTTCCCATTACATTTCATCCATACTGATCAATTTCAGGTTCTGCTTCATTTTTGCCTCCAGATTCAGCTTCTCGTCAAAACGCCTGACTGAAAACAGATAAATATAATCCGCCCGGAGCCTGGCTTTCTCCGCACAAAACAGAAGCCATTCATAGTCATCATATCTCATGATGTTCTTTTCCCAATTACATATACCAATGATTGTCCGCCCCTCTTCGTCCTGAACGATCACATCAATGGTGCCAAGCTTTCCTACCCATTCGCCCATGCGGTCGATCTTGATGGGCAGATGCCCCCATCTGTCCAGCTTCTCAATATGCTGTCTGCAGACATTCTTAAAATACTCCGCCACATAGCTTCTGAAAAAGGGACCCACATAATGATTGTAAAAGCTCTCCGGCGTAAGCCGTTCCAAAGCGCTTAAATTTGGATACAGACAGGTAAAATAAAAATGTACAAAATGGTTTTTGATCCGGTAGATTCCCTTCTGGGTATTTGCATTCCCTTCCGTATCATAAGAAAAAATTTTCTCGACCAGTTCAAGCTCCATCAGATTTTTTAAATACACACTGATCTTTGCCCTGGAAAATCCGGTATGGAGATAAAGATCGTTCAGCTTATGCTTTCCTGCGGCTATGGATGCCAGAATAGTATTATACACCCCGGTTTCCCGCAGCTCTTCCTCCATGATCCGCTGCCCTTCCCTGTTTAAAAAGGCATTTTTATTTAAAATATACTTGCAAATATTCTCCCGGATGCTGACTTTGTCACTAAAATGCATCCACAGCCCCGGAATCCCTCCCAGTACCGCATATGCCTCTATACACTGCTCCATGGAAAAGCCGGGAAAAAATTCCATCATGGTTTCAAAACTCAGTTCCTTGATCTTCAGAAAACCGGAAAGCTCATAGGCAGCCTCCCCAATTCTGGTGATCATGCTGTTTTCCACCCATCCGATGGAAGAGCTGGCAAGCACCACCATCACCTGGGCATTCTGCCAGTTATCATGTACAAAGGCAATCAGCTCGCTCATGAATTCATTCCCTGCTTTAACAATATACTGGAACTCATCCACGATGATGACTTTTTTGCCCTTCTTTTCTTTTATCATAGACTGGAAAATCTCAGTGAAAGACGGATAACCCGGTGCATCAAATGCCTCCGGGTTAAGCTCCAGCCCCCACCTGTACCGTTGTTCTCTTTCCGATGCAGGGCGCGCACAATAATAAAAACAGGATTTATCCTGGGCAAACTGCTCCAGCAAAGCTGTCTTTCCAACATTCTTTTCTCCATAAACGACCATGATCTGGCTTCCCTCACGGTCATAACAGGTATTCAAATATTTCAGCTCCGAAGTGCGCCCTAAAACCATCTTTTTCTCCAATCATTCCAGCTTTATCTAACAGTAAACAGCATTACCGTTTACTGTATATACCCCTGAGCCTTCAAAAGCTCTGCACAAAGAACCGCTCCGCCTGCAGCCCCTCTGACTGTGTTGTGGGAAAGCCCTACAAATTTCCAGTCATAGACTGTATCCTCACGAAGGCGCCCTACGCTGATTCCCATGCCTCTTTCAAAATCCACATCCAGCTTTACCTGGGGTCTGTTATCCTCCTCCAGATACTGGATAAACTGCCTAGGCGCACTGGGAAGACCTAGCTCCTGTGGAAGTCCTTTAAAGGAAACCAGCTTTTCGATCAACTGTTCTTTGGTCGGTTTCTTTCTGAATTTTACAAACACTGCCGCCGTATGCCCGTTAAGCACAGGCACCCTGATACACTGGCATGTGATCACCGGTGAAGCTGCGGGAACGATCACGCCGTCTTTTATCTCGCCCCAGATGCGAAGCGGCTCCTTCTCGCTCTTTTCCTCCTCACCGCCGATATAAGGGATAATATTTTCAACCATTTCCGGCCAGTCCTTAAAGGTCTTTCCGGCACCGGATATTGCCTGATAAGTCGTTGCCACCACCTCGTAAGGCTCAAACTCTTTCCATGCGGTAAGCACAGGCGCATAGCTCTGGATCGAGCAGTTAGGCTTCACCGCCACAAAGCCCTTCTTCGTTCCAAGCCTTTTCCTCTGGAAATCAATGACCTTCATATGCTCCGGGTTGATCTCCGGTACTACCATGGGTACGTCCGGTGTCCAACGGTGCGCGGAATTGTTAGACACTACCGGAGTCTCTGTCCTGGCATACTCTTCCTCGATCTTTTTGATCTCTTCCTTGGTCATATCCACAGCGCTGAACACGAAGTCCACTTCAGACGCAACCTTCTCTACTTCATTCACATTCAGGACTACAAGGTCTTTTACTGATTCCGGCATGGGCGTATCCATTTTCCATCTCTCTCCCACTGCCTCCTTGTAGGTCTTTCCTGCAGAGCGTTCACTTGCTGCAATGGTAGTCACCTCAAACCATGGATGGTTTTCCAATAGGGCAATAAATCTTTGCCCCACCATGCCGGTTCCGCCTAATATTCCCACTTTCAACTTGTCACTCATTTTCATACACTCCTCTCTCTCATCCCTTTTCTGTGCTCCGGTGCTGCTTTCTGTAAGCCTCCAAGAACTCTTTATTTTTGCAGATCACATCCTTCATGGCTTCCGATCCCGGTGCACCTGTGGTAAGACGCTTTTCCACACAGGCTTTAAGGCTGATGGCATCGTAAACATCTGCTTCAAATACCGGGCTGATTTCTTTCAGCTCCTCCATGCTAAGCGCATCAATGCTTGCGCCCTTGTCAATACAATAAAGGACCAGCCTGCCGATGATCCCATGGGCATCACGAAAAGGAACTCCTTTGCCGACCAGATAATCTGCCGCATCCGTCGCATTGGTAAAACCGTTCATGGCACTTTTCGCCATAATATCGTGGTTAAATTTCATGGTGCCGAGCATGCCGTGAAACAATACCAGACAATTTTTCACTGTATCGATTGCATCAAAGGAAACCTCCTTATCCTCCTGCATATCCTTGTTATAGGCAAGGGGAATTCCCTTCATCGTGGTAAGCAGGGACATCAGCGCACCGTATACGCGCCCGGTCTTCCCTCTCACCAGTTCTGCAATATCCGGGTTCTTCTTTTGGGGCATGATACTGCTCCCTGTAGAAAAACCGTCATCAAGCTCCACAAACCGGTATTCATTGGAATTCCAGATAATGACCTCCTCCGAAAACCTACTTAAATGCATCATGATCATAGCCAGTGCCGATAACAGCTCGATCAGATAATCCCTGTCCGCCACGGAATCCATACTGTTAAGGGTCGGACCTTCAAAGCCCATCATCGATGCGGTGTAAGAACGGTCCAGCGGATAAGTTGTTCCTGCAAAGGCCCCCGCCCCCAGCGGACAATAATTCATTCGTTTATAAATATCAGAGAGCCGCAGCAGATCTCTCTTAAACATCTCAAAATAGGCACCCATGTGATGAGCCAGCGTAGTCGGCTGCGCCTTTTGCAAATGGGTAAATCCCGGCATATAGGCAGCCGTATTTTCTTCCATCATTGCAAGCAGCGTGTCCAGCATGGTCAAGATCCGGTCCGAAATTTCAAGGATCTCTCCCCGGACATACAGCTTCATGTCCAATGCCACCTGATCATTCCTGCTCCTGCCGGTATGCATCTTTTTTCCTGCATCCCCGATCCGCTTGGTCAGCTCCGCCTCCACAAAGCTGTGGATATCCTCATATTCCTCTGTTATGGCAAGCCTGCCCTCTTCCACATCCTTGCGGATGCCTGCCAGCCCTTTTACGATCAGATCCTTTTCTTCACAGGTGATGATGCCCTGCTTTTCCAGCATGACCACATGGGCAATACTTCCTTCTATATCCTGCTCGAAGAGCCTTTTGTCGAAGCTGATCGATGCGTTAAACTGATAAACCAGCGCATCCGTCTCTCCGGTAAAACGTCCGCCCCACAACCCAGCCATCATTCTTTCCTCTTTTCTTCCAAAAGTTAAATCTGAATGTGATACTACCATATTTTCCTGTTCTTTTCAATGATGTTTTTTGCACACAAATGTCGAATCTTCATAGTTTAATAGTATAAACATAGCATAAGCATGAGGAAACGGAGTCCTTAATATGGAACAGCCTATTTTAGAGTGCAGGGATCTTTGCTTTTCATATCACAATCTGAAAGGGGAGACCCACGCGCTCAGCCACGTATCCTTTCAGGTAGATCAGGGGGAATTCATTGCGATTGTCGGTCCTAGCGGCTGTGGGAAATCTACATTGCTCTCGATAATCTCCAAGCTCCTTGCTCCTGAATCAGGAGAAATTGTGCTGAATCAGGATAAAGATATCCGAATCGGCTATATGCTCCAGCAGGATCATTTGCTGGAATGGCGCTCTATTTGGAAAAATGTACTTTTAGGTCCTGAGATCACAGGCACATTGACCAAGGAAAAAGAACAGTTGGCGGAACAATTGCTCCATGATTATGGTTTATATAAATTCAAAGACAAAAAACCGGGAGAATTATCCGGCGGCATGAAGCAGCGTGCTGCCCTGATCCGCACTATGGTCATGGAACCGGCGCTCCTTCTGCTCGATGAGCCTTTCAGCGCTTTGGATTATCAAACCAGACTCATGGTATCCGCTGATATTGGCAGCATTATCCGCCAAAGCGGGATCACCGCCATATTGATCACCCATGATCTTTCCGAAGCAATTTCACTGGCAGACCGGATTCTTGTATTGACCAGGCGTCCCGCCACGATCAAAAGAAATATTCCTGTCAATCTCACCCTGGCGGACCGTTCCCCCCTGGCAGCCAGAAACGCGCCGGAATTCAATGATTTATTTACATTACTATGGAAGGAGATTTCCGATGAATATTCCGGAGAAAACAATTAAAGACAACCACAATTCCCATACCCCGAAGGAACTGACCACTCAGGAGCGTTTTATCCGAGACCACCATCGTCATCATCACTTTGTTACTTTCTTTCGGCTTCTTGTTTTTGTGACATTTCTGATCATCTGGGAAGCAGCCGGAAGGTTCGGCTGGATCGACACCTTCTTTTTCAGCAGCCCCAGCATGGTAGCTTCCTATTTTATAGAAATGTTGATGGACGGCTCCTTCTTTACCCATACCGGAATCACCCTCATGGAAACAATGGTCAGTTTTTTATTGATCACACTGATTTCCCTGCTGGCAGCAACGCTTTTGTGGTATTCCAAAACATTGTCCGAAATTTTGGAACCCTATCTGGTAGTCCTTAACAGTCTGCCCAAATCCGCCCTTGCCCCGCTCTTTATCGTATGGCTGGGCACAGGAACCGGCACCATTATCGTGGCAGGTATCTCAGTGGCAATCTTTGGATCCGTGATCAGCCTTTACACCGGATTCAAGCATACGGACCCGGAAAAACTCAAGCTGATCTTTACCCTTGGCGGCAGTCGTATGGACGCCTTTTTTAAGGTGGTATTCCCTTCATCCATCCCCATGATCCTCAGCAACATGAAGGTCAATATCGGTCTTGCCCTGGTAGGTGTTATCATCGGTGAATTTCTGGCGGCGCGGCGCGGACTTGGATACCTGATCATTTATGGATCGCAGGTCTTTAGCCGGAAAGCGGAAATGATAAAAATGGGTATCAAAAGAGACTTACACCCTGTCTCCGCCAATCTGCACCCTTTTCCCGCAAAAGGCAAACCCATACTTTCGTATACGCTCTCTGGCAAGTCCTCCATGATAAAACCGCTCCGGCTCCTCCGAGGAAGGCGTCTTTCCTGTATCAAAATAACTGAAGGTTTCCAACGCCACCTTGTTCATATAAATATTCATTGCCTTTACGTCATCCAGAAGCAGCGCCTGGATAAACGCATTGTAATTGTTATTTTCCGAAAACCAGCCCAGAATCATGTCTTCAAACATGATCCTGACTTCCTTATTAGTCAGTGCAAGATCATAATAGGTTCGCCCTGTTTCCTCCTCAAACGCTGCCCCGGCAACTTTCAGATATCCGCTGGCAAGTAAAAGGCTCCAGATTGCATTCTTTTTTACCGTAAGCTGATTGTATACAATCTGTTCATCAATCTCCATAGTAAGCGCTTCCCCGCATCCTGAAAATTGGTTTCCTTGACATCAGCAAAGCTCAGAAAAATAACCGGATATGTTCCCTGCAGCTTCCTGTATTTATAATCTTCTGATAAAGATTGATCTCCATCAGGAATTTTTCCTTTCCAGTTTCCAACCCCTCAAACAGATCCGCCCTGCCCGCATAATTGACAGAAAAGAACTTTTCCACCATTCCCTGATAAATCTGGTCTTATCAATATAGAAATAGTCATTTACTCTTATTGTCTCAAAATCCTGTTGTCCTATTGCTACGGTTCTTGCCATAAACTTATCCTTTCCACCTTACACGTATGCTTTTTTGTTTTCTTGCTATATCCTATACCAACTGCCAGCACATGTCCGCCATACTCGTTTTCTTCCCCCAGTTTTCCCTGAAAACACAGTACATATTGTTTTTCCTTAATCTGCTCAATTGCTTCCTCAGGTGTATGGTCTACTTTTAATTCTAAGATAATCCCATCTGCTTTTTTATCTGACTTCGGGTAAAATACAAAATCTACATAACCAGTTCCGGCTTTATCTTCCCTCTCTACGCGGTAATAATCTCTGGCAGAAAGATAGACCAGATTAACAATTGATGCCAATTCGGCTTCACTATTATATGCAATCAGAGGCGACTCTGTATTATGTGCAAATTCCAGAATATCTGACATCGTTTGTGTATCTCCGGAAAGAGTTGCCGCCAGCATGCGGTCAGATTCTCTTGCCAACCGGTTGATATACCCTAAAGAGCTTTCTTTTTGCACCATATCTGCAAACCTGTCCATTAACTCCTTGTTCGGGATCCCGACGTTCCCATTGTGACAACTCAGAAAACCATAAACGACCATCGCTGAAAATATTTCATTTTTAGTCTGCAGATTCATAGATGTTGCTGCGTATTCCTGCACATTAGCAGGAACCTCTTCACCGGCAAGCATATAAGCAATGCTTTCCTTCACTTCATCCACATTGTTTTTAATATAATAAAAGATTTCATCATATGGTCCGGAACTTGTCCAGTAATTTGTCAGTCGGTTATTGCTTAATGCCGCCACTACGGAACGCGGGTTGAATATCCGTTCACCAGATGCCGTATAATATCCGTCATACCATTCCCTGAGCCCTTCCATACTCACCTTGGGGGAATCGCATATGCCCTGATACCGTCCGTAAAGATCTTCGACTTCCTGCTCCGTAAAACCAAAATAACCACTAAACCGTTGCTGCGCTGCCATGGAATACTCAAGAAACATATTTAATTCCGAACCGCTGGAATACTTGGCTATTGGCAGAATCCCTGTCATATAAGCCAGCAATACATAAGGCTGGTCCTTCAGCAAATCCTTTAAAAGCAGCAAGTATAACTTTTTATCTGCTTCTGTGACAAAAGACATATGAAAAACCGCATCCCATTCATCCAGCACAAAAACAAACCCTTCCCCGGTCTGCAAATAAACCCTCATCAGGTCCTCTGAAACCGCTGCGTTTTCCCTGAACCCGCAATTCGGATATGCCTTGTGCAGATCTTCCTTTAACAACGTTTTTATATAGGAAATATATTCTTTATAATTTCCACATTCATCTCCGTATTTACTAAAATCAATGTGGATCACATGATACTGGTTCCTGTATTTATCCACATTTCTTTTCCCAATCGCCAGTTTTCCGAACAAATTTTTGCTGTCAACCCCTCTGGAAAAAAATGCACTGACCATATTCGCCGCCGTTGTTTTTCCAAACCGCCTTGGCCGGATAATACATATATAATTACTCCCCTGTTCCACCAGTGGACAAAGCTCTTCAAGGAGCATCGTCTTATCCACAAAATACGGCTTCAATGCTTCGCTTTGGTACATGGTCAGTGATTTTATACTGTCTAAATAGAAACCCATATATTTATCTCCCTTGAATTTCCCACGCTTCTCACCAGACTATTTCCAGAACACCCGGGGCGGATAAACAAATTTATCCCGCCCTAGCTGTCCAATTTAAGTATACCTTATAACCAGACGTAATATCAAGCTTATTTGTAGTAACAATTCAGCCATCACAGTATCTGCCACTCCCCCCTGCCATTAGGCACGCTGTACCGGATCTTCCCTTCCCTTTTCAGCTCGCGGATCCTTCTATGTACAAGGGAAAGGTTCACCCCCATTTCCCCGGCAATTTCCTTTGCCGTGGTCTTGGGCTTTTGTGCCATAATGCCCAATATCACTTCCTTTTCCGCTTTAACCTCAGAACGGCGGGAAGTGCTGCACGCCTGCGGGATACGGACCACAGTAAGCATATCCGACTCATCCTTTATAAAAGAAGAGCTATTTTCTGCCGTGAGCCCTGTCAGCGTCCATGACTCGAAATAAACATCCATATAAGCCGGGAAAACCTCAATCCTGGCTATGTTACCGATCATATCTGCTATCTGCGCCTGCTCTATCACGCCCCCGTCTAATCTTTCGCGGATAGCTTCTATCCGGGTATCCAGCCGTGCATTCTGGAGAAAATTATCTTCCATGAGCTTAAGCTCTCCTTCCAGCTCTGCCCTCCTGCTTTCCAGCTCCTCATTTTTCAACTTAAAATCCACATCGGAGATGACCCCTTCCAGCAGCTTTTCCAACAATGTATCCTTCTGCCTGATAATTTTATCCAGCGAATTTTCCAGCCCTTCCTTTTTGCCAGACGAACCACTTCCGTTTAGAGCTTTCCTCAACACAGCCAGTGTCTCTTTCAGCAGGTCGTCCTTTTTCCTTTCCAGTTCCTGATATTTCTGATGGCAAAGCTGTTCCAGCAGCCCATACAGCTTCCTCTCATCAAGATGTACATTATCACAGCCGGTGCCTTCCCCCTTCTCTACCTTCCTAACCTGATCTCTTCGCATTTGCGGTTCCTTCCGCCCATTCTGCAGATAATTGCTGCATTTCCACTCTGTCACCCTGCCATCTTTCCTTTGCCTGACCGTACAGTAAAAAGGGCTGCCGCATAATCCGCAGTACAGTTTTCCTGAAAGGTCGTATTTTCCGGCACTGCTCCCTTTAAGATATTTGCGATCCCGGTTTCCATCCTGCTTCCTCATATCCAGTCCCCGGTTAGCCCTTTCAAACAGATCCTCGTCAATGACAGGCGGCACGGCATTTTCATGGAAAAGCCATTCTGATGGCGGATTCTTGCAGACCTGCTTACTCTCAAAATCATAATGCTGGCGGTTCTGGACAATGGTTCCCTTGTAAATCGGATTCCTGATAATATTCCTTAAAAGAGAAGGGGTGAGTTTTTTCCCTTTATGGTTACGGTACCCATTCTGGTAAAGGATTTCTGCGCTGCAGTGCATCCCATAACCGTTCGCCGAAAGATTAAAAATCATCCGCACCATTTCTGCTTCCCCCTGGTCTATCACGATGCTCTTATCCGGCAGTTTCTTGTAGCCGTATGTCTGGTTTGTAAGCACAAACCGTTTCCCTTCCTTCTGCCGGTTCTTGTGGGCATTGTTGATCTTCTTGCTCAGCTCCCGGCTGTATTCCTCTGCCAGGATAGCCTTGATTCCGGTGATAAGTGCATCATCCGGCGTATAAAATTTGTGCTCCAGGTACATAAACAGCCGTTTCCGGTTCCTCTGCATCCGGTCAAGGAACAGATACCAGTCCTTTGTGTTCCGCATAAGCCGGTCCTGGCTTTTGATGACAATGACATCGAATTTGTCACTCCCAAGATCCTGAAACAGACGGTTATATTCGTTCCGCCCTTTTACCGTAGTTCCGCTTTTCGCCTCCACATAAGCATCAACCAGCTCCCACCCCTGCTCAAAAACGCAGTTTTTTGCCTCCTGCACCTGCTTGACCAGCGCATCCTTCTGGGCTTCCTCCTCCGTGCTGCAACGGTTGTAGATCACTGCACGCAGCTTTTCCGTAGTTTCACCTCCCCCTTCCATGCATTATGAATATGTGTCTCTTTTCTGATCAGATCCAGCATACGCAGCTGTTCCTCTGATGAAATTTGTTTTTCCCGGACTAAAATATGCGAAATCTGTTCCATGATTTTTTGATCTTCTCCGGACATATTTCCGTTCCTCTCTTTTATGCAGGGCATTACTCTTAACAAAATTTTATGCTCGGATTTAAAATATTTTTCCAAAAATATCTGCTCGCAACCCATATAGTCATAGAAAGTGTTCTGAACGTTGTCACTCATGTATCTCTTTTTGAACGCAAAAAAGGCACATGGCTCACTACTGTTCCATGCGCCTTTATGCTGCTATTTTGGTATTCATTTTTTACCAACTATGCCAACTGCATAACCTCCTGTTCCCTGTCAAGCCTTGCAATCAGAAAAATGCAAAAAGGATAAAATACTGACAGGACAAAAATACAGACACCAAAATTCCAATACCGCTACGCCTATCCATGCCGGGCTGTCCGCTTTAAACAAACCAAGCATCGGTGCGATCAGACAAGATACAAAAAACACTCCATGTACCATAAGTAAATATTTGAGCCATCGGTCTGCTTTCGTCCGTGGCGGCACTGTCAAGCCTGCAAAAAATGCAGCTAATGACATGACCGCATAGCCCAGCAGGTCATAGTTGAACATTAACCCGCATTGCTGAAAGTCAAGAAGCAAGGCAGCCTGCTGTGTCAAATCATTTAGCCGGACAGTCGTTAGCTGGGCAAAATAAACCAGTAATATAATGGCTGTGTATATGGCAGAAAATACCACTGCAGCATAACCCGCTAATTTTACTTCCATTTCGGCAAAGTAAGCATATCCGCACATCATTAGCACAAAGCCAAACGCAATAAACATAGAAGAAAAATAGCTGCCATAATCAAAACCAAATAACATAGACAAGGCAAAACAGATTACCGCAATAAAATTAACAACAGAACCATACATTCCTATTTTCTTATTCAACAATCTATACCGTCCTTTCAAAAAGAAAATCAATATTTACATTTTCCCAGTTCTTCTCAAATATAATGTATAGTCATTCATCTTTTGCGATTTTTCTAAATACGTAATTCACAGTATCTCTCATCTCTTCTTCCCTTCTTTGTCATAAGACCACCTCCGATCTCAGATTCACTGGAACTGTGGTAATGTGTATCAAAAGAGGTTCAGTTTGTGCCTTTCTTGATCTTTAAATTATATTTTTCACACTCTGCCTCTAATTTGGGAAAATTCAGGCAGCGATTCCTGCCTGAAAATGGCTCATTGGATAGGTATTTCTTATACAGGACATTGGCTTTATTGCAGATTACCTCATTATTCGTCTGACACCATTCCAGTTCCAAAGTACATAACTTCTTATAATATCTGATATTTTCCCTATCTCTCTTAAAAATGGTGGTATCAACAAGCTGTAATTGATCTTCTTCAATAGGTATCATCAGATTAAAATTTAAAACGCCTAATAATTTTCCATTTACTTCAATTTTGGAAAAGTCCATAGAATTTTTCATGTTCTTATGTTTTTCCTTTAGCGATGAAAGTGGTATGCAATATTTGTGAACGCCACAAATAACAACAATCCCGATGAAAACCCTGTTATCCTTTCCTGCCTGTGGCGAAACAGAAAGCACTTTATCATCTATATTATGTAGATTACGGATGTATTTCATGTCCACCTTGTATAATTTAAAATCTGTCTGCATATATCTCCTCGTTAAAAATGGCTATGCGTTTCCACATAGCCATTTGTGTAGTAACTCCATTAGAGTTGCTAACGCTTTTAGCAGTCCACTTTGCGGTAGGACTCACCACTAATAGTATAATACCATATCTCTAAAAATAGTCAATCATTTTTCAAGATTCCTGCAAACTATTTCCCATTTCCGCTAAAACATCATGCCAAATTCTGCCCCGGCAGTTTCCTGCTAATCGTCATCGTTCATATCTCCCAGCAGTTCCGTCACCTCTTCCTCTGTCATATAGACAACGTCTGCAATTTTGTTATCCGCATCACGGATGATTTTGATATTGACGGTTCCAGCCGGGTTCATATTCAGCGTATAGAAGGAGCCTTCCTTTCGGATATCCAGAAAGATATTGACCAGTTGTCCTTGATAATAATAAGTCTTTTCATCGACCATCGTTACGCCTGCCGACTCATATTCCGTCATCTGCACTTCTTCCCGCTTCACCTTCACTTCATCAAATTCATCGACCCCATCCAGCTTGTCAAACAGCATGGATTGAAAATCCCACTTTTCATCCTCCAACGCTCGATCCAGCCAAAGTTCCAGTTCCGTTTCGTCCATGCAGTCCGCCAGAGTGGAGAAAAACGCAATTTCTTCATCATCATACGCCTTTTCTGCGAAGCCGGTAAATAGAGAAGAATTTGTATCAAGTCCGCGCACAGCAACAGAAAAGAAAGCAAAGTCACCTTCGTCATAGAGCTTTTCAAGCCATGTCTTTTGGGCATTTTCATCCAGCCGGGGGAAATTGATTTCAAACAGGGGCAGACTTCCGGCTTTATAATACCGCTCTATCTCTGAAGAATTATCCTCAATGCCCACGGCTGCTTCTTTGGGATAGACAAAATTATCATAGGAACGGCTTCCCTGTCCAATCGCAAGGACTGCTCCAACCGATTTATTAGCGGCATTTTTTCCCGCACTCGAGATGTCACAATCCCTCAGGGTAATGTTGTAAATATGCGCATTTTTCGCAACCCCAAACAGTCCTATAACCTCTGCGTCCGGGTCAGTCATGGTGAGTCCCCTGATCTCAAAACCGTTGCCGTTATAGGTCCCTGTAAAAGGGGCGTCCCATGTTCCGATGGGAACCCATTCACCTGCAGATAAGGAAATATCCGCCTGCTGCATATAATTCAGGTCCATGCCATACTTGCCCATGCCAATCGCTTTGAGCTGGGCTTCATTATAAACTAAATAATATGATGTTCCCTTAATCTCCAATGTTTCCATTTCTGACGAATTGTCTGCTGTCTGTAAATTATCAAACAGTGTCGGCACGGATTTCTCTACATTTATCGAATTTGGCACATCTGCTGCTGCGGCAGTAGAATAAATCCCAACGAAAGCCGCACTGACGATAATACACAGCGTCAGCATACCGGTCAAAAGCTGAATTGCTTTTGATCTTTTCTTAAATTTCATAATCGCACCTAACCTTTCTTTTAACAATTCTTTATTTTCGCTTAAAGTAACAGCACCGAGATTTTCCTTGTATTTCCCAACTGCAGCCATGGCGTCAAGCAAGGTTTTCCCATAGTCCTGCGCATGATCGCATCCCATTTTTGCGAGAACCGCCTCATCACAGGAAAATTCGCACGCCTTTGTGACTTCCCGGCTCATAAGATATACAAGCGGGTTAAACCAATGCAGACAGACCGTAATCTGCACCAGCCATTTATAGAACATATCCCGCCGCCTGTAGTGGGTCAACTCATGCAGGACGGTATACTGAAAATTCTGTTCAGAAATGTCCATGCCTGGCAGTACGATACACGGACGGAAAAAGCCAATCAGCAACGGAGAAGAAATCAACGGATTGACACATAGCTCTACCGGCTTTTGAATGCCTGCCCATTCTGCGGTGGCGGAGAGCCGGTCTAAAGTTTCAAGGTCGGAAACCGGGGTCAAGCCTGCCCTGATATACCGCACAAAGCCCTGATAAATCGTTATCTTTCGGATCAGCAGCCCCAGCGCAGCCACCAGCCAAACCAGCCAGACGTGATCTGTCAACAGCGCCCAGATCTCTTGTAATGGGCGGGTGCTTGCCAAATCCTCTGCCGGACTACTCACATTTTCCCCGCTCTGCTCCAAATTGGCAGCAGGAGCAAAACTATCTCCCGAAGGGTTTGTTACAGGTCGCCGTGACGGCAAAGATGCGGCTTGGGTGATTGCTTGATCGACAGCCTGATAAGTTTTCCCCAGCAGGTTTACTTCCGGTCCGAATGGAAGAAGCAGGCGAAAGACGACAACCAGCCAAATGTAATACTGCCACTGACGGCTGATTTTGTCTTTCAAAAAGTGCTTTCCCAAAAGAAAAGCCAGTATAAGCAAGCCGCCAGAAAAGGACATAGATAAGAAGATCTTCAAAACCGCGTTCATTGTGTCTCTTTTCCTTTCTCCAGAAGCTTTTTCAAGTCCTCGTATTCCTCGTCCGTCAGCAGGTCGCCCATGATCAGATTGGAAACCAGACCTTTTGCGCTGCCCTCATAAATTTTGTCCAGAAAATTTTTCGTCTGCGCTGTCTGGTACTCCGTTTCCGAAATGAGCGTGGTATATTCGTTGTGGCGTCCGATTTTTCTGGCGCTCAGAAAGCCCTTGTTCATCAAACGTGACAAAAGCACAATCAAAGTGTTTTTTTGACACGGTTTGCCTCTGGCTGCCAGCCCTTCCATGATATAGGGAAATAATGTCACCTTCTCCGGATTCCCCCATATGATTTTCATGATTTCGAGTTCGGCATCGGATATTTTCTGTACCATACTTTTGTCCTCCTAATTGTATGACATGTTGTTGACAATCAAAATATAACATGTTGTCGTCTTTCTGTCAAGTCCATATTTATAACAAAAATTAAGAACACGCAGCCTCCGCTATTGCGCCATTTAAAAAAATTTTCATATTGACAACTAAAATATATCCTGTTAAACTAACACAAAGCAAAGGAAGGATAAGCCCATGACTAAATTTTCAGTTACCACAAACAAAATGAACCAGCAACAGCAGCTTATTGTCAAAACTGACAATGGGCTTTTTGGGTTGTGTTCATAACAAGTGTCTTATCCTGGTTAAACTGAACTAAACGGTCAAAAGCTCGATACGAGTTTTTGACCGTTTTTATTATGCGCAGGGTAAAAACTTCCCTGCTCGCTTTGTCATAAGGGCTTCGGAAAGGAAGAAAATAATATGATCTGTAAGCGGTTAGCTCCAAATGAACGCCCGGCATTTCCTAAGCGGGCAATTATTACGGCAGGTATGCCCTACGGCAACAAAAATTTACATTTCGGGCATGTAGGCGGCATGTTTATACATGCAGACATTTTTGCACAATTTTTAAGAGACCGAATTGGAAAAGACAATGTGATCTTCCTTTCAGGAACAGATTGCTATGGCTCCCCCATCATGGAAAGCTATCGCAAGCTGCAGGAAACAGGGTATGAAGGTACTTTGGAAGATTATGTGCGTATTAACCATGAGAATCAGAAGAAAACCCTGGAAACCTATGGCATCAGTCTGGATTTCTTTGGAGCATCGGCTCTGGGAGAAGCCGGTTCGATTCACAAACAGGTATCAGCGAAAGTGTTTCACACTTTATACAAAAATGGATATATTAAGAAAATGTCCATGCCTCAGTTTTACGATGAGGAAAAAAAGATGTTTTTGAACGGAAGGCAAGTAACAGGGAAATGTCCTGTACCAGGATGCACTTCTGAGAAAGCATATGCTGATGAATGTTCATTAGGACACCAGTTTTTACCTTCGGAGCTTATCAATCCTGTCAGCCTGCTATCAAATAAAAAGCCTGTTCTCAGAGATGTGGAAAACTGGTATTTCGATTTAGAATATTGTGTTCATACGGTAAAAGAATATAATGAATTTTTACGAAAAAATACAAATACACGTAAGTATCAGTTAGAAACCGTCTGTTGTGTTTGAATTTGAAAATCTGGACGACCGTGACAAAGCCAAAAATGTATTGGAAGCCAGCAGCATTCATTATACTTCCGGGAAGACACTGGTTCCCTTCCGACTGTCCGGCAATGTAGAATGGGGCATCCCATTTCCGGAGTGTGAAGGATTAAAAGACCTCACCTTTTGGGTATGGCCGGAATCGCTATGGGCACCGATTTCCTTTACTTTGGCATATTTGAAAGCCCAGGGAAAAGCTGACGACTTATCCAGGTGGTGGTATGATGAAGAATCTAAAGTTTATCAGTTTATTGGAGAAGATAATATTTATTTCTATGCCATCGCCCAGACCGGGTTATTTACAGGATTACAGGTTCCCAAAGGGGAAGTACCGGATATGGAGAAAGTACACTTATCTCACATCATTGCCAATCGGTATTTGTTGTATATGGATACAAAAGCCAGCAGCAGTTCCGAATTAAAGCCTCCTATGGCAGATGAATTGCTTAATTATTACACCAAGGATCAGTTGCGAATGCATTTTATGAGTCTGGGGCTGTCTTCCAAAAGCACAAGTTTTAAACCGCAGGTATTTATGAAAGAGGAAGACCGGGTTGGCGTAGATATGGTTCTGAAAGATGGCAACTTAATAACCAATGTGTTTAATCGGCTGATCCGCACCTGCTTCTATGCTATTCAGAATAATTGTGATGGAAAAATTCCTGAGGGCGGAGTGAGCGAGCAAATAAAGCTTATGACAGAAAAAGCTGTTCTTGACTACGAGCGTTATATGTATAACCATGAATTTCACCGCATCTCTTATGTTTTAGATGATTTTATCCGGTCGATCAACAAACACTGGGTAAACAATGTAAAGCTTGCAGATGCCACAAATAATGCGAAATTCAGAAAACAGCTTATTATTGATTGTTTTTATGCCTGTAAGGTCATAGCTATACTGATCCATCCAATTGCACCGGAAGGGTGTGAAATGTTTAGAGAATATCTGAATCTGAGCGAAGAATTGTGGGATTGGAGCAATATATTTGAACCGGTTTCCTTTTATATTGCAGACGCAAAGAATCATAAACTGAAATATCTGGAACCGAGAGTGGATTTCTTTAAAAAACATGATAGCCAACTGGGAGAAATGTAAGTGATAAAGGGGGCAGCCTGCCCCCTCTCCTCTCTGCAAATCCCGATCCGCCCATATACATTCTTCAAAGCATCCATTTTTCCAAATAAGCAGCTACGCCATCCTCTTCATTTGAAAGTGTGATATCATCCGCAATATCTTTGACCTCTTGTACCGCATTGCCCATCGCTACACCAATACCGCATGTCTTTAACATACCTATGTCTGCAAAATCATCTCCAAAAGCAACGGTTTCTGATACAGCTACATGGCAGGCCTCACATACTGCCAGTATTGCCTTTTCCTTTGTAATCCCGCTTTTTGTAAACTTATACCAGTCACCGTCTGAAAATTGCTGACTGTCAAGTTCTGAAAAATGCCCGCATAATTTCTGTGCCAAGCCGGGATCGGGTATCTCAACACATATCTTCAAAGCTTCGTACTTAAAGTCTGCAAAATCCGTATATATGCTGTCCCCCCAGCTCTTATACTGCTCTTTGGGATTGGTTTTGTAATTCCAGTAATGTGCATCGATTGTGTCAACTGTAATTTCACAATCCGTACCACATATTTTTCTTGCCGATTCAATAAAGTCTTTTGTCTCTGCTGCTGAAAAAGAGGAAAAACATATAATTTTTCCTTTTACCCGCACTAATGCCCCACCGCTGGAAATGAGAATATCCGGCTCCATTTCTTTTAAAAAG
>ERZ808054.872-NODE-872-length-21712-cov-13.174162_pt1 | contig 21712 bp, 20 predicted proteins | sample MGYA00380201_ERZ808054 | MGnify/ENA primary metagenome ERZ808054 (study PRJEB31490, sample SAMN06133419) | mouse gut metagenome | isolation source: Z5_2 | host: mice | place: China: Chengdu | collected 2015-05 ... | reverse complement strand
TAAGATTTTTCGTTTCAATTACATATTTGCTCATTGCGAAACCTCCCTTTTATGAAATAAAAGTTTTTCATGTCTGCCATTCTACCACGCCAACCTTGCATTAACCTTGCACCAATCTTGCATTAACCTTGCAATTTGAAAAAGACGATTTTTACAAATAATTACTCCCGCCATAGGGGGCGGGAGCTGATTAGTTTATCAAAGGGAAAAACAGGGTGAAAATTGTTCCTTTTCCCGGTGTGCTGTCTGCCGTTATTGTTCCGTTTAATTTATCAACAAGCTCATGTACGATAGACAGACCAAGACCGCTGCCTTTTTCAGACCGCCCTTTATCGCATTTATACAGCCGATCAAAAATATGCTTTAAGTCCTCCTTGCCAATCCCTATTCCATTATCAGACAGGAGAATTTTTATATTCCTGTTCTGTTCCGATAAAGCGACTTCAATTTTATCTGCATGGCTATGGGAGATTACATTTTGTATAAGGTTGTTTAATATCCGCATATATCCGTCCGGGTCAATCTGCACCCGGAAAGGCTGTTCTGGAATGTCAATCGTGAAATCTACCTGTGTATCTTCAAATATCGGTATCCAGTCGATTAGTATATTCCGTGTCAGCTCTGTTAAATCAATCTCCGCTATGTTCATGGAAAATTCATTAGAACCTAACCTAAACCAATCAAAAAGCACATCTATATATTCTTTCAAGTCATGCGCTTTCCGGCGGGCAGTTTCGATATAGTCATCACGTTCTTTTCCGTCAACAATCCCTTTGTGTGCAGCGTCCAAATACCCAATCAAAGTGGTAAGCGGTGTCCTTACATCATGGGAAAGGCTCGTCATAAGCTGCCTGTTTGTTTCGTCCGTCTGGTGATAGGCAGAAAGCCTTTTTTCATAAGACAGGATAATATCGTTGATTGCATAAGCAAGAGGGGCAACAAGCTCATGTGTTTCTGCTAAAATACGCCTGTTTCCATTCCCATTTTTTATATCTTCCAAAGCGTCAGATATTTCCGAAATCTGCTTTTTTACACGCCGGACGGTCAGCGCAGAACTGCAAACAGATAAAAGGACAATCATTATTTCAATCACAATGATAGCTTCTGTATACAACGGTCATACCTCCTTACTGAAACGGTAGCCAATCCCTTTTACTGTCTGGATATATTTAGGGCTTCCGGGATTTTCTTCTATTTTTTTCCGTAAACGGCTAATGATTGCCATAATATTACTATCATCATACACATATTCCTCGCCCCATACCTTTTCATATATTTGCTGTTTTGTTAGTATTTTTCCTTGATTTTTAGCAAGGAACAGAAGAAGATCAAATTCTTTCGGGGGAATTTCATATTCTCCATTTATTGTGACAATGGAACGGCTATTAAAATCAATCGTCAACCCGTCAAACTCAAATTTCTGTGTCTGTCCGTCTTTTTGGTTGAAGCGGGTATAGCGTCTAATCAATGAAACAGTACGGGCAACCAGCTCGTCCATATCAAAAGGTTTTGTTAAATAATCATCGGCTCCCGCCCGCAAGCCACGCACTTTTGAAGCACTGTCATTTTTTGATGTAAACATTAAAATAGGCAGACTGCTTTCCTGTCTAATCTGTTCTAATGTTTCAAAACCATCGAAACCGGGCATCATTACGTCCAGTATGACAAGCTGATATTCCTTTTCTTTTAGTTGCAGCAAGCCGGATTTCCCGGAATAGCAGCAGTCAGCTTCTATACTCTCTTGTAAAATACTTTGTTTAATCAATGCACAAAGCTCTTTATCATCATCAATAATTAAAACTTTATTCATGTTTTTTCTTCCTTTCTGCTTTCAAGCGGGCATCTGTTGGTTTTTCAGCGTTCTTTGGTATCAACCACAAGCGGCTGAATTTTGCCACACCCGGTATACGGTTTTCCTCACATAACTTTTGCACCCGTCTTTCTGAAATGCCCCATTTTTTCGCCGCTTCTGGGGCAGAAATAAACTCTAACATTTTCGGTCTCCCTCGCTTTCCTAAGTTCTATCGCTATAATTATATACGGTCAGCCGAATAAATTCAAGAAATTAAATAATGCTTGGCATTTTAATCGTCTTGTACGGTGTTGTAGGTAGTGAGAGAACTATCACGAGGGTTTGGGATATTTCCCAACAAGCAAATCTGTCCGGCAAGCCGCATACGGGCAGATTTACGGAAAAGGGTACTCTTTTCCTATGCTTGCTCCGAAACTTATTCTTCTTTGAAAACGTAATTTACGGCGGATTTTCATTACCCGAAACAACAGCCCTACTCGCATGGAAAAGCATTTTCCGTTTAGAGCAGTAAAAATTCCCCTTGTGTTGACAGAACTGTTGTGCCGGGGATTTCCCAATAAAGGGCTTTTACTCCCTGTGCATAACAACCGTAACTTTGCTATTATCAGATTATCGGCGCAGGGTAAGCGTTCTCAGTAATTCGGATTGCTGTTCTCTTGGGGTAAACAGTTCCGGGCATGGAGCCGACAATCGCGTCCAGTCTGTAAATGCTAAACCTTATACTGTTTGAGAATATCATTTTGATACTGATCTTTAGAATCTCTCTATAAATTTCCAATGTTTTTGTATGCCTGTTCCTTTCGTTTCCATTCCGGCGGCTGTATTGTTTTTCCGATATAGAGAGAGGGAAGGATAGGAAGGGAATAGGTATTTTATAAATCAGTATTTATTTATATCTTTATTTAATTGCATTGGATTTTCCGACGTCGGATTACCCGGTATCGGAAAATCCAATATCGGGTTTCCCAATATCGGACGGTTCATGTTGTGTCTTGCTTGGAAAATCGCCATAGCTTCATTACCCATTTTGCTTTGTATTTGTTACGCTATAGAACGCCATTTTGCCGGGTTAAGGTATAAATCCTTGCCCTCAATAAAAATGCGCCCGGAAAGCCGCATATAACAAGGCTCTTGTTGCTCCTAATGCGTAACATAAGGGTATAAAAAAGCGGCGTTCCTGTTCTCCTTGTTTGGAGATAAAGAAACGCCGTGCCTTTGGAGTATTTCTTTATTCAGTTTTTCAATGCTGGGGGCTGGTGTTTGGGCTTGCAGGATTCCGGGCGGCATATCAAGGCGCTTTCCCTCAAAAGTAGTAAATTGGTAGTAAATTTTGCTTGAAATCCTGCGTGTATGCCCGTAAATCAAGGCTTTTTTGAGATAATCAATCATTTTACCATAAAAACGCAGGATTTCCCAGTGTTTATGCGGAATTCCCAGGATTCTTCGGCCATCTTGGATGCCATTGCTGAACCGCCTTTGGCTGTTCCGGATCCAATCCTTCTAAGAGCCAGCGGAGCTGCTGTGCCGATATCTGTTTTGCTTCTTCACCGGTTCTGGGCCACTTTAGTCGTCCGCTTTCATAACGCTTGTACAAAAGACAGAACCCGTCTCCTTCATAGTGGACTGCCTTGATCCGGTCTGCCCGCCTGCCGCAGAAGAGGAACAGGGAATTGCTGTACGGATCAAGGTTAAAGCTGTACTGAATGATATCCGCCAGCCCATCGAGCTGCTTCCTCATATCTGTATATCCGGTACGGATATAGACATTTTCCACATGGGAGATATCTCCTGACATGACTGCACTGCTTTCAGAATCATTGTCAGTGATTCACCGGATGTATCTTCAAAAATTTCAATGCAGATGTCCCTGATATGCAGTATGGCTGCGGGAGCAGAATGGGACGTGCGTCTGTCAGGAAGAGATACTTCTGCAAACTCAGAAGATACTTCCGGTAAAAGGGCCATATTCCGATCAGGCCGTGAATGGGTACTGTTATGCTTTCGTGGAAGTTCTTCAGGAGCAAGCCTGCGTATTTTGGCAATCCAGTAATAATATCTTTTTAAAGAAACATGATTCTGTTCACACCATGCCTGGTTTGTCAGACCGGAGGCCCTGCATTGCCGAATGACATCCAGCCAGTATTGAAGTTTCACCTGCTTATCAGGAGTTAGAGATGAAATATCCATGAAATCGCTCCTCTTCTTAGATTTAGAGTTTTGAGAGTTGACACTAAAAACTCTAAGCCTAAGTTTACAGGAAAATACCGAAGATTTCTCTACACTTTCTTATTTGACGCTTACTTTAAAAAATGTCAAATAAGTTTCCTAAAACTATCAAAAAACTGCCATAAATCTTTCAAGAAAAACTGCAAAAATACCGCAGAAATATTGTTTTATTTCTCAATATTTACTTGCACCTCTTATACTTTCGATTGCTCACATAACCTTTTCTTTCTTCTCTGCATCCATTTCAGACCGAAGCCATTTACATATCGTTGATGCTTCAGGCAAATCTTATGAAAACTGTTGCAATTATTACAAAGAGATAGAGGTAGCGGCAGATATGGCAATAGAAGCCCTGCAAGACGTTACCAACCAAACCGGGCATATTTTTAGGGTTGTTTCCGGGGATGATAATATTGAGTATTGCAAATTAAAAGCTGGTGAAATCGTGAAAAAAGCAGTAGGTGAAATATTATATCATTGGGAAAAATAAACACATTAAAGCCCTTACTGCTTTTTCCAGTAGCAAGGGCTTTTATTTTATGAAACTATATTGAATTGAGATAAATTTGAGATAAAACCACCATTCCGACAGAAGTGCAACAACAAATTTTCCTTTATTTCCGGGCTTTTCCGGCTCTAAAATCAGTTAAGGCTCTTCATCGTCGGGAACAACAAAACATCCCTGATCGCCGGCGAGTTAGTCAACAGCATCACCAGTCTGTCAATGCCATACCCGATGCCTCCGGTCGGCGGCATGCCGATATCGAGCGCATTCAGGAAATCGTCATCGGTATGGTTTGCTTCTTCGTCTCCGGCCGCAAACGCCTCCTCCTGTGCCCGGAAACGCTCCCTTTGGTCGATCGGATCGTTCAGCTCCGAGTAAGCGTTGCACATCTCACGGCATGTGATGAACAGTTCGAAACGTTCCACATAATCCGGCTTGTCCGGCTTTTTCTTGGTAAGGGGAGAAATTTCTATCGGATGATCGGTAATAAAAGTCGGCTGTACCAGATGTTCTTCCACAAATTCCTCGAAAAACAGGTTCAGAATATCTCCCTTTTTATGTCTTTCTTCATAATGGACATTTTTTTCGTCGGCAATTTTCTTTGCCTCCGCCGTATCCTTAATCTCGTCAAAGTCAACGTCCGCATATTTTTTTACGGCTTCCGTCATCGTCATCCGGGCAAAAGGTTTCCCCAAGTCGATTTCCACATCGCCATAAGGAATCAGCGTTGTTCCGCAGACTTCTTCGGCCACATGGCGGAACATGTTCTCCGTCAGCTCCATCATGCCGTTATAATCCGTATAGGCCTGATACAGCTCCATCAGGGTAAATTCCGGATTATGTCTTGTGTCGAGACCTTCATTCCGAAAAACCCGTCCGATTTCATAAACTCTTTCCATACCGCCCACGATCAGCCTTTTCAGATAAAGTTCCAGAGAGATGCGAAGTTTTACGTCTTCGTCCAACGCATTGTAATGTGTTTCAAAAGGTCTCGCCGCCGCGCCGCCCGCATTGGACACGAGCATCGGGGTTTCCACTTCTAAAAATCCCTGCCCGTCCAGATAGCGTCTGATGGAACTGATGATTTTAGAACGCATAACAAAGGTTTTTTTAACCTCTTCATTCATAATCAAGTCCGTATACCGCTGGCGGTAACGGATATCGGTATTCACAAGGCCGTGGTATTTTTCAGGCAGAATCTGCAGGCTCTTGGATAACAGTGTTACCTTTGCGGCATGAATCGAAATTTCGCCTGTTTTGGTCTTAAAAACTTCGCCTTCAATACCGACAATGTCGCCCACGTCATATTTCTTAAAGTCCGCATAAGCTTCCTCGCCAATGCTGTCTCTTGCCACATAGGACTGAATGTTTCCCTGCAGATCCTGAACATTGCAGAAAGATGCCTTGCCCATCACACGTTTGGACATGACACGGCCCGCTATGGATACGGTCTGTCCTTCCAGCGCATCGAAATTGTCTTTGATTTCCTGACTGTGATTTGTCACATCATATTTCGTAATGGCAAAAGGGTCTTTGCCGCTTTCCTGTAAAGCGGCCAGCTTCTCCCGCCTTACTTTCAAAAGCTGATTAATATCCTGAATCTGTTGTCCGTTTTCCTGATTCCGTTGTTCTGCCATCCTGCTAACCATGCCTTTCTCTCAGTCCGCCGCCCCGCCGCTTTCGTATCCCCTGCGGCCGCGCCGTAACTGCTTTCGTTGAATATGTTAATTGGATCTCTGAATCGTCAATACCTTATAACGTAAAACGCCTGCCTGTGTCTCGACTTCCACAACATCGCCGACCTTACTGCCGATCAGCGCTTTTCCTACCGGGGATTCATTGGAAATCTTGCCTTTCAGGCTGTTTGCCTCGGTAGAACCTACAATTTTATACTCCAGTTCTTCCGCATACTCCATATCGAGAATTGTTACCTGGCATCCGATATTGATTTTATCCAGATCAACTTCGTCTTCCACAACGACTTCCGCGTTCTTTAAAATCTTCTCCAGTTCTTCGATTCTTGCCTCAATATCGCGCTGCTCATCTTTTGCCGCATCGTATTCCGCATTTTCCGATAAGTCGCCCTGTTCCCGTGCTTCTTTAATTTTCTGGGCAACTTCCTGACGTTTGACGACTTTCAGCTCATGAAGCTCATCCTCATATTTTCTAAGACCCTCATAGGTTAAAATGTTCTTTTTTTCTTCCATGACGATACGCCCTTTCCTGTCCTTGCTTTGTTCTTTTTTTCTGTTGTTTTCAGCATGCGCTCTCCTGGCAGATGTCCGGTCAGGGGAGGGTAATGTCTGATTAACTCATTTATCATAACCACTTTTTACCACAGTGTCAAGGTATTTCCGGGGAGACTGATAGAAAATTCCCCTGTACTTTCTTCTGAATAACGCTTCTTTTTTTTCCGACGAAGCAACGTCCAGATAAATGCCTCCTTCTTTCAGCATACGGTACGGCATCGCTCCGGCATATCCATAGTCCAAAAACAAAACCGGAATTTGTCCGACCGGACGGATAAAACGAACGGACGGCGCTTCCGGACTGCGAATGATCTGGCTGACCAGACCATACTCGTAATACAGTTCTTCCGCATACGCATGAATCGCCTGTTCCAAATATCCTGTACCGGACTCCACGGTCTGTTCCGTTTCCGTTCCGAAGCCGGCAGTTCCGATTGTTTCCGCTTCTGTTCCGAAGCCGGCCGTTCCGGTTGTTTCCGCTTCCGCCCGGGTTCCGATCTTTCTTCCCGTTTCTGCCTCCGCCCGGATTCCCGTATTTCCGCCCGGTTCCGTTCCTGCTTCCGTTTCGATTCCCGCATCTGCCGTTTTGCGGCTCCCGCCGCAGTTCTCCCCGGCATCTCCTGCCTCATAAAAAATCGTGAGAGCGTTTATGCACGGCAGATAGGGCGCGATCATCTCCGCAAAGTGCTGCATCTGTTCTTCCGGGAAAAAAAGAGTTCCCATCAAGATCACCACCGATTCCGGCCCGGTCATGCCGGCTTTTCTTCCCTGAAGCGGAAACCGTTCCCGTAAAATTCTTTCGGACAGCGGAAAACATACAGCCAAAAATGTTTCCGTCCATGCCTGCTGTCGATATATTTCCGATTTTGAGGAAGTATCCTGATTTTTCTCTTCCGGCTCCGCCAGCAGATACCGCACCTGTGGTTGTATTAAAATCCTGACACCGCCTGCGCACAGCGGATGTTCTTCCGCGCTCTCCTGCATCAGTTGAAACAGCTTTTCTCTCTTCCATCCTTTTTGCAGTCCGGGAATTAAAAACGTGACAACTGTCATTTCTTCTTTTTCCACTACAAAGGAAACCGGCCTGATTTTCTGCCAGAAGTGTTTTTTCCGATATTCAGGGCGTCCTGTCATCGATTCTTCCGTAACATAATAGAATATTGTTTCGCTTCTCATATGAGAATATACGCTACATCTGTCCGATTAATTCCTCCAGCGCCGCAAAATCTTCCACCGTATTTACCTGTTCTCTGAGTCTTGCGGAATGCGGCATTCCGGCAGTATACCAGGAAACATGTTTGCGCATTTCGCGCACCCCCGTATATTCGCCTTTGTATTGCATCTGGAGCCTCGCATGGCGCAGCATCGTTTCCCTGCATTCCTCTCCGGTCTTAGGCGGAAGTTTCGTTTTATCCGTCAGGTAAGCGTTAATTTCCCGGAAAATCCAGGGATTTCCCCTTGCCGCACGGCCGATCATAATCCCGTCGCAGCCGGTCTGCGCAAGCATCTTTGCCGCGCTCTCACCATCCGTAATATCACCGTTGCCGATGACCGGAATGGACACGGCTTCTTTGACTTTCGCAATGATTTCCCAGTCCGCCCGTCCCGCGTAGAACTGCTCTCTTGTCCTCCCATGCACCGTAATCGCCGCTGCTCCCGCGTCTTCTATGACTTTGGCCATCTCCACCGCGTTGATATGGTCTTTATCAAAACCGCTGCGAATTTTCACCGTAACAGGCTTTTGAATCGCACGCACCACCGCGGCGACGATTTCTCCGGCCAGTTTCTGGTTTTTCATCAGCGCAGAGCCTTCTCCGTTATTGACAATCTTGGGCACGGGGCATCCCATATTGATATCCAGAATGGAAAAGGGCCGCTCTTCGAGCTGTTTTGCAATTTTGCCCATAATATCGGGATCGGAACCGAACATCTGCAAAGATACGGGGCCTTCCTGCGGATGAATTTCCAGTAAAGATTCCGTATTTTTATTGTTATATAAAACCGCTTTGGCACTGATCATCTCCATGCAGACGAGCCCCGCCCCCTGTTCTTTGCACAGCAGACGAAAAGGCAGGTCCGTAACACCTGCCATCGGAGCGAGTATGATTGAATTGTTAAGCGTTACATTACCGATTTTCATAACAGTCCGTCAATGTTCTCCTTTAATATAAAAATTCTGTAATACAGGCTCAGGGATTCAAACATTTCCTGTCTGTTCCTGCGGATTTCCCGTACCATAAGGCCGCTGCTGATCTCATCATAGAGAAGATCTTCTTCTTTGGCATCGGTTTCCAGCGAAATACTGCCGTCTTCTTCAAATACAATCGTGAAAATGCCGCCGACTTCTTCCGTAAAAAGAACGCAGATAATATGCAGTTCTTCTTTAATTGAATCCGGAACCGCAGCAAACTTTTCATTATAAAAATATTTTTGCTCATAAGCGTTTGCACCGCAGAGCACGATGCGTCCGTCCGCCATAATACTGCCTCCTTTTCCCGCCTTAAACATAACCGTACAGCCCTCTGACGGAAACCTCACCCGCATAGACTGTCTTCATCACGCCGTTTTCCGTTTCCACCAGAAGTTCTCCGGTAGTGCTGATGCCTCTTGCAATCCCTGTATAATTTCCTTTCGGGTCCAGCACGTTTACTTCCGCGTTCAAATTCAGCAGATGCCTGCTGTATGCCTCTATCAGCAGACGCAGATCAAGGGTTGTGACAAAAGTGTCATAATTATGTTCGAAGCGTTCCAGAACGCGCTCTATCAGCGCAGCTCTGGAGATCGAAAGCCCGGTTTCGATTTTCAGGGAAGTCGCCGTCTGTCTGATTTCTTCTGGAAACTCTTCCGGCGCGGCGTTATTGACATTGATGCCGACGCCGATGACAACATGGCGGATATAATCCATCTCCGCATTTAATTCCGTTAAAATACCGCATATCTTCTTTTTATTAACAACAACATCGTTCGGCCACTTGATGCCCGCATGCAGACCGGTCGCTTCCGTGACCGCTTCCGCCACGCTGAGCGCCATGACAAGTGTCAGCATGGAAGCCTTATCCGGCGCAAAATCCGGTTTCAGCATGATCGTCATGTAAATGGCGGTGCCCGGCGGAGATTCCCAGTATTTCCCGCGTCTTCCGCGTCCGGCATTTTGCTTTTCCGCCACAACGGTCGTTCCGTGGGATTCGCCTTCTTCCGCATATCTTGTGGCATCTATATTCGTAGAGCCGGTTTCCTCGAGATAAAATAACTGCCTTCCGGCCCATTTTGTTTTCAGCCTGCTCAATATTTCGCTTCTGGAAAGCACGTCCGGACTTTCCAAAAGGCGGTATCCTTTATGAGAGACCGCATCGATCCGATAGCCTTCCTCCTTCAACTGGTTGATCGCTTTCCAGACCGCCGTCCTGGAAACACCGAACTGATCGCACAACTGCTGCCCCGACACATAATCCCGGCTGTCCCGCAAAAGTGCAAGAATGTTTGATTTATCTGTTTTCATATCTTCCTCCACGCCGCCGTTTCACAACCCTCTTCCGAAAAGTGCTGTGTTTCAGCCATTCTCCGGCATTCCGATCGTAACTGCCATCACGGCCTTGATCGTGTGCATGCGGTTCTCCGCCTCATCAAATACGATGGACTGCGCGGACTCGAATACTTCATCGGTCACTTCCATTTCCGCAATGCCGAATTTTTCGCTGATCTCTTTGCCGATTTTCGTATTCAGATCGTGAAAAGCAGGCAGACAGTGCATGAACACGGCATTTTCTCCCGCGTTTTCCATCGCGCGGCGGTTGACCTGATAAGGCATCAGATCATGGATGCGGCTCGTCCAGACTTCGTCCGGCTCGCCCATGGAAACCCACACGTCCGTATAAATAACGTCCACATTTTTCGTGCCTTCCTCCACGTCTTCCGTCAGGCGGATGCTCCCGCCTGTCTGCGCCGCGATTTTCTCACAATCCGCCACAAGATCTTTTTCCGGAAAATAAGCTTTCGCGGTGCAGGCCGTAAAGTGCATTCCCATTTTTGCACAGGCCGCCATCAGGGAATTTCCCATATTGTAGCGGGCATCGCCCATATACGTCAGTTTTATGCCCTGTAAATGCCCGAAATGTTCCCGGATTGTCAGTAAGTCCGCAAGCATCTGGGTCGGATGAAACTCGTTGGTCAGGCCGTTCCACACGGGCACGCCCGCGTATTCCGCCAGCTCTTCCACGATCTTCTGTTCAAATCCCCGGTATTCAATTCCTTCATACATCCGGCCAAGCACTCTTGCCGTATCGGCGATGCTTTCTTTTTTCCCGATCTGGGAGCCGGCCGGGTCAAGATAAGTCGTTCCCATACCAAGATCGTGCGCCGCCACTTCGAAAGAACAACGGGTTCTCGTACTCGTTTTTTCAAAAATCAGGGCAGCGTTCTTTCCCCTCAGAAAATCCACGGAGATTCCTTTCTTCTTTTTTTCCTTAAAATCCGCCGCCACATCCAGCATATATGTTATTTCTTCCGGTGTAAAATCCAGAATCTTCAAAAAATTACGTCCCTTTAAATTGATTTCCATTTTACTCACATTCCTTTCCCAGTCTTCTCCAATTCCAGAATAGGACGGTTCCGGAGAACCGTCCTATCGTATACATTGTCATGCAGTTATTTTATTGCTCAGTCTTTGAAAATCGTTTTTGCGGATGCCGCCAGCCCTGCCATTCCCTGAATCTCGGAAGGAATGATAATCTTGGTTGCCTTGCCGTCCGCCGCTTTTTCAAAAGCTTCCAGACTCTTGATGCGCAGAACCGCTTCGTCCGCGCCCGCCTCACGAATCATACGAATACCGTCTGCGGTAGCCTGCTGTACTTTCAGAATCGCAGCTGCCTCACCTTCCGCCTCGCGGATCATCTTTTCTTTCTGCGCTTCCGCACGCAGGATTGCCGACTGTTTCTCGGCTTCTGCTTCCAGAATCGCGGATTCTTTCTTACCTTCCGCAACAAGGACTGTGGATTTCTTCTCACCTTCCGCACGCAGAATCGCCTCACGGCGTTCACGCTCCGCTTTCATCTGTTTCTCCATCGCATCCTGAATCGCTGCCGGAGGAATGATGTTCTTTAATTCGACCCGGTTTACCTTAATGCCCCAGGGATCCGTTGCAATATCAAGGGACGCTCTCATCTTCGTATTAATAACTTCTCTGGAAGTCAGCGTCTGGTCGAGTTCCATCTCACCGATGATATTTCTCAGTGTCGTAGCCGTCAGATTTTCAATCGCCATAATCGGATTTTCCACGCCGTACGCGAACAGTTTGGGATCCGTAATCTGATAAAATACGACCGTATCGATTCTCATCGTTACGTTATCTTTTGTAATAACCGGCTGCGGCGCAAAGTCTACAACCTGCTCCTTCAAAATAACCCGCTTCGCCACCTTATCTACGAAAGGCATTTTAAAATGAATACCTACCGGCCACGTCTGCTGATAAGCGCCGAGTCGTTCTACAACATACGCATATGCCTGCGGAACGATCTTAATGCAGGACGCCAAAAGAGCAATCACTAAAATAAGCAACACAAGAATAAAATAAAGTCCCTCCATAATTAAACCTCTTTTCTTTCTTCTACAATCAGTTTCACGCCATCGACACCGAGTACCGTAACAACCGTTCCGACCGGCAATACCACGTTATGAAAACTGCTTCTTGCAGACCATTCCATACCGCCCGTATTCACCTGGCCGATGCCTTCCAGATTGTTAATCTCGCTGATGACAATCGCCTGTCTTCCGATCATGCTTTCTACATTCGTTCTGATTCTATCTCTGTTAAAATATTTGACAGCAACCGGTCTTGTAAAATACAGAAGAAGCCCCGATACGATCAGAAAAATCAGAATCTGCAAAGCGAGCGGTGTTCCCGGTATCGAAATCAAAGCCGCCGCCAGCGCGCCTCCCGCAAACCAGATCGTCGTAAGCCCCATCGTAATCAGCTCAATGACTATCAGGATTACAAGAATCACCAGCCATGCCACTGTCATATTTACATCCAACATCGCCATCACCTTTCACCCCTTTCCAGTTTATCTTACTATATTATCCGGGCAGAAACAAGGTTTTCTGAAAAGCTTTCTTTTTTTCTTTATTATTTCAACAGGTCATAAGAACGCTAATGATAAATGCTCCGGATCATTCACAGCCGCACGGCCGGAAATTCCCCGAAGCATCCTGTTATCTGAATCTGTCTGCCCGATACCCTGCACGCCTGTAGACGGCACCGCCCAAAAAGCATTCATTCCTCAGCCCGTGAGTCCGTGCCGGCATTACCGGCCCGGCATAAATCTACGGCCGAAAGAACGCATTTTTTCAATCTTTACCAGAACACCTGATTATCAATCAGAATCCCTTCGTGGTTACCCGCTCTTCTGAAATGCGTGGCGCCGCCCACATTGCTCACGCCCGCCATTGCTTCCTGCGCTGCGGTATAACAGCTCGGCGCAATGTCGGTATTATAAATTCTGGCAACCTTGCCGTTCATTGCCGGCGTAAACTGCCCCGACGCGTAAATAACGCCCGAAATTGTATTCGGGTATGCGCCGCTCCGCACTCTGTTCATAACGACAGCCCCTACCGCAAGCTGTCCCTGATATGATTCGGACCCGGCCTCGCAGTAAATCAGCGCCGCCAGAAGCCTGAGATCGTCCGCATCCGTGATCACCGCCTGATTCGCGTCCTGCATCGCTTTCTTTCTTGCCTCCTCGGCTTCGGCTTCCCGCTGTCTGATGACTTCCATCGTCTCTCCCGCATCGATATGAAAATCCACTTCTACAAATTCCGCAAGAACATAGGCGTCATCATGAAAAAAATCCACCTTTATCCATTCATCGTCCATGACTTCTACGACATTCAGCGCATCATTCTGTGCCAAAAGCCCCAGAACTTCCGAATCCGTATCCGGTTCCTGCCGCACGCGCAGCGTCTCCGCCTCGTTCAGTATAATCAAATTTCCCACTTCGCCGGCCAGCTCTTCCGCCTCGTCTTCAAAAAGAAGAAACTCATCGCTTGCCCATCCAACCAGTTCTCCCGATTGCAGCTTGGTCCATCCGTCTTTTCTCTCCAGAATTTTTCCGCCGCAGTCCTTATAGAGAAGTCCTACCTTCTCCGATTCTTCCGACGCCTCTGCGCGTACATTCAGCGCCACCTGTACATCTGCCATTACAAGATCGGACTTTTCTTTCTCCGCTTCTTCTACAATCTGTGTCAGCGCTTCGATTGCTTCTTCATTGCCATCAGCGCCCGGCTCAATCACATTGGAAATACCCACGTTCAAAGAATCCAGATAATCCTTCGTACCGGACGCAGCTGCTTCTAATTTCATTCCGCAAAGCATGGCCAGACTGATCATCCATCCGGCCAGCATAAGGAACATGCCTCTGCCTTTTAACATGAATGCTTACCTCCGCTTTTTTCTACTTTGTTACAATTATTACGAAAATATTAAGTAATTGTTTTGCATTATTCTAGCAAAACATCTACCCTTTGTCAAGTTTTCACAGATTTTCTTTAATTTATAAGCAGAAATAAGCACAAAATTGTTACAGGCTCTTAGTTTTTTCGACACATGCGGCAAGCGCTGCCATCACGGCGCCGCGCATGCCCCTTTCTTCCAGCACACGCACACCCTGAATGGTCGTGCCGCCCGGCGAACATACCATGTCTTTCAGTTCCCCCGGATGTTTTCCGCTTTCCAGCACCAGCTTTGCACTTCCGTAAACGGCCTGCGCCGCAAATTCATAAGCCTGTGCACGCGGCATTCCCGCCGCCACACCGGCGTCCGCCATCGCTTCGATGAACATAAAAACATAGGCCGGGGAACTGCCGGATACCGCGCCGGCCGCATCGATCAGTCGTTCCGGCATGAGGTCTGCCTTTCCAAAACTTTCCATGAGTCTGAGGCTGTAATTTTTCTCTTCCTCCGATACCGCTTCGCCGGCGCAGACGCCCGTGCAGCCCGCGCCCACAAGCGCCGGGGTATTGGGCATGCAGCGCACCAGTTTCATTTTTCTACCGAAAGCCTCTTCGAGCCAGGCAAGGCTCTTGCCCGCCGCGACGCTGATGACCAGCGTATCCGGTTTTGTTACATCTTTGATCTCCCGAATTACTTCTTCCAGAAACTGCGGTTTCACCGCGAGCACAAGAACATCCGCCCGGGCCGCCGCATCCGCATTTTTTTCCATCGTCTGAATGCCGAATTCGGCCGCCGTTTTTTCCCGCGTCTCGCGTGTTTTGGCCGTTCCGATGATATCCTCCGGCTTTACAATATCTTTCCGAAGCATTCCTCCGATCACCGCCCTGGCCATATTCCCTAACCCGATGAATACAATTTTCATTTTCCGTACCTGCCTTTCTTCTATATTTATATCCTTATATATTTATATCCTTATATCCGACATATGCCGCACTTCAAAAACCACGCCTGTTTGTCAGCGCAAACCGCTCCGGGACAATTCTGTCAAATGAGAACGATTGCGGCACAAACCGGCCGCCGGCCATGTCTCACCTACGTCTTTGTCTTGCCGCCTCAAACAGTAAGATCGAAGCCGCTACCGCCGCATTAAGCGATTCCACTTTCCCCGCCATCGGGATCTTGACGGAGTTATCCGCGCATTCCGCCGTTTCTTCCCGCAGCCCGTTTGCCTCGTTCCCGATCAGAAATGCCGTTCCGTTTCGGTAACCGCATTCATCATATACGGCCGCGCCGCGCAGATGCGCCGCATGAACGGCAATCTTCCGTTCCTGCAGCTTTCCGACAGTCTCTTTCAAATCCGCCACATAGAGAAACGGCATCCGGTAAATGGACCCCATCGTAGAACGGATGGTTTTCGGATTATAAACGTCCACGGTCCCGCCGCTCATGAGAATGCCCGTTACACCGGCGCCTTCGCCGGCGCGGAAAATCGTTCCCAAATTGCCCGGATCCTGTATGTCCTCTAAAAGTACAAGCAGCGGTTCCTCCGCCGCAAGCATCTCTTCCATCGAACAGGAAAGCTGTCTGACCACACACAGGATTCCCTGGGGTGTTTTCGTATCCGACATTTTCCGGAAAACATCGTCCGCCACGGTTTCCAGACAACCGTCAGACGCCGCAAGCTTTTCTTCGCATTCCGGCGGCATTTCCCTGATAAAACTCTCCGCCGCATAGATTTTCACAATTCTTTCTGCCGGCGCTTCCAAAAACATCTTAATGCCTTCCACAACGAAAAGCTGTTTTTCTTTTCTCACCTTTGCCTTCTGCATAAGCTGAATGACTTCTTTCACATTCTTATTGGAAGGACTCGTTATCATAGCGTTTTTCTCCTTCAATACAAAAAACTTCCCCATATGATATATTTCATATGGGGAAAACCCAATTTTGATTTACGAAGCTCACAATTGTCTCATATTCAGCAGAAGCACATAATGCAGTTCTGTCATGCGAGGCTGATTCACATCATAATTGTCTCATCCCGGCAGAAACACATGTTGCAGTTCTGTCATGCGAAGCTGATTCACGTCACAATTGTCTCATATTCAGCAGAAGCACATAATGTGCTTCTGCACGGCGAAGAAGATTTGCGAAGCAAATCGTAGAATTTCTTAGTCTGCGTTTTATGCAGACTTAGAAATTCTCTTCGCCGTATTATAGGGAAAGTATTTTACTGACCTCAAATACATATTCCGGAATATTCTTTTTCATATTCAACGCTTCTTCGATGTCGAAATCCAGAAATTCTCCGTGCTGATATCCAACGACTCTGTTTGTCTTGCCTTCACAGAGGATATCCGCCGCGTATGCGCCCATGATGGAAGCATAATAGCGGTCTTTACAGGTCGGCGAACCGCCGCGCTGCATATAGCCGAGAATCGTTGCTCTCGTCTCGATGCCCGTCGCCGCTTCAATCCGGCGGGCCATCGAGGTGGAATGTCCGATGCCTTCCGCATTGATAATGATATGATGGGTCTTGCCGCGTTTTCTGTTGGCGATGATGTTATTGATTATCTGCTGTTCGTTATAATCGTATTTCTCCGGTATCAGAATGTCTTCCGCACCGTTGGCGATACCGCACCAGAGGGCAATGTATCCCGCATTTCTTCCCATAACTTCGATGATACTGCATCTTTCGTGGGAGGATGAAGTATCCCGCACCTTGTCGATCGCCTGCATTGCGGTATTGATCGCAGTATCAAAACCGATCGTATATTCCGAACAGGCAATGTCCAGGTCGATCGTGCCTGGCAGGCCGATCGTATTGATGCCGAGCCTGGAAAGCGCCTGCGCACCGCGGTAAGAGCCGTCTCCTCCGATGACAACAAGACCGTCGATCTTATATTTTTTACAAACTTCTACCGCGCGCTGCTGTCCTTCTTCCGTGCGCATCTCGGAGCAGCGGGCCGTACCCAGAATGGTTCCGCCGCGCTGGATGGTATCGGAAACATACCATTTTTCCAGATCTATGATTTCTTCATTCATCAGGCCCTGATAGCCTTTTTTAATACCTTTTACCCTGACGCCGTTGGCAAGCGCCTTTCTGACGACCGCACGAATCGCGGCATTCATGCCCGGTGCATCGCCTCCGCTCGTTAAAACCCCGATTGTTTTAATTTCTTTTGCCATATGATAACCATGCCCCTTCCCCGGTCTGCAAATTTGTCTGGTTCATTGACCGATTCCATTTTACCCCAATTATTCAGGGTTTTCAATCTTTTTTAAACGACTCTGATATTTTCTTTACCGTAAAGCGATTCCAGTCTGTCTATCAGCGCGCTGTCCGCATTCACATTCTGATTCGGCGGCAGCGTCTTCATCGCCCTGGGGCTTTCGATGTAGATCACAACCTGATCTCCGCCCTCGGAGTCCCGGAGCGACGTCATCAGTTCTTCTTTTCTTTTTTCAAAAGACTCCTTATCCGGGAACTTTATCCACAGCTTCTTCGGCATTTCCTCAAAAGTCGTAATTTTCTCGCAGATCAGCTTTGCGTCTTTTTCATCCTCCACGGAGACGCGGCCTTTGATGAACACCTTTCTGTCCTCGGCCAGCTTATCCGAATACTTTTCATAATCCCGCGGAAACACGATAACCTCCGCCGTTCCGAGAAGATCTTCGATCTGTAAAAAGGCCATCACCTGTTCCCGTTTCGTATATTTCAGCCGTTTATCCGCAATGATGCCGCCGATGACTACGGGCTGTCCGTCTTTTACGACAGTCGTGTCAGTTTCTTCATCCAACAGAAAATCCGATGTCTTATTGGTAATATTCTTCTGCCAGATCTCCTGATATTCTTCCAGCGGGTGGCCGCTGACATAAATGCCCAGCACCTCTTTTTCAAAACCGAGCTTCGTTTCTTTGGAATACTCGCCAACGTCTGGAAGCCTGATTTCATAATTTTCTTTTTCTTCCTCGCCCGCAATGTCAAACAGGGAAATCTGTCCCGCCATATTGTTCTTCTTATCCTGATGGATGCTGTCCAGAATCTGCACATATACGCTCATGAACTGCTTCCGCGTACCGCCCAGACTGTCCATTGCGCCCGCTTTGATAAAATTCTCGATAGCTCGTTTGTTGATTTCGCGATCGGCCAGTCTCGAAATAAAATCTTTCAGGTTTGTATAAGGGCCTCTCCGGTTCCGCTCCTCCACGACCATCTCGATCACGGGCCGCCCCACGCTCTTGATCGCCGTCAGCGCATAGCGGATGGCATTGCCCGATACCGAAAAACCGATTTCGCCCTCGTTAATATCGGGCGGCAGTATTTCAATTCCCATGCTCCGGCATCCCATAATATATTCCGACACTTTCCCCGAATTATCGATTACCGAAGTCAGAAGCGCCGCCATAAATTCGATCGGATGATAGTATTTCAGATATGCGGTCTGATATGCCACCACCGCATAGCAGGCCGCATGAGATTTGTTGAAAGCGTACTTGGCAAAATCCATCATCGTATCGTATATGTGGTCGGCCACCTGCGCGCTGATGCCGTTTTCCACACAGCCCGGCACGCCCTCCTCCGGGTTTCCGTAGGTAAAGTTTTTCCGCTCCTGTTCCATGACATGCTGTTTCTTTTTACTCATGGCACGGCGCACCAGATCGCTCCGGCCCATCGTATAGCCGCCCAGCTCCCGCACGATCTGCATAACCTGTTCCTGGTAGACAATACATCCATAGGTCGGCTCCAGAATCGGCTCCAGCTGCGGACAATCGTAAGTGATTGTTTCCGGGTGGTTTTTTCCTTTGATATATCTGGGAATAAAATCCATCGGCCCCGGCCGGTACAGGGAAATGCCCGCGATAACATCCTCCAGGCTCTGCGGCTTCAGCTCTTTCATAAAGTTCTTCATCCCGCCGCTTTCAAGCTGGAACACGCCGTCTGTCCGGCCGGTTCCGATGGAAGCAAGCACCGCCTGATCATTATAGTCGATGTTATCGATATCGATGTGAATCCCCTTATCTTTTTCCACCATAAAAACGGCATTCTGAATAACGGTCAGGGTACGCAGTCCAAGAAAATCCATTTTCAGAAGACCCAGTTCTTCGATTGTCGTCATCGTAAACTGGGTATTGATCGTTCCGTCCGCGCCTCTTGAGAGGGGCACATAATTTTCTGCCGCCGCCGGACAGATAACCACCCCCGCCGCATGGGTGGACGTATGCCGGGGCAGCCCTTCCAGACGCCTTGACATATCCACCAGATCATGGACCTGTTCGTCTTCCGTGTAAAGCTTTTTAAATTCCGGGTTCATTTCCAACGCCTTATCGATGGTGATGTTCAGTTCCTTTGGAACCATCTTGGCAATCGAATCCACATAGGCATAGGGAAGATCCATGACGCGTCCCACATCCCGGATAACAGCCTTCGCCGCCATCGTACCGAAAGTCACGATCTGCACTACTTTATCCGAACCGTACTTCCGTCCCACATAGTCGATGACTTCCTGCCTGCGTTCAAAGCAGAAATCCACGTCGATATCCGGCATGGAAACGCGCTCCGGGTTCAGAAAACGCTCGAAAAGCAGGTTGTACTTGATCGGGTCGATGTCTGTAATCCGAAGAGAATAAGAGACGATGCTTCCCGCCGCCGAACCGCGTCCCGGCCCCACCGCAATACCGTTTTCCCGGCAATAGTTTATATAATCCCATACGATGAGAAAATAATCCACAAATCCCATCGTATGAATGATATCCAGTTCATAATCCATCCGCTTCCGGAGCGTTCCGTCATCCTCCGGGTATCTTTTTTTCAGACCTTCCAGACAGAGCTTTGTCAGATAGCTCCAGGAATCATGCCCGTCGGGCACCTCATAATGCGGCACTTTATATGCGCCAAATTCGATTTCCACCTGACAGCGGTCCGCAATGCGCTGTGTATTTTCCACCGCTTCCCAGGCATAGGGAAAAAGCCCTTTCATCTCTTCTTCGCTCTTTACATAATACTGCCCGCCCACATAGCGGAGCCGGTCTTCATCCGCCAGCTTTTTTCCCGTCTGCAGACACAGCAGAATATCATGGGATTTTTCGTCTTCCGCATACGTATAATGCACGTCGTTTGTCGCCACAAGCGGAATTTCCAGTTCTCTGCTCATGTTAAGGAGCGCCGTATTTACCGTCTTCTGGGCCGGAATGCCGTGATCCTGTAATTCCAGAAAAAAGTTCCCCTTCCCGAAACAATCCTCATATTTACGCGCGGATTTCTTCGCTTCCTCCGGCATGCCTTTCTGAATATAACGCTGCACCTCTCCCGCCAGGCAGGCGGAAAGCGCGATAATTCCCTCATGAAATTCACGCAGGATTTCCATATCCACACGCGGCCTGTAATAATACCCTTCCGTATGGCCCCGGCTGACAATTTTCGTCAGGTTTTCATAGCCCGTATTATTTTCCGCCAGAAGAACAAGATGGTAATAGCGGTCCTCCCCGCCGACCAGTTCCTTGTCAAAACGGGAATTGGGCGCAACATAAACTTCACAGCCAAGAATCGGTTTGATACCCGCATCCTTTGCCGCTTTATAAAAATCAATAACGCCGTACATAACGCCGTGATCCGTGATCGCCGCGCTGTCCATCCCCAGCTCTTTCACATATTTCACATATTCTTTGATCTTGTTGGAACCATCCAAGAGACTAAACTCCGTGTGGACGTGTAAATGTGCAAATGCCATATATAAACCTCATTTCCGCCATTTTCTTCCTGTCTTTTTATTTTATCATAAAAAATATCAGAAAAAAAGACAGCTGCCGAATGGCCGCTGCCCTTTCTTTTCCTGTTACAGATATTTCTTAAGCGCATCCACCTTGTCAAGCTTCTCCCAGGGAAGATCCAGATCATTGCGTCCGAAGTGCCCGTAAGCCGCGGTCTGCTTGTAGATCGGACGACGAAGGTCAAGCATCTTGATGATGCCCGCCGGTCTCAGGTCAAAGTTCTCGCGAACGATCTCCACCAGCTTATCGTCTGCGATCTTTCCTGTGCCGAAAGTATCCACCATAATGGAAGTGGGCTGTGCCACACCGATCGCGTAGGAGAGCTGGATCTCGCACTTGTCCGCAATTCCGGCCGCCACAATGTTCTTCGCAACATAGCGTGCCGCGTAAGCCGCGGAACGATCCACCTTCGTGCAGTCCTTGCCGGAAAAAGCACCGCCGCCGTGGCGCGCATAGCCGCCGTAGGTATCCACAATGATCTTACGGCCTGTCAAACCTGCGTCGCCGTGAGGGCCGCCGATTACAAAGCGCCCTGTCGGATTGATGAAGAACTTGGTCTGGTCGTCCACCAGCTCTTTGGGAAGAACCGGATCAAACACATATTTCCTGATATCCTCGTGGATCTGCTCCTGTGTCACATCATCGTCATGCTGTGTGGAGAGCACAACCGCCTCCAGACGAACCGGCTTGCCTGCCTCGTCATACTC
>ERZ808054.870-NODE-870-length-21775-cov-4.234031_pt1 | contig 21775 bp, 20 predicted proteins | sample MGYA00380201_ERZ808054 | MGnify/ENA primary metagenome ERZ808054 (study PRJEB31490, sample SAMN06133419) | mouse gut metagenome | isolation source: Z5_2 | host: mice | place: China: Chengdu | collected 2015-05 ... | reverse complement strand
TTAAAGTTACCCTTTTTTCTGAAAAACATATCAAAATCTTCTTCAAAAAGTTCTTGACATATCACCAGAATGCTTTTTCTCCAGCGGTAACAGACACGCAGCGCGGGCTTATTACCGCCAATTTATCCAGTAACCGTTTATCCCCTGTTACTCCACGCGTACAAGAACTGATTTTTGATGGGCAAATAAACCTTCTTCCCCCGCCAGCTGGACGCAGGTTCTGGAAAGATTCAGGCATCCCTCCCTGGAAATGTGCTGTGTGAAGGAGGTCTTTAAGAAAGTGCCCACCCAGACTCCATTGGAATATTTTGCCGTTGCCATGGTAGGAAGCGTATGATTCGTACCGGAACAGTAGTCCCCGAAGGCGACCGGCGTATATTCTCCGATGAAAAGAGAACCAAAATTCCTGAGCCTTGCCGCCACTGCGTCACTGTTATGCGTGTGAACCTCCAAATGCTCCGGTGCTACGTCATCTGAAATAGCAATTGCTTCATCGAGTGAACCGGCTATTATGACGGTTCCGTTATCTTCCCATGACTTTCTGGCCGTCTCCCCGGTAGATAGCTCTCCGGCAAACTGGTACAGGCATTCCATTACCTTTCCCGCAAACTCTTCCGAGGTTGTAACCAGGGTAGCCCTCGCATTTGGATCGTGCTCACTCTGAGCCAGCAAATCAATCGCCGTATATTGGGGATTGGCCAGCTCGTCGGCAATTACCAAAACCTCACTCGGCCCTGCCAGACTGTCAATACCGACAATCCCCAGCACCTGCCGCTTCGCTTCCGTCACGAATTTATTCCCCGGCCCGGCAATTAAATCTACCTTTTTTACCGTCTCCGTACCGTAAGCCATTGCAGCAATCGCCTGCGCTCCGCCTGTGCAGTAAATCTCATCAATCCCGGCAATATCCATTGCGACCAAAACAGCAGGATGAATGGTTCCGTATCCTTTTGATGCCGGGCTGCAGGCAACCACTCTTTTAACGCCGGCCACTTTTGCCGGGATCGCCAGCATAAGCGCCGTGCTTGGAAGCGGATAGCGTCCGGCAGGGACATAAGCTCCGACCGTCTCAACCGGGATCAGGCGGTGTCCGAGCGTTACACCCGCTACCGGTGATGCCGTGGTCAGAGGCGTCATGCACTCAAGCTGTTTCCCGGCAAAGAAACGAATCTGGGCGGCGGCGTTTTTGATTGCTTCAATTGTCTCTCCCGATACAAGAGAATATGCTTTCTCAATTTCCTCTCTTCCGACCCGGACCGTATCCATATCAATCCCATCGAACTTCTTTGTCAGCTCCAAAAGCTCCTGATCCCCTCTTAACTTAACATTCTCAATAATGCTGCCGACCAGTTCCGTAACTTCCTGGCTGCGCTCGTAAGTCTTTCTCGCTGCCTCCTTGTACATCCTCATCTTCTCATATCCTCCTTGTCATATTATCATACAGCTGCCTGCCACGGCCCGGAAAACAACAGAGCCATAAACTTACACAACGGAGCGCTCCCGTAAATAATTGTGCGGCTGTGAAATAAATGCGGCGGCTGTCTTTTACCGCCTTTACTAAAGTATAGTTGTGTACTTTAGGGACAGGTCAAGCGGAAACTTTTAAATATTCCTTGACTACATCCAGAAATATTATCTGACAATTATTGCATAAAATCAATATTTTTAATCTCTATTTGTTCAATATTGCAGTTATTAGATGTTTCATCAGTAATAAAACCTATCCTCCGGGGACAGGTTTGAAATTCTCCGCGGAGCGGTTTTTATTTAACAGGAGAACTTTCCTGTTAAACGATAACCTGCTCGCTCCGCGCACAGGTCACCGCCTTCAATAAAATAGACGCCTGCCAATTCAGCAGACGCCTATCAAAACATTATATTTCCTTTTAGCTTTTTATTATCTCCTTACTTATTTAAGAAAATCATTGTAAATGCCGGAATATAGGTAATCAGAAGCAGTACCACGATAAGAGCCAGCAATGGCTTCAGAATCTTCCGGGTCAGCTCTTCTATCGAGACTTTTGAAATAGAGGAGGCTACAAACAGGTTGATGCCGTATGGCGGACTGCAGAAGCCTATCGCAAGGTTCATTGTCAGCATAATTCCGAAGGTTACCGGGTGCATCCCGATGCCTGTGCAAATTGGAAGCAGAATCGGCGTCAGGATAATCGTGGCAGGAATGTTATCTACGAACATGCCCACAATCAGCAGGAAAATGTTAATAATCAAAAGAATCAGTATCGCATTTCCGGTCAGTCCGAGTATCCCCTGTGCTATCATATTCGGTATCTGCGCCATTGTCAGAAATGCCGCAAATACGGTGGAAAAGCCGACCATAAAGGTAGTCGCGCCGTTTACCACGATCGCATCCTTAAAGGACTGATAAGCTCCTTTGATATCAAGCTCTTTATAGACAAATACGCCTATAATAAAGGAATATACAACTGAAATAACGGCGGCTTCAGTCGGAGTGAAGAAGCCGGAGTAGATTCCTCCAAGGATAATGACAGGGGAGAGGATGGCCCAGAATGCGTCTTTGAATGTCTTCCATATCTCAGCCGGGGTAGATGCCTTTTCCTTTCCTCTATACCCGTTTTTCTTCGATACAAAATAACAGACGACCATCAGGGCAATTCCCATCATAATTCCCGGCAGAAAACCGGCGGTAAATAAATCCGTAATGGAGGTGCCCGATACGACCCCATAAATTACGAACGGGATTGACGGGGGTATGATTACGCCGATTGTTCCGGCCGCCGCGGTCAGGGCTGCACTAAAGGGCTTATTATATCCGTGGCTCACCATTTCAGGAATCATAAATGCCCCCACGGCCGATACGGTAGCAACTGCGGAACCTGAAATCGCCGCAAAAAACATGCATACGATAATTGTAACCATTCCCAGTCCGCCCGTAACATGGCCGATCAGGGAATCGAAAAAGTTTACCAGGCGCTTGGCGATCCCGCCGCTGCTCATCAGATTGCCTGCCAGCATAAAAAACGGGATGGCCAGAAGCGGAAAGGAGTCAACTCCCGTGATGGCCTTCTGGGCTATGATAATTAGCGGAATATCCGAATAGTAATAGATGGCGATTAAACTCGAAATACCAATTGCATATCCAATCGGTACCGTTAACAGCAGCAGTACAAAAAAACTTCCGAATAATACAAGTGCACTCATACGTCAATTTCCCCCTCTTCTTCCCTTTTCCCCGTGAGCTTCTTCCAGTCTCCGGCCAATACGCCCAAAAGTCTTAAACAAACCAGAAATGATGCGATGGGAAACGCCATGTAAACATAGACAAGCGGAAGCTGCAATCCCGAAGATGCCGCATTCCTGGCTGCCATTGAAACGAGAAGCTCTTTACCGTTCAGCACCATATAGGCGCAGAATAAAAACCAGATAAAATCGGCAGCCAGCCCAATGACCGCTTTTAATTTCTCACTTTTCATAAAGGAATAAATCAGCGTAACACGGATATGCTCGTTGTATTTCAGTGCAGTACTGGCTCCCAGCCATATCTGCCAGATAAATATGTAACGTGACAGCTCCTCGGACCAGGTCAGAGAATTTTTAAATACCGTTCTCATAATAACCTGCAAAAATACGAGAAGCACATTACAGACCAGACTTATAATCAAAAGATACTCTTCAAGATTGTTATAAATATTGGTGAATTGAGATAAAATACTTTTTTTCTTCATGCCCTCTCCTTTAACAGCTTTGCCTTATTGTCCATATTCCTCAGCCATTGAGAATATTTCCTCCCCGAATTCAGCTTTATATTTCTCATACATCGGAGCCAGAGCCTCCTTAAATGCGGTTTTTTCTTCCGGTGTAAGCGTATTGACCTGCATTCCGGATTCTTTTAGCTTATCTATGTATACCTGGGTATCCTGAAGCTCCATCTGGCGCTGCTGTTTAACAAATTCAGCCGCCGCCTCGGTGACAATCTGCTGCTGTTCCTGTGACAGCCCGTCATAGAAGTTTTTATTAATAATAAAGCCAAGGAAGTTATTCACATGCTCCGTGACGCTCAGGTATTTCTGAACCTCCTGCAGCCTGCTTGCATATATCAGCGACGGAGGATTCTCCTGTCCGTCCACGGTATTCTGCTGAAGGCCGGTAAACAGTTCGTTAAAGCTCATCGGCGTCGCACTGGCACCCAGCGTATTAAAAAAGTCGATAAAGACCTGATTTTCCATCACCCGCATTTTAAGACCTTTTAAATCTTCCGGTTTTGTAATCGGACGCACGTTATTTGTCATGCTCCTAAGTCCGTTATAGGAGTATCCCAGGCAGTGGATTCCCACCGTTTCAAGCTTCTCATTGAAATAATTTCCCATATCGCCGTCCATTGCCGCAAAAGCGCTCTCCGCCTTGTCAAACAGCCACGGCATATCCATAATCCCGAATTCCGGAGAATAGGATACCAGAACGGAAGTGGACGGCAGGGCTGCCTGCAAAGTTCCCATTGCGACTGATTCCGTAAGCTCCGAATCGCCTCCCAGGGCGCTGTTCGGATAAATCTCTACTTTGATTGTCCCTCCTGATTTTTCTTCCACAGCCTGTTTAAAATATTTTACCAGGGCCTGATGGGTTGAACGGTCCTCCGCTTCCACATGGCCAATCTTAATTGTGACCTGACCTGAACCTGCTTCCAGGCTCCCTGCCGCGTTTTCCCCCGAACCTGCGGCTGCCCCCTGAGCTTTACCGGTCTGATTCCCTGCATTCCTCCCACAGCCTGCAAGGCTGAATACCATTGCTGCAGCTAATGTCAGAGCCGCGGCTTTTTTGACTCTCCTCATGATGTAATCCTCCTTTAGTTTACTCTTTCCCATAACGATAACCTGCGCGCACCTCGCACAAGCCACCGCCTTCAATAATATCGCTCCCAGAGCGGTGTTACTTTGTTGAACGCATACTTGTATTCAACTTGTATAATCTAATTATACATATAGTATTTTTAATGTAAATTAACATCTCGTAAAGGTTTTATTTATTAAATAATAAATTATGTATTATTCTGTTGTTTTTCATTCCATATCCATTATTCCCTACTGCCGCAGAGCGGTTTTTATTTAACAGGAGTACTTTCCTGTCAAACGATAGCCTGCACGCTCCGCGCACAGGTCACCGCCTTCAATAAAAAAGGCGTTCTGCAAGCCATAATATACAGCTTGCAGAACGCCTTTCCAAACACCCTGCTCCGACTCTTATTTATTTCTTATCTGTCTGTCTCTCCTCTTTTTCATCCGCAATATTTCTGGATTGCATTCTCGATCATCTTCGCACACCTCTTTATCGCCGGTACGTCTTCTTCGGTAAACGGCGAAAGAGGCAGTCTTGCCCGGCCGATATCAATCCCCTGGATACGGAGGATTTCCTTCGCCACAGAATACATATTTCCATGGCAGCCCGTCATGGTGAAAATAATATCATTGACGGCATGCTGAATCTCCCCTGCCTTCTTTACATTTCCATCCTCTATAAATTGATTGGCTTTTAAGAAAAGCTCCGGCATCACGGAATAGGTTCCGCCGATTCCGCCGTCCGCACCAATTATACGGCCGGCTACAAACTGTTCGTCCGGCCCGTTAAAGACAGCGAAGTCCTCGCCTCCGACACGCTTAAACCGTTCAATGTCCTGGGCCGGCATCGAAGAATTCTTAATTCCACGCACTTTGTCATAAGCCAGCATTTTCTTAAATAAATCCATGCTGAGCGCGTAACCTGTCGTTCCCGGTATATTGTAGATGATAAAATCCAGATCTGTTGCGTCAATCATCGCCTTCCAGTACTGCTCAATGGAATACTCCGGAAGCTTAAAGTAGATGGGAGGGATTGCCGCCAGTGCGTCCACACCGCAGGAAGCCGCATGCTGCGCCAGCTTCACGCTCTCTCCGGTGGATGTGGCCGCCACATGGGCGATGACCGTTACTTTTCCTTTTGCCTCTTCCATGACGCTCTCCAGAGCCAGCATTCTCTCTTCCTTCGTCTGATAGATACATTCCCCCGAGCTTCCGCAGACATACAGACCGTCTACGCCCTTCCCGATCAGAAATCTGGCCATAGCCCTGGTACGATCGGGGCTTATCCTGCCGCTGTCGTCATAGCAGGCATAGAATGCCGGAAAAACACCCCTGTACTTATCAATTTTACCCATTTCTTTTCACCTCTTTGTTCTTGATATTATCCGGCATCTCACCTTTGAAAAACCGGATGATCGTATCGGCCATAATATTCTGTGAGCGGTAACCGGATTCCGCCGACTCAGCCCCCATGTGGGATGTTATAAAGACGTTATCCATCGTGAGAAGGGGATTTTCTGCTCCTGTCGGTTCGCAGGCCAGCACATCCAGCCCTGCACCGCGGAGCCGGCCGCTTCTGAGCGCACGGATTAAATCCTCTTCCTTCACCACGCCGCCGCGGCAGGTGTTGATAAAGTAAGCTCCCTCCTTCATCCTGTCAAACAGACGTTGATCCACAATCTCCCTTGTACTGTCATTGAGCGGTATATGAAGGCTGACAATATCGCTGGATGAAAAGACTTCCTCCATGGAATCGGCTGCTTTTACAGGATACTGTGACTCATCGGGCCTGACAATGGGATCGTATGCCAGGATATCCACCCTGAAACCGGACAGCAGCCTGACAAGCTGTCTTGCGATATTGCCGAATCCGACAATTCCCACGGTCTTACCGTCCAGCTCATTTCCGGTAATCCCCACCGGCCAGATATTATTTCTTCCCTTTTCCACACATTGGCAGAACCGCCTTCCCAGGTTCAGAATGTGGAGCAGTGCCACTTCAGCCACTGCGGCAGAGTTAGCTCCCGGCACATTAGCCACACAGATGCCTGCATCGGTAGCGGCAGATAAATCGACATTATCAATGCCTGCTCCATAGCGCATGATGAGTTTCAAGCTTCCGCTTACCTGCGGAAGTGTCGCTTCATTCCACCGCTCTGCCGTGCTGACTACCGCATCCGCCCGCCTTCCCTGTTCGATAATCCCCGCCGTATCATCCGCAGACACCGTCCTGTATCTGACGTCAAATCCGGCATCCGTAAGCCGCTTTTTCAGAGTGGAAGTATCCACCTGCGTTTCCTCTAAATTAATCCATACCGTTTTTCCCATTCTTTTTCACCTCTCGGCAAGCCGTTATCCTTTATTTGATCGACTCGCTGATCTCTTTGATATCGGCATTCATTTTTTCCATGGCCTGTTCCGGTGTCGCCGCCCCTGTCACAACAGAATTGAGCATCTCAGCCACCGGATACGTAAAGTAATGCTTGATTCCCACTACCATGCCGTCCAGTGTCTTTGCCGGATAGCCGTAATAACCGCCTGCATTCTTGGCATAAGCCACTACCTGGGCATTGATGCCTTCCTTCCAGAAATCGTTCTCCTCGGCATCTTTGAAAATAGGAGCAAAAACGGGGGCCGTAATTTCGAGATAGGAATTCTGCCAGTCCTTATCCAACATGAATTTGATAAAATCCTCAGCCGTATCCATATCTTTACAGCTGTTCATAATCTGCCACCCGGTGATAAAGCCCATATGCTGGCTGTTGTCCGGTCCGTCCGGCATATTTAACGCCACGGTATTCTCAAATATTTCTTTATACGCTTCGTCGGCCTTTAATGCATTGTATAATGTCGGGGCATTAAATACGATTGCGGATTCGCCCATCAGATAGGTGGTGTTGTTTCCGCCCGGATCCCAGGTTGTTGCAGACGGCGGAATAATCTCTTTATTGTAAAGATCCGCGTACTTCTCAATCATTGCTTTTGTCTTTTCATTTGGAACGGCAGGGCCTCCCTCTTCATTGAACAGATAAGCTCCATAGTTCCAGAGGAGCGTACGGAAGGTATTCTCACAATCCTCATCAGTCGGGCCGCATCCTATGCCGAGTCCGTAGATACCGTTATCCGGGTCCGCCACTTTTTCAGCCACTTCGAATACTTCATCCCAGGTCTCCGGATATTTTGTAATTCCCTTTGCTTCCAGCATGTCTGTTCTGACGAACATCAGGCAGGTAGAACTTGTGAAAGGAACAAAATAATTTACTCCTCCATATTTGGCTCCCTCATAAACGGAATCAAAATAGGGACGTTTTTCATTGATTTCATCCACCAGCTCCGTAACGTCCACGTTCGGAATATTGGGATAATAATTAAGCGCCCGGTTGCCCGAGGTCAGCGTAATGTCGGGAATATTGCTTCCCGCCTCAATAGCGGCATTCAGCTTCGGGACAAAATCCGTTGCGGAAAGAAATTCAAACTGGACCTCAACGCCCTTCTCCTGTGCGTACTGCTCCACCCTCTTTTGCAGAAATGTGTTGGCATCATCGCTGAACACTTTCTCCAGCCATACTCTGAGAACCTTTTTCTCTGAGGACTGCCCGGACTGTGCCTGCGCCTCTGCCTTGTCTGTCTGGCCATCCGCCGTCGCGCTCTTACCGCCGCAGCCGGCCAGCAGGCCCACTGCCAATACGGATGCCGCCATAATTGAAAACAAACGTCGTTTCTTCATAAAGTAACCCTCCTCTTTTTTATGTAAACCGTTTTACGGTTTATCTTTATTGATGCGGTAACCCATGCACAGTGCGCAGGTTATCGTTAACCTTTCACACCTCCGGCTGCCTGATCCCCGGAAAGGAAACCGGAAGAAAGCGTATATATCACAAGTATGGGCAGACATCCGATGATGGCACCAGCCATTATCTGTCCCCACGGATACAAATCTCCAAAGATAAGGCCTGCAATGATAAGAGGAAATGTCTTCATACTCTCCTGTGTCACATTCACCAGCGCATACAGATACTCACCCCAGCACATCGCGAAGGCAAAGATAGCGGTTGACACAATTCCCGGAAGCGCCAGCGGAAAGATGATTCTGTACATGACCATGAACCGGCTGCATCCGTCCATAATTGCCGCCTCCTCGATATCATAAGGGATTGACGCAATATGGGGAATCAGAATCCAGGATACATACGGCAGTGTAAACGTCGGATAAATCAGCATCAGCCCCCAGATGCTGTCGGACAGCCCCACTAATGAAACAAAAATGTAAAGCGGGATATACAGGACGGATGAGGGGAGCAGGTAGCAGAATAATATCGTTTTTGAAAACATCTCTTTCCCCTTAAACTTAATCCTGGCTATCGCATAGGCTGCCGGATAGGCAATCCCGATGGAAAATATGGTCACTGCTCCGGCAATTACCAGACTGTTTTTCAAAGCGTTAACAAATTTCGTTTTAAACAGCAGGTAGGAAAAATTGTCAAGTGTCGGTTTTTTTGGTATCAGCGTGGGAATCTTGCTGTATACCTCCCCCTGAGTCTTAAATGCGGTATTCAGCATCCAGTAGATGGGAAATAAGGCCGCCAGAAGAAACAGGAGGATCATAATCCGGTGCAGAATCTTTATTGCTTTGCTATTCATATTCATCCTCCCGTCTATTCGTTATTTAATGTCTTCTTACTGATAAAATGAATCAGTATCAGGAAGACAGGCATTGCGAGAACTGAAACGGCTATACTCTTACCAAGCTGCATACTTGCCATTGCCGTTTTGTAGCTGTAAACATTCATAACCTGGGTGGAGCCGTTTGGACCTCCTCCCGTCATCAGCCAGACCGTTTCAAATTCGTTGATGGTCCAGATACATGACATCAGAGTTGACAGCAGAAGCGTATCTTTTATCTGAGGCAGCGTTATGTAGAAAAAGCGCTGGAAAACGCCTGCTCCGTCAATCTTGGCCGCCTCATAGTAATCGTCCGGAATTGTCTGCAGCTTTGCCAGGATTGAAATGCCGAAGAAAGGAGTCCCCCTCCACACATTGGCAATCACAATCGTAATCAGAGCCAGCGTCGCCGTCCCGAACCATACGATATCTTTTTCAATCAGCCCGGCGCTTTTCATCAGGTAATTCACAATTCCCCCGGTAGAGGAAAACAGCCATTTCCAGTTCAGAACGGCTACCACGTTGGGAAGTGTCCATGGGATTAACAGAAGCGCCCTGACCAGATTCCTGCCTTTAAACTCAACGTTCAGCATCAGAGCCATGACGGTTCCGAAGAACAATTTAAATATCAGTGAGAATACAGTGAACTTCAGGGTTACCATAATGGAGTCCCTGTATGTCGGGTCTTTTAAAAGCTTAATATAATTCGTAAATCCGATAAAGTTTCCGGTTCCTCCAATCGCCTTATTGGTAAAGCTCAGCCCGATTCCCCATATCATCGGACCGAACAGCACACCGATTAGATATACTGCTATCGGAATATTAATTAGATAGGGAAAGCTTTTTTTCTTAACCCCTTCTCTTCTTTCTCTTCCCATTCCACACTTCTCCTTTTTACCTTCCTTATTTCTTTATTGTTTTCCCCGTATTATGTCTCCTGTGTAATCTTGTTTTGACTGCTTCAGGTTGATTTTACTATAGCACAAGCAAAAATATTTTTCAATACATTTAAAAATAAAAAAAATATTTTTTATTTTTATCGTAAACGATGACCTGCACGCTCCGCGCACAGGTCACAACCATCAATAATACCCGCAGATACAAAAACAACGGGTTTCGATACGAAACTGACCTTGTTCTCATCTGCGGGCAAAATAATTCCCGGTAAATTTCTATTATATAGTCTGTGCCGATCCGGCAGAGGTTATCATGCGCGCTTTCCCTGCTGCTGCCCACGCTGTCCGGCGGTTACTTCAAAATCCAGAGTCCCCCGCCCGGCGCCGTTCACAATAAGCGTAACCGAATGGGTTCCGGGATAATGCGTTCTGGTACTTGCATCTGCAAAAGAATGTTTTTTTGTGTAAGCCTTCCTTTCATTTTCCTTTAAGGACAGCTCGGATATCTGGAATATCTTACGGCTTCTGCTGCCATTTGCTTTTACATAATCAATTCCGTATTCCAGTCGTATCCTGGCCGCTTTATGGGCCTCCACCGAAAAGGAAAAGGTCATATTGCCGCCAATGCAAACAGACGCCGACTCCAGTGCAAAACCCTCTGCCTTTACACAGCCGGCATCGGCAAACCCAAAGATATCCAGCACATCCCTGTTTCCCTTTTTAAGCAGCGTCCTGCAGCCATGCTTTACAATCCAGTCCGTATCCCTGTTGTTACCGTACCATTTCTTTGCAATGTCCGCAACCAGGCCAGGATGCGTCTTGGAAATGTCGTTCAGGTTATTAGCCACGCTTTTACGGACATAGAGCGACGGATCTGCTTTCAGCCGTTCTAAAATTACGAGAACCGGCGCCGGGTCTCTTTTAAAACCGGTCAGGGCTTGTCCCCACGGCAGCTGCGGGCGGCAACCCTCACTGGCAAGCCGCCGGACATGTTCGTTGTCATGTCCGGCCCAGGCGGCCATCTGTGCCATCATACGCTTTTCATGGTTTATGATAAACGGCCTCACGGCAAACTCTGATGTGGAGAATTGTGTATACCGTTCCAATGCATCAATAGACAAATCCCAATAACTCTCGTTCTGCCCATACATCTCCACAAAATCCGGAAAGTACATTAATGTAAAGTCGTTAAATCCATCCGGATATCCCGCTGTAACCTTGTCAATAATGCCAAGCGCCTGCTCGTAATCATCCGGCAGATATCTTCCTAAATTCAGGGTGATTTGCCGCATGCGGGCTTTCAGTTCTAACCCCTCCCATGTTTCATCCATTATGCCGTTCAGAAAATCCTTCACCCGAAATGAAGGATATACGGCTCTAATGCTCAAAGCCAGCTCGTAAAGAGACTCATAATGATATCTGTTTTTCAGTAACTCCGGCATATGTTTCCCCCCTTGGAGCTACGCTCTAGTACAGTTTATCGAGAACGGCGCCGGATGTTTTTTGGTTATTCTCACGGCAATTTTCGAAATGCCTTCGGTAATACTCCGTATATACCAAATCAATCAGGAAGAGCTGGCTGATCTCCGCTGAAGTGGAACCGCCCTGCAGGGGGCCTTCATTCGCTCCGCAAAGCAGCGTCACATCGGAAAAAGACGTCAGGGGTGATTTTACAAAACGTGTAATGCAGATTGTGCTGGCTCCGGCCTTTCTGGCTATCTCCGCAACCTGGATTGTATCTTTTGTGGCCCCTGAATAGGAAATCATCACGGCCGCATCTTCCGGCCCCAATGTAGCCGCCGCCATTGCCTGCATGTGGGAATCCTGCAGACAGTAAACCTTCGGCTCAATCCGAAGAAATTTATTCATCGCTTTCATCGCCGCCAGTCCGCTGGCGCCGACACCAAAGAAATATATCTTCCTGGCCCTGTCCAGAATATCGATAGCGTTCTCAAAGGTCTCGCGGTCCAGAAGGGAGTATGTCTCCTGTAAGGCTGAAATATTGGTGTTCAAAACCTTCTGCGACAATTCGGTAAATGTATCGTCAAGCTCCACATCTCCGGTCAGTTGGCTGTGCTTTTTGCCTCCGTCGCCGAGATCCAGTGAGAGCATCATCTTAAATTCCTGATAACCCTTCAGTTCCATCGTCTTGCAAAAGCGAAATACGCTGGTGTCCCCCACGTCACATGCTTCCGCCAGATCTGTGATGGACATGAAAAGTACCTTTTTCGGATTCTGCAGCACAAAATCCGCCACCTTTTTTTCCGCCTTTGTAAATTGATTTGAGGAAGATTTTATTTTAGTCAGAAATTCTTTACTCATAGATTTACCACCCTGTTCCGCTTTCATGTGCTGCCATCCGGTTTTAATCATAATTTTCTCTTCAAACCTGCCGCAGTCCTGCTTTTTTCTCTGCCAGCCAGGCCGCTCCGGTCATTCCGGCGCGGTTGCCAAGACCGGCTTTTCGGATCACGGTTTTTGCATAGCTTTCCATGATCTGGCTTTTCACCCTCTTCTCCACTTCCCGCACCAGATAAGCCTGTTCCATGACGCCTCCGCCCAGGATCAGGCATTCCGGGTTAAAAATATGGATCAGGCTGATAAGGCCGTATACAATTTCGTCAATCCATGTATCTATTATATCTTTAATACGGGGATCATTCAACTGTGCAAACGCTTTTTTTCCACTATTTACCGAAGGTTCCACCTTGGATAAACGCTGTACCAGAGCCGTAACCGATGCATATTTTTCATAACAGCCGCTAAACGGCTCCCCCTCCTTTCTGTCCTCCGGGTGAACTATCATACCTCCGAATTCTCCGGCCGAGTAAGAACTGCCGCGATACAGTTCTTTGCCGAGTATAACCGCGCCTCCCACCCCCGTTCCATAGGTTAAACAGAGAAAATCCCGAAACCCGGCGCCCGCACCGAATCGGGCTTCCCCCATTGCCGCCGCATTTACATCATTTTCCACGATAACCGGGATTGAAAATTCTTCCTCCAGGATTTTCTTCACATTTGTTCCTGTGTAGCCGGGAATATTATCATTGGCATAGAGAATGCTTCCACGGCCGGCATCCACCTGTCCGGCCGTACTGATTCCGATTGCCCCCGTTTCATCCCCGCACAGCAAACCGGAATGAAGAATTTCCTTCACCTGTCTCATGAGCGAGGCTCCTCCCAGTGATAAATCCGTCGGATACTCCTTGATCTGCTCCAGCCGGGTTCCGTCCCAGACACCGCTTTTTATCATTGTTCCGCCTATATCAATTGCTGCCGTCCTCATACCACGTTCCCTTCCGCTGACCTTTTTTTCTGTATCTCTTTTATCCTGTTCCCTTTTCTTTTATGCTCTGTCTAAGGCCGTCAGAAAATGTCTCGTTATCTCTCTGGGCCTGGTGATGGCCGTCCCTACCACTGCCGCCAGTATTCCGGTCTCCATAACCGCTTTAAGCTGCTCCGGCGTCCAGATTCCTCCTTCTGCAATGACAGGCTTTTTAAGCCCTCCCACCAGACTCTCCATCATCGTAATGTCCGGCAGGCTTTTACCAGCCGTATAATCCGTATATCCGCTCATTGTAGTTCCTATCAGATCAAAGCCTATTTCCTCCGCATGCATTCCCTCTTCGTAAGTCGAACAGTCCGCCATAAAAAGCTGCTCCGGATATTTTTTCCGGACACGGCTGAAAAAGTCATCCAGGCTTTCCCCTTGGGGTCGCATACGAAGTGTTCCGTCCGTAGCTATAATATCTGCCCCGCAGGCAGCCAGCGCATCGATTTCCTCCATCGTAGGCGTTATGTACACGGAGGAGTCTGCATAGACCTTTTTGATAATTCCAATCACCGGCAAATCTACCGTCTTTTTTATTTCCCGGATATCAGCTACCGAATTAGCCCGGATTCCGACTGCTCCGCCTTCCATCGCAGCATAGGCCATCCTCGACATAATATAGGAGCTGTGAAGCGGCTCCTCCGGAAGTGCCTGACAGGATACAATCAAACCTCCTTTTATCCTTTCTAAAATTTCCTTTTTCATAACACACTTCTCCTTTTCCTAAGCTTTCTTTTATAAAAACCGGCTGCTTCCCGGCGCCGTATTCCGCCTAACCTTAACTATTATCTTTATTCCCACTATACCATATCAAAAAATATTTTTCAATATTTCAAAATAAATAAAAATTTTTTCTATTTCCATTGATTTTATCTTTTCTTTCTGATAAGCTCAAATCAGCAAGGCTGAAACCGCCGCTTATGGGGAAGGCCCGGAACACTTTATGAGAGGAGAACAGAACAAATGGAGAAAAAACATATTATATGCTTTGGAGATTCGAATACTCACGGCTACTGTGCCGAAACAGACGGACGCTTTGATGAGAATACCCGGTGGACCTGTCTTCTGCAGGCGAAGCTCGGGGATGAATACCTGATTCTGGAGGAAGGTTTAGGCGGCCGCACCACCTGTTTTGACGATCCGACTCATGAGGGACTCCGCGGGCTGGACTATATTTCTCCCTGTCTGCAGACACATGAACCGGTTGATCTGCTGATTATCATGCTTGGTACCAATGATACAAAAGAGCGGTTCGGCTGCTCTGCGGAGAGCCTCGGAAACTGCATGAAACGCCTGATCCTGAAAGCCGCTTCCACTCCGTACTGCTGGCGGAGAGCAGAACCAAATATTTTAATTGTGACGCCGAAAAACATCGGCATGGAATATGAAGAAACGCCTGCCGCATCGACCATGGGCAAAGGCTGTTCTGAAAAATCGGCAGGACTGTCCCACTGGTACCGTCTTATTGCCGGCCAGACAGGCTGCCACTATTTTGATGCCAACACCGTAGTCAGTGAAAACACGCCCAAAGACTTTATACATCTGAGTAAAAAAGGCCACGCAGAGCTGGCAAATGCGCTGGCCGGTTTCATACCGTCCCTGTTTCAATGATACCCCTGTACCATAAGGAGAAATCCCGCTTCCAGAGCCTAAAAACGGTTCCGGCCTCTCCCTGAAGAAAGACCGGAACCGTTTTACCTATTTGTTTAATTATCACGCTTCGGAAATGTTTCATATTCTGCGAAGCTAAATACTACTCTTTTTCTGCTGCCACCGCTACTGCAATGCTGAGTTCCTCAAGCTGCTTTTCATCAACTGCGGCCGGCGCCTCCATCATCAGACACGATGCGTCTTTTACCTTCGGGAAAGCGATTACGTCCCGGATGCTGTCGGCTCCCACCATCAGCATCACCATACGGTCAAAACCGTAGGCAAGTCCTGCGTGAGGCGGCACTCCGTACTTGAATGCATCTAACAGGAAACCAAACTGCTCATTTGCTCGTTCCGCTGTAAAGCCGAGAACCTCCAGCATTTTGGACTGTACGTCGGCCTGATGGATACGGACAGAACCGCCGCCCATCTCCGTACCGTTCAGGACAATATCGTACGCCTTGGCACGCACTGCACCCGGATCGGTATCAATCAGAGGAAGATCCTCTTCCATCGGCATTGTAAATGGATGGTGGACCGCCACATATCTTCCGTCCTCCTCCGAGTATTCAAACAGAGGGAACTCGGTTACCCAGAGGAACCGGAAATCGTCTTTTTTAAGAAGATCCAGCTGTCTGGCCAGTTCCAGACGAAGGTTTCCGAGAACATCGAATACCACCTTGTCCTTGTCGGCTGCAAATAACAGCAGATCGCCTGGTTTTCCGTCCATGGCCCTGACAAGAGCTTCCAGTTCTTCCTCTGTCATAAACTTGGCAAATGAAGATTTATAGCTGCCGTCCTCCTGAATCGCCAGATAGGCGAGGCCTTTGGCTCCAAAGCCTTTGGCATACTCGACCAGGGCGTCAATCTTCTTACGCGGCATGGCTCCCTGTCCTTCTGCATTGATACCGCGGACGGAACCGCCGTTTTCCAGCGCTCCCTTAAATACGACGAACTGACAGTCTTTTACCGTATCCGATACATTCTTAAGCTCCATCCCAAAACGCAGATCCGGTTTATCGGAACCAAAACGCTCCATGGCCTCACGCCATGTCATCCTCTGGATAGGAAGCTGCAGGTCATAATCACAGATTTCTTTAAATAATGTCTTTAACAGTCTCTCATTGACGTCCAGCACATCCTCCACATCAACGAAGGAAAGCTCCATATCGATCTGTGTAAATTCCGGCTGTCTGTCCGCACGGAGGTCTTCATCACGGTAGCATCTGGCTATCTGGAAATAACGGTCATATCCGGAACACATCAAAAGCTGCTTTAAAAGCTGTGGAGACTGGGGAAGCGCATAGAACTCTCCCGGATGAACACGGCTTGGAACGAGATAATCGCGCGCGCCCTCCGGCGTGCTCTTAATAAGCGTCGGTGTCTCGATCTCTAAAAAGCCCTCTTCCGCCAGGAATTTCCTGGTCAGAATGGCCACGCGGCTTCTTATCATCAGATTCCTCTGAAGGTCAGGCCTGCGCAGATCCAGATAACGGTATTTCAGACGAAGCTCCTCCTTCGTTCTGGAATTCTCCTCGATTGGGAACGGCGGTGTCTCCGCCTCCGCCAGAACGCGAAGGGAATTAGCCCTGATCTCAATCTCTCCTGTCTTCAGGTTTCCGTTGACCGCTCCGGAGCGTGCCTCCACTTTACCGGTAACAGCGACAACAAATTCGCTTCTGAGTCTTTCTGCTTTTGCAAAGCTTCCGGCTCCGCAATCCGATTCCTCGAAAATGATCTGCAAGATTCCGGAACGGTCTCTCAAATCCACGAAAATAATACCGCCTTTATTTCTGCTTTTCTGAACCCATCCCATCACCGTCACTGTCTCACCGATATTCGCGGTGGACAGTTCCGTACAGCGGTGGGAACGTTTGAGTCCTGCCATTGATTCTGCCATGATGTTTGTTTCCTCCTGATTATTGTCTGAATATCTGTTTCTCTGTATTCCCGTATCTGCCGCTCAAACGATAACCTGCACGCTCCGCGCACAGGTCACCGCCATCACTTAAATAGAATCTTTATAAAATTCCACGAATTCTTCGAATCCTTCTTTGGCAAGCTGCTCCTTCTGGAACTTCTTGTTCTTATTCATCTGGGCAACGGCCACTCTGACTCCCTTTGCCCTCTCTTCCTGGGCTGCCTTCACCACTTTCCCAAACTGCTCTTTATTGAGGCCTTTCTCAAACAGGTAGGCTTTCTTTCCGACCGTGGACGGAATCTTGAAGCCGCTGTCCATCAGGATCGTAATGATACGCTCAAAGCCGATTGAAATTCCGCAGGCAGGAGTATCCACGCCGGTGAATTTTCCAATCAGTTTATCATAGCGGCCGCCTCCTGCAACAGAACCGCCGAAGCCTTCCATTGCAACCTCAAAAATGGTGCCTGTATAGTATCCCATTCCCCTTACCAGAGTCGGGTCAAATTCAAGGCCGCATTTTACATCGTTGATCTCACTCACTGTATCCATAATATAAGCGAGGTTTTCCGCCTTTTCCGGATCCATGACGGAGCTAAGTGTCTCGCCGAGTTTTCTGACGCCTTCAGCGTCGTTTTGGATTCCTGCGAGAAGCTGTACATATTTATCAACGGATTCTTTGGCATATCCGGCTTCCAGAAGCTCCGCTCCCACGCCTTCAAGGCCAATCTTATCCATTTTGTCAAGGATAATGAATACACGGTCTGTCTCATCCTCCGGGAAACCGCTGTAATCGGCCATGCCCTTTAAGATTGCGCGGTCATTGACGCGTACGGTAAAGCCGTTGTCAGGACAGATTCTGGTAAGCGCCTTTGTAATCGCCAGAATTGTCTCAATCTCAGCCAGGTTTGTACCGTCACCAAGAATATCAATATCGCACTGCACAAACTGTCTGAAGCGGCCCTTCTGCGGTTTGTCGGCGCGCCATACGCTGCCGACCTGAAGCGCCTTAAACGGAGTTGTCAGATTGGCTGCATTATTGGAATAATAACGGCAAAGCGGCACCGTCAGATCATAGCGGAGCCCCTCCTCCACCAGATCAGCATCCGAACGGGCCGTCTCCAGGTTCAGTTTTTCACCTCTTTTTAAAATTTTAAAAATCAGCTTCTCATTATCGCCGCCCTGTTTGCTTGTCAGATTTTCGATATGTTCAACACAAGGAGTCTCGATTGAGGAAAAACCATATCCTCTGTAAGTATCTTTGATGATATTCAAAACATAATCTCTCAGTTCCATCTCTGCCGGAAGAACATCCTTCATTCCGGTTACCGGTTTCTTCTTTAATGCCATAATCCTTCTGTTCCTCTCCGTATGATTCTGCCGCCGCACTGCTCTGTGGAAATCTCACGGCAGCCGGTTATTTTTCCATTCTCTGACATACTGAACATTATATTTTTCGCAAAACGCTTTGTCAACCATTTTTCCGCACAGAATGCAGATTCAGAACTTCCGGGTCAGTCACAGCAATGCCGCAATATCCGGATTCGTGACCAGTTTTTCTGTTTCATGAATCCTCTCCCAGGAATTCCATATCTTCACGGAAATCCCCTTTCCCTTCCATTAGATCATGGAATACTTCATATGTATCACTCCCGGAAGAATCAAGTTCTTTCCAGATTGGTGAATCCAACGGAATCATATGTATCACCCTCCTTAAAAATACTTCTACAGCTGCTGTGTTTATCATTCTGGTTTGTTTCCTTTTTGGCAGCCATCTTCATCCGTTTTCATGAAAAACTCCGGGATCTGCAGCTCTGAAGTTTCTTCCCGCTCACTTGCTGTATGTAAAAAATGACAGTAAGAAAACACTTCCGGTTCCACATGCAATGTATCTTTCAACCAGGCGACGGATTTTTCAACATCATCCGGCGTGTTGAATCCTTTAATGTGCGGAACCCTGATATGCATTCTTTCCGGTTGGACCATATCGCGCATTTTCAACAGATTCGTTAAGACATTCTCATTGTCTGCACCTGTATATTCCTCATATATAACCGGATTCATATCTTTGATATCAATGATCCATTCATCCAGATCATCCAGTAAAATTTCCACACAGCTCCACGGAACATTCAAAGATGTCTCTATTCTCTTTTTCCATCCGAAATCCGACTGTCTGCAGACCTCGTGGATAAATGCCGCCTGCAGCAGAGGTTCACCGCCGCCAAAAACGATACCGCCTCCTGTCATCAGATAATAGATTTCATCCTTTCTGAGTACTTCGATCAACTCTTCCGGCCTGTATGCAGCTTCTGGTGTCCGCGGCAGACGGTCTTCCTTCCGGTGACAGTATTCATTCACACAGTATTTGCAATGAAGCGGGCAGTCATAAAACGTAACCAGTGTAGATACCCCTTCGCCGTCCGTAGCCATCCGCAGTCTGGAAACTGCCATAATATCTCCAGTCATCACGATACCTCCCACTCTGTCAGTTTCGATACCGGAATGATTCTTTCTGATTCCGGAATATCGGCAAGCCTGTCTCTCAAATATGCCGCCTCCTGGTCACATCGGGCGCATGTTCCTCCACATGCGCCAACAGACGGACATTCCTCTGAAAAGAATTCAATTTTGTTGGCTCTGGCCAGTTCGATCCGCAGCTGCCTCAGATAATTGCAGATTTTCTTTCCGTCAATCCTCGCATGCACCCTTTCGACTTCCTCTCTGATTCTGTCATCTTTCTTTAAATATTTTTGAGGCGCCATATATCCCATTGTACTCCACTGCCGGCATAACGGCACATTGATCTCTGAAACTTCATCTTCCGCTTTCGTCAGATCAATCCCGTCAAAACCGGCGACAACCGGTACATAAGATCCTGACGCGAGATCAAAATACGATTTCTCCTTCATATCCTGTATCCCATTTATGACTCTCGGAAGCAGCGCCGCATAATCATCAGACACCTGCTGCATCAGATCCTTCATCAGAACCCTGCCCTGTTGAGCAGATCTGTCCAGATAATCATTACTGTTGATATATAAAATGGACTCCAGCTGCGATAAATCAGATAACAGCTCCCTGTGAGCCTCTTTTCTTCGGCTGCTTTCAAATTTCCACGGGGACATCGTACATAAATGCAGCCTGTTAAACACGTTTCTGTCCTTTATTGCATAAAATGGATATAAACTCTCCGGATTTCCATCTGTTAAGAACAGAATCTTATCATGATAACCAAGCGCCCGGTTCAGCTCATCAGCCACGGACTCCAGCGCTTTATATCTCCAGTCTTCTATACCAAATTTATCCATTCCCAGCCCATGTTTCCATAAGGAACATGGACTTATAAAACATTCATACTGATCAGATACCCGTTTCCCATCCAGGCAGACTACCAGAACAATCTCTTTCAACTGCTCCAATACCGGATTTTCATGATTCCATATGAAAGCTGCATCTGTTATGATGATCCGCATGTGTTTACATCCTTTCCGAAAAGCAGTAATCCTGGTCCTGATTTTGAATTGTAACAGTACTTTTTTGTTCAACATCCGGATTCTTTGGACAGGAAAACTCGGAGATTTGCTGAATAAGCCTGTCCTCTCCGAGTTTTGGATTATCACTGCCGAGACAGCGGCGAATGTCAGTAACTGAAAATTTATCCTCTGTCCGCATCCGCCTTCTCCTTTTTTTCTGAAAATTCTGTCAATTCCGCATCATCCCTGACAAACCTTGCAGCTACTGGAGTACGCACAGGACGAATATTTTCTGCTTATATTGTACGATTTTATCATCGCTTTTGCAACAAAATTTTCAAACACGGTCTGTTCCAATCCAGGCAGTTCTGTATTGCCAACAAAAAAATGCATGGTATTGATTTTTTCGCTACCATGCATCTGAAGTTACTCTTACTGTAAAATTTTCCGTTACAACAGCCTGACAATTCTTTACCTCCGAATCTTCTGATTCATTAATTTCTCATAAGTTCTTTAGATTAAATATCCAGTTTTGCCACGCCACTCATTAATATGTTGCCTTTAAGTAAATCATCGTTTATATATGCTTTAAATTCATTTGATATATTTTTACCAAATCTATTCCATACGGTTTCATCATCTGATAAACACTCAACAACCGTAACATCAACGATATTAACCACATCATCTGTTCCATTTCTCCACATTTCTTCAATAAACCGGCAATATGCAGATATTTTGAAACCGGCATCATTTTTCTGCAAATTGTTCTCTTGTAACCTTCAATCAACATACCCTCAATGCAAAAACAGGATTCCTAATCGGTTCATAAAATTTACTGATTTAAGTATAATATATTTTCAGCAAAAACGCAATTCTGACGGTTCAGAATTCAAGCCGCTGTTGGATAAAACCCGGGAACAAAAATACAGCAGTAAATTTACAGTCCGCTTACAATCCTGCCGTCCTCAATGCGAATCGTCTGATCGGCCAACTGTGCAATTTCCGGATTATGGGTGATCATAATAATG
>ERZ808054.869-NODE-869-length-21776-cov-15.888658_pt1 | contig 21776 bp, 13 predicted proteins | sample MGYA00380201_ERZ808054 | MGnify/ENA primary metagenome ERZ808054 (study PRJEB31490, sample SAMN06133419) | mouse gut metagenome | isolation source: Z5_2 | host: mice | place: China: Chengdu | collected 2015-05 ... | reverse complement strand
AAGCAAGCAAGCAAGCAAGCAAGCAAGCAAGCAAGCAAGCAAGCAAGCAAGCAAGCAGCATAGCTGCGCCCTTTTTTGCCCCGATATTATTTTTACATACACAGAAACGGCAGAGCCGGTTAAGAGGCATGGGTATCCCCATGTCTCTTAACCGGCTCTTTTTACAATAAGTTGGCTCGTGGGGCGTGGTAGCCCCGGACTTTTGGAAGGAGAAGGGCATTTGGATAAAGGATACATAGCGCCGGAGGCCGCATTGAAAAAGCTGCGCGTGGCAAAGGGGCTGGGGCAGACAGTCTATCTTTACGGGGCGACCGGCTATGGGAAGACGGAGCTGGTAAGGCAGTACCTGTCAAGGCGCAGGTACCGCTACATTTCCTGTGCGGAAGATGTCGCGGGGCTTATAGGGGCGGCACAAAGCGTGGGAAAAGAAAAAGAAGGGGAACCCCGGAGCGTAGTCGTGGCGGACGACCTGCACCTGCTGAAGGATGCACAGGGGCGCAGGGCTGTCCTTTCCCTTGTGGGGCGTCAGGACATATGGCTCATCTTGATCTGCCGCAGCCCCATACCGGCATGGCTGATGCCGCTTTATATAAAAGGCAGCCTCCTCGTGATCACGGAGGATGACCTGCGGCTTGGGGAAAAGGAAATCTCCGCCTACATGGGGGCACAGGGGCTTACCCTCACAAAGGGGGAACTGGCATTTGTGACGGAAAGGAGCCGGGGAAACGCCTATATCGTGCGTCATGCCGCCCTGAAGATGCTGGATGGCATGCGCCCTGGCTCGGAGATGGCGCAGGAGATCATGGAGGCTTTCGCCGCATATCTGGAAAGTCATGTGATGGTGCAATGGGACTGCGACCTGCTGGAATTCCTGATGCAGGTGAGCGTTGCCGATGAATTCACCCTTCCCCTTGCGGAGATGGTCACGGGCAACCGCCATGCGCCGGAGCTTTTGGAGCGGGCGGTGGAGACCGGAAACTTTCTTTCCTGTAAGGACGGTGTATACAGCCTGCGCCCGCAGCTTATCTGGGCGCTGCGCAGGCGGGCGGCGAAGGAGTACAGCCCCCAGGAGCGGGCAGACCATGCCTACAACGCGGGGCTTTATTACGAGATGCAGGGGCAGATCGTGCCTGCCCTGGCCATGTTTGAACAGTGTGGGAAAAAGGAGCGGATCAGGGAACTTTTAATAAGGAACGCCCGCCTGAACCCCGGCAACGGCCACTATTTTGAACTGCGCCGCTATTATTTACAGATGGGGGAAAAGGAGCTGGAGGAGAGCCCCGTGCTGATGGCCGGGATGAGCATGCTCTACTCCCTGCTGATGCAGGAGGAGGAAAGCGAATACTGGTACCGGAAGCTGGAAAAATTTGCAGCCTCCGCGAAGGGCGGGCAGAAACGGGAGGCCGTAAGCCGCCTGGCCTACCTGGACATCGCCCTGCCCCACCGGGGGAGCGCGGACATGATAGAGATCATGAAGAGGATGCCAGCCCTGATCTTTGACCGTGGGATGAGTTTGCCGGAATTTTCGGTGACAGCCAACTACCCCAGCACCATGAACGGCGGCAAGGACTTCTGCCACTGGAGCAGGGAGGACCGGAAGCTGGCTGCCACCATCGGGAAGCTGGTGGAGCGGGTGCTTGGCCGGTACGGGAAAGGGCTTGTGAAAGTGGCGCTGGGCGAGAGCTTTTATGAGAAAGGGGAGGACGCCTACGAGGTCTTAACCCTCCTTGCCCGTGCGAAGCTGGAGGCGGAGGGCGGCGGCATGACAGAGATCGCCTTTGCCGCCGTGGGCCTGCAGGTGCGGCTTGCCACCCTTCAGGGGGAAATCCAGACGGCGGAGGAAGTCCTTGCCTCCTTTGAAAAAAGCGTCAGGGAGCAGGGGGCGGTGCAGCTCCTTCCCAACATAGGGGCGTTACAGTGCCGCCTTGCCCTTTACCAGGGGGACAGGGAAGCGGTGCTGGCGTGGATGGGGCAGGCCCCGGACGAGGACAGGGAGTTCTGCATCCTGGAGCGTTACCGCTACCTTACGAAAGTGCGCTGCTGCCTTTCCCTTGGGGAATATCTGAAAGCGCAGGCATTACTGGAAAAGCTGCGCTATTATGCAGAGAAATGCAAGCGGACTTATATCCGCATGGAAGTGTGCCTTTTAAGCGCCATAGCGAAATACCGGACGGGCGGGGAGTGGAAGGAGGAATTCCTCTCTGCGCTGAAGGAAGCCTGCGGCTACGGTTTCCTCCGCCTTATCAGCGAGGAAGGGGCGGCGGCCCAGGAGCTGTTTGCGGCGGCGGGGAAGGGCCTCCTGGAAAAGGAGATACCGGATAAGGGGTGGCTGTCCCGGCTGATGGAGGAAACGGGGAAGGTGGCGGTGCGCTACCCGGTGTACTTAAAAGGCCGGCTTGCGAAAGCGCCGGATTTCTGTGAGACGGCTTTATCCGTCCTCCGGTTACAGGCGGAGGGAAAAAGCGTGGGGAAGATCGCCCAGGAGCTTTCCATGAAGGAGGCCACGGTGAAGTACCATGTGAAGGAGAACTACCGGAAGCTGGGCGTATCCGGCAAGGCGGACGCGGTGCTGGCGGCAAGGAATTTAGGGATTCTGTAAGAGTGTGGATGGAGATGGCAGAACATGGAGAAAAAAAGAAGGATATATACCCAGCGCAGGCTGACGCCTGTGCAGCGGACGGCCATCAGCCTTGACGGCGGGCATCTGTGCGTCATCCTGTGCGGCAGCCTGCCCACCATGATGGCCCACCTGCTGGTAAGGGATGACGTGCTGCTTTATGCGGTGCGCACCAGCGCGGAACTGAAAGAGACGCTGACGGATGCGGACGGCATCCCGGCTGACCTTGTGGTGGTGGAGATGCATACCATGACGGACCTGCCGCAGATGTCCTTTTTCTCACCGGCAGATGACCATGAGAGTACGGTGGTATTCTCGCCTGACCTTTTCCCTGATGATGAACGGGTGGGTGAGTTCTATGCGATGGTTGACGGGATGCTGGAAAAGAAACGGCAGCAGACAGAAAAAATATGGGAGCTTTTTGGGAAGGAAAACGGGGAAGGTGCAGATTCCCATGAAAGGATAGATGCGTCAGAATGACCTGCCCCGGCAGACCATACTGACAAAAAAAACAGCAGGAGGCAATATGAAAAAGTTAAGGAAACGTATATTTGCGGCAGTGCTTGCAGCGCTTATGATGGTTACTGCCATGCCGATAACAGCGCTTTACGCATCGGCGGAAACGGGATCTGTTTCCGGAAATGCCGCAGGGCAGGCAGGGACGGAAGACACGGAGGAAACCGGGGACGGTGATACGGAAGAAACGGAAACAGATGGTGCAGAGGAAGCCGGGGACAGTGATACAGATGAACCGGCACAGGAGCCGCTCACCGGCTCACTGGAAGAAGATACCGCCCAATGCATCTGTGAGACATTATGCACGGAGGACAGCATCAACGAGGGCTGCCCTGTATGCGGAGCGGAAGGCGCGGACCTTTCAGCCTGTAAGGGAAAGGAACAGGGGAGCGTCCCTGAAACAGATACGGAAGATGATAATGCAGAGACAGATACCGCCAAATGTATCTGTGAGACATTATGCACGGAGGACAGCATCAACAGGGATTGCCCTGTGTGCGGAGCGGAAGGCGCAGACCTTTCAGCTTGTAAGGGAAAGGAACAGGGGAACGTCCCTGAAATAGATACGGGAGAGAAAACAGAAGAACAGGAAAAGACCGGGGAAAAGGTCATCACAGCATGGGAATGGATCGACCCGGAAGAATATCTGACGGACGGTATGCTGGCACTGCCCGGAGCAGGCAGGGAAAATCCGGCATTTGTGGAAGATGTGACTGCTCTCTTGCCAGAGAAGATACAGGCCAAAGTAGCTGCAGTGAATGCGGCGGAAGATGGGGAAGAAACAGAGGAAGATGCGGAAGCAGCGCCAGAGACAGAAGATGCGGAAATCACCCTGACAGGCTGGAAGTGTGCATCTTATCCGGAGGACGGGGCGTATGAAGGGACATATACCTTTACGGCATTTCTGCCGGAAGGTTTTGTGTTGGCGGAAGATGCGGCTGCGCTGGAAGTGGAGGTAGAGTTAGGCGGAGGGGAGATGCTGCTGAGGGGCGGAGAGTCCGTAGTCTATCAGAAAGCGGCGTGGGACGAAAGCAAAAGCGAAGTTGTCTGCACAGAGGAGACAGCCGATAGCTGCACCCCGGTGGAAAACAGCGCGGCGGCGGTCACATGGTACAATGGCTGGTATGTGGTCAACGGCAACGTCACCATTTCCGAACCTATCACAGTCAGCGGCGAAGTGAACCTAATTCTGGTGGATGGCTGTACCCTCACAGCGGAAAAGGGCATTGTGGTGACCACCGGCAACAGCCTGACCATCTACGCCCAGTCTGGCGGCACCGGGACGCTGAACGCCACAGGTACAACTGACAGCAGCAACAATGCCAGCGCAGGCATCGGCGGCAGCACCACCATCTTTGACAGCGGCAGCATTACCATTCATGGCGGCGTAATCAACGCAACTGGTGGTGCGTCTAGATGGTATAGCGGCGCAGGCATTGGAGGCAGTACCCCAAGCTCTGGAAATGGCGGCAACAGCGGTACCATCAAGATATATGGTGGCACGATTACCGCTGAGAGTAGAGGATTTTCCATCGGCGCAGGTATTGGTGGCGGAGGTAGTGGTGGTACTGGAAACGGCGGTGCCGGAACTAATATTAGCATCTACGGCGGCAACATCACAGCGATGTCTTACTCGGATAATAATGGCGGTGCGGGCATTGGTGGCGGCAGTGGTCAAACAAACGGTGGTACCGGGAATATTACTATTGGTGGTGGCACGATACACTCCACAGGCGGCTCTTTAGGTGCGGGCATTGGTGGCGGTAGCGGCGGCACCCAAAGCGGTAATGGCACCGTCACCATCAGTGGCGGGAAAGTGACCGCTGTTGGAGGCAACTATGCCGCAGGCATTGGCGGCGGCGGTGGAACTAAAAGCCAATATTTAACCTGGATCGGTGGCATCGGCAGCGTCACCATTACCGGTGGCATTGTGGATGCCAAAGGAAACGGTAGCGGTGAGTATGCGGGCGCTCCCATCGGCAACGGCGGGAACACAACCGCGACGGCGACCGTCAACAAAACCACCGGCATCGTGTTTGAGAACGGCGCAGGCACTGTCTGCGGCGATGTGACCCTGGACGGGAGCTATACTGTCCCTGCGGACTATACGCTGAACATCCCTGCCGGAGCCAGCCTGTCCGGAAGCGGCACATTAAGCGGCGGCAGTGCGTTCACCACCGAGAATCTGACGGAGGATATGATCTCTGTCCCGGAGGACTGGCACTATACCGGGGAGGATTTGACGGAAAAGATCAAGGGTGCAGTCAGCCTGAATGGAGAAGTGACCATCTGCGGGCAGACATTCACTGCCAGTACAGACGGCTGGGAACTGAGCGTAGAAAAGGTGTCCGAGTTGGAGTATACCGTTAAATATACCCACACCGGCAAGGGGACACTCTCGAAAACCGTCACCATAGCCAGAGGACAAACCGCGCTATCTGATGTTGTGACCTATAAAGAGGACGGTACGACACCCGCCAATACCTTTAGCGTTGGTGAAACGATTATCGTCAAGGCTACCGCTACATTTCCGGCCAACAACGCGATCATGGCCGCGGCCGAGTTTGATACACCTGCCGGGGAGCAGATGGCGGTCTACTATGATAACATACAAATCTCTGCTCCTTCCACTGTAGAAAACGGCGTTCACACCATGACGGTAGATACCAGCAATTTGCCGGAAAGTGCGCTGAACAAAGAAATCGGCCTTACAGTGAAATACATTGAGAGCGGTAATGCGTCCGGCGCGACTGCCACAACGAATGTTACGGTTACTGCCGTGGCGAGGGTAAAAAAGGACAGCACCACCACCTATGTAGGCGCTTTGGCCGATGCGTTCACAGAAGGAAACTCCGGCGCGACAGTAACCCTGCTGTCGGAGGTGGATTTAGGCAGCAACTACATTGGAATCAGAGGCAGCAGCACCTTCACGTTGGATTTGAACGGTCAGACTGTCAAAGCATCTCACTATGGCGCATTTTATATCTCAGGCGGCAGCCTTACCATTCAAGACAGCGGAACCGGCGGAAAGATTGAGAGTTCTAATATTACAATCGAAGTAACCGGCGGAACGCTATCCATCAAAAGCGGGACTGTTTCAGGATTGTACGGTGTGAATATTACAAGTGGAACCGTCAATATTTCCGGTGGAACTATCTCGGGAACGGAAAACGGATTATGTGTGAATGGGGGTGGAAACATAGCTCTCTCCGGTGGAGCATACAGTGGAAGACACGCAATATGGGTAGATGGTAATGCGTCTGTCACGATGAAGGATATGCTTGCACCCGGGTACGCCTATCACCAAAATGATATACCTATTGCGAAAGCAAAAGGACTTGTGGGCGACGAGGTAGGCGAAGTACCGCTTGACGCAAAACCCGCATGGCTGACCGGCACCGTGACGGTAAAGGCGTGCACGCACACCGGCGAGGGCGTCTGTACTTACACCCACAACGAAAATACGTCCACCCACACCAAGACCTGTCTGGCCTGCGGGCAAACGTTGGGTACGGAAAACTGCACCTACACGTTCAGCGGAACCACCGGCACCTGTGCGGCGTGCAGGGACAGCGTGACCGTGGCGGTTTCCGGCACGGAGAACCTGGTCTATGACGGCACCGGGAAAGAGCCGGGCGTGACCGTCACGCGGGGCGAAACGGCGCTGACAGCGGGCACGGATTATACGGTGGTTTATGCCGATAACATAGACGCCGGTACAGCAGCCAAAGTGACCGTGACCATCGGGAATAATCAGGGCACATATAACGGGAGTTTTACCATCGGCAAGGCCACGCCTACGATTGCGTGGAGCAGCACCTCGCAGGAGCTGACCTACACTGACCAGCAGGCGGTCATTACAGCGCCGACTGTAACGCTGGAGAACAATGAAAACTTCGGCGGAACGATCAGCTATTCCTATAAAAAACAGGGCGAGACTGATTATAAAGACGGCCTGCCGACAGATGCAGGAACCTACACGGTCAAGGCCCATGTGGACGCGGAGGGTAACTACAATGCCGCCGACAGCACAAATGAGCTGACGCTGACCATCAAAAAGGCAGACACAGAGATCACGGTTGGAACAGCCGCATACGATGTGAACTATGGTGATCCGGCATTTACCATAAGCGGCGTCACGGATACCAACCCTGAGACAGCCGTACAGTATGCAGTGACCGAAGGGACAGATGTTATATCCGTGTCAAACGGGACAGTGACCATCAAAAATGCAGGTACGGCAACGATAACTGTTTCTTTACCGGAAACGGCAAATTACAATGCCGCCGCGAACAAAACAATAACCGTTACCGTTGCAAAGAAGGGCGGATATACGGTAAGCGAGATCAATAAAAAGTATTATTATGACAGGGAAAATACGGCGGAAATCAACCTTGCGTCACTGCTCCCAAGGGATTGCGGGACTGTAACCTACGGGGAACCAGTAATAACATCCGGGAATATGATATTTACTGCAAAAGCTGTGGAGAACGACGTGTTATCCTATACGCTGGCAAAGGGAAATGTAAATGATGCAGGAACCATAACCGTTACCATAACAACACGAAATTATGAGGACATTACGGTCACGGTAAAGGCGGTGCTGACTGACCAGATACCCGTGGAACTGAAAGAGGGCACGGAAGTAACCCTGGCAAATACTATCCTTACCTATGGGGAGAGCCTGTCAGGGCTGGGATTCAACAATGCAGTTTTTGTTGATGGCGATGGAAAAACAGTGGAAGGCATCCTTGCGTGGAAAGATGCCGCAGCAAAACCAAGTGCAGGAACCACAAGTGCAGTATGGGTGTTCATACCGACCGATAATGCGTATGCTCCCGTGGAAGGCACGGCAGCGATTACGGTAAATAAGGCAGTCCCGACTGTATCAGCAGTCCCGATAGTGGCAGACAGGATATATAACCCTTCCGTAACCTTAAAGGGCGATGACCTGACCGGCGCCACAGTTACCGGCGTGGACGGAAATACACTGAAAGGCGGCTGGAACTGGCAGAGTGCAGATATTGTCCCAACAGTAAACAACAACGGATATGCGGCAATATTTACACCAGAAGATACAACGAATTATGAAACCGTGACCAGAACCATCACGGTGAACGTGGCAAAGGCAACGCCTTATATTGCAAAATCTCCTGCGGCAGCCGGGATCACTTATGGGGACACCCTGAATGCGTCCGCATTGTCAGGCGGAACCGTACAGTACGGCAATGGCGCAGGGCAGGCAGGAGACGGAGCCGGAAGCACCGCCGCAGTGGCAGGGACATTTACATGGAAAGAGCCTTCCGCAAAACCTGTGGTGGCTGACAGCAACGTGACAGAGTACACGGTAGTGCTTACGCCTTCCGATACGGCGAATTATAATCCCGTGGAGGCAAAGGTAACACTGACCGTAAACAAGGCGCAGAACGCACCGAATATGCCGGGCAGCACTATGGATGTATCAAACAGCCTTGAAAAAGTAGGGGACGTATCACTGCCGGAAGGCTGGGAGTGGCAGGCGTCAGATCAGGATACAGCCCTTGAAGTCGGGAAAACGGTAAGCGCCGTGGCAGTTTATGCAGGGGCGGATAAAGGCAACTATGAGAAGGAAACGGTAACGGTTGCCATCACAAGGTCAGCCTGCGACCATGTGGCAGGGGAAATCCTTTATACAGGGGCAGGAGAGAAAGCGCCTACCTGCACGGAGGACGGACTGGGACACAGGGAATGCACCAAGTGCGGCTCTGTAGTGGAATCAGGTATCGTGGTAAAGGCGCCGGGACACACGGGCGGAATGGCAACCTGTTCCAAAAGGGCAGTCTGCACCAGGTGCGGCCAGCCTTATGGAGATACGGACGGCAGTGTGCATGGCGATACGGAAGTCCGTGGGTTTGTGGCGGCAACCTGTACCGCAGGCGGCTACACAGGGGACACCTATTGTAAAGACTGCGGCGCAAAGACGAAAACAGGCAATGCGACACCGGCATTAGGGCATAATTACACAAGCACGGTAACAAAAGAACCGACCACGGGCAGCGAGGGCACAAGGACTTACACCTGCACCCGCTGCGGACACAGCTACACGGAAAGCATACCAAAGCTGCCGGAGGAAACGCACCATCATTCCTACTCAGGCAGTGTGACAAAGCAGCCGACCTGTACGGATACCGGGGTACGGATCTATACCTGTTCCTGCGGTGACAGCTATACCGAAACCATAGCGGCACTGGGACACCATTACCAAAGCAGCGTGACAAAGCAGCCCACCGCCACGGCGGAGGGAATCATGACCTACACCTGTGACCGCTGCGGACACAGCTATACAAGACCGATTGCGAAACTGCCGGGAGATGATACATCAAAGCCGGGAGACGATACGACAAAGCCGGGAGACGATACGACAAAGCCGGGAGATGATACAGCACGGGCGTGTTTTCCGGCCGGATAAAGTGCGCGGACTGTGGAGGATGGTACGGCTCCAAGGTGTGGCACGCCAACAGCAAATACCGGAAAACCATCTGGCAGTGCAACCACAAGTTTGACGGCGGGGAGAAATGTTCCACGCCGCACCTTGATGAAGAAACCGTCAAAGCGCTCTTCCTGAAAGCGGCCAATGCCGTCTTTGCAGAAAAGGATGGCGTGCGGGAGGATTACGATTCCATAAAAGACACGCTCTTTAACACCTCGGAACTGGAGGCGGAGCGCCTGCGGCTGCAGGAGGAGATGAATGTGGTGGCGGAGATGATTGAGCAGTGCGTACATGAAAACGCCCGCATTGCCCTTGACCAGACGGAGTACCAGAAAAAGTATGACGGGCTGGCGGGGCGGTTCAACAGGGCGAAAGAGCGGCTTTCGGAAGTCAGCCAGGCCATCACTGAGCGGCAGGCGAAGCGGGAAAAAATCGGGCGGTTTGTTTCCGCCTTGGAAAAGCTGGACGGCCCGCTTACGGCATTTAAAGAGGATGACTGGTACAGCCTTGTGGAATACGCCACGGTGTACAGCAGGGAGGACATCCGCTTTACTTTCAAGAACGGGGTGGAGATAAAAGTGTAAAAGAAGCCTGCGGCGCTACCCAGCCGCAGGCTTTCTGCAATTTTTTACAATTTGATTTTCCCATGGGGCAAAATCAAAAGGTATGGGGGAAAATCAAAAAGTACAGGCAAAATCAAAAGGTTTAGGGCAAAATCAAAAAGTATAAAGGCAAAATCGAATTGTATCAAAGACAGCGTTTACATAGACGAAGGATTTTCAGGCAAGAATACGAAGCGACCCATGTTCCAGCAGATGATGCAGGATATGCAGGAGAAGCATTATGACTATCTGGTCTGCTACAAACTGGATCGCCTCGGCAGAAACCTTGCCGATCTGGCCAACCTGATGGAAGACTTAAACCGCCAAGGGACATCTTTTATCAGCATCAAGGAGAGATTTGACACGACGACGCCCATCGGCAAGGCCATGCTCTATTTCTCCGGCGTGCTTGCCCAGATGGAGCGGGAACAGATCGCGGAGCGGGTCAAGGATAATATGATTATGCTTGCCAGAAGCGGCCGGTGGCTGGGCGGTACTACGCCGCTGGGGTATGCCTCGGTCAGGGTGGAGAAGGAAGGAAATGCCTTAAAGAAAAAATCCATGTACTGCCTGACCCAGAATCCTGATGAGATTGACCTTGCAAAGTTTATTTTCACTTATTTTATGGAAAAAAGATCCTTGACGGAGGTGCTGCGGTATCTTATGGCAGGCGGCATCAGGACGCGCAGCGGCAGGGAGTTCTATATTTCCGGGATTCGGGATATTCTGGTGAATCCGGTATACTGCATCGCAGACGAAGCGGGATATCAGTACTTTTACGATCTGGGCTGTCAGGTATGTATCGACCCTGAGGAGCTGGATCAGGAATCCGGTTTGCTGGGGTACGCCCGGACGACTTCCGCCATGTACCGGAATCAGGGTACGCCCTGTGAGTCCTGGATCATTTCCAGAGGACGGCACAAAGGGATCGTCACCGGCAAAGAATTTGTTTACGTACAGCAGCTGCTTGCGGGCAACCGGAGCAAAGGGGATAATTTCAGGGATACGAAAAACAGCGTTGCGCTTCTGTCAGGACTGCTTTACTGTACCTGCGGACATCTGATGCGGCCCAAGAACTATCCGGCTTCCAGAGTGACACAGAAGGGGGAGCGGACTTTTGCCTATCGCTGTCCCTATAAGGACCTGACCCACCGGGAGCGCTGCGATAACAAAAACGTTCACGGGAATACGCTGGATGAGGCGGTCAGCAGGGAAGTGACCGCACTTGCCGGGCCGGATGCCGGCATGGTGCCGATGCTGGAGGAACTGCAAAAGCAGATCGCCTCTGCCGATGGCGGGGCTGTGTCAAGGACACGGTTTATGGAACAGGAGTATGACAGAAAGAAAAGCGAGATCCGAAAGCTGGTAACGTCCATAAAACAACTGGAAGCCGGCAGCGTATCCGTACAGTATATTAATGAAGAGATACAGAGATTAGACGGGGAATGTGCAGCGCTTGATAAACGCATGAAAGCGGTGCAGGAAGAGGCAGAACATGAGAAAACGGAGGTGACGGATCCCACCGGGGAGATTTCTGCAAAGCTGGGTGATTTTTCCAAAGTGTTTGAGCAGCTGCCCACATTGCAGAAAAGAGATTTCCTAAGACAGATCATAGCAAAGGTCGTTTGGGATGGAGAGACCGCACATATTTATTTGTGAAACCCACAGCACAAAAGTATCCGAAACAAAACCAGCGCATTGCCGCAGCCGCTTGGCCCCACGATCGCCAGAAATTCTCCCGAAGATACCTGAAAAGATATATTGGACAGCGCAGGCGTTTCTCCTTTAAGGTTGTGATAGGAGTAGGAAATATCCTGCAAAGATAATATTGGCTGCATAGAACAACAACTCCTTTTGCTTATACGTTATTCTATGAAAAATAAGAAAATATGTGTTTTGATTGAAATGAAAAATGTTTTATGGTATCATCAAAGTCAGATTTTGCGATAACTTTTGCGGAATGTAAACCAGAGAGTCGTAACGACTACAACATTATGATAACGGGAGTTGATGATATGGCACAGCTGTGGGGCGGCCGATTTACGAAGGAAACAGACCAGCTTGTTTATAATTTTAACGCCTCGATCTCTTTTGACCGGAAGTTTTTCGGGCAGGATATTGAGGGCAGCATCGCGCATGTGGTCATGCTGGCGAAGCAGGGCATTCTGACGAAGGAAGAGAAGGATGCCATCTTAAAAGGACTGACCGGAATCCGCCGGGATGTGGAGGAAGGGAAGCTGACGATCACAGAGGAATACGAGGACATTCACAGCTTTGTGGAGGCGAAACTGATCGAGAGGATCGGGGAGGCCGGCAAGAAGCTGCACACGGGCAGAAGCCGCAATGATCAGGTGGCACTTGACATGCGGCTGTATACGAGACTGGAAGTGCTTCATGTGGATGAGCTGGTGAAGGAACTTCTGTGTACGCTGCTGCGTATCATGGAAGAGAATATGGACACTTATATGCCGGGATTTACCCATCTGCAGAAGGCTCAGCCGGTGACGCTGGCACATCATGTGGGCGCGTATTTCGAGATGTTCAAGCGGGACAGATCCAGACTTAAAGATATATACCACCGCATGAATTACTGTCCTTTGGGAGCAGGTGCGCTGGCGGGCACCACCTATCCGCTGGACAGGAACTACACGGCGTCGCTGCTTGGATTTGAGGGGCCGACGCTGAACAGCATGGATTCCGTGTCTGACAGAGATTATATCATAGAATTTCTGTCGGCGCTGTCTACGGTTATGATGCATCTGAGCCGTTTCTGCGAGGAGATCATCATCTGGAATTCCGATGAATACCGGTTCGTGGAGATAGACGACGCTTACTCGACGGGGAGCAGCATCATGCCGCAGAAGAAGAATCCGGATATCGCGGAGCTGGTGAGGGGCAAGACCGGGCGTGTTTACGGGGCGTTGCTCTCGATTCTGACGACGATGAAGGGCATACCGCTTGCTTACAACAAGGATATGCAGGAAGACAAAGAGCTGACCTTTGATGCTATTGATACGGTGAAGGGCTGTCTGGCATTGTTTGAGGGCATGGTGCGCACCATGAAGTTCCGCAGGGATGTCATGGAGAAAAGCGCCATGCAGGGATTTACCAACGCCACCGATGCGGCGGATTACCTGGTGGGCAAGGGTGTGCCGTTCCGGGATGCCCACGGTGTGATCGGCAGGCTGGTACTGTACTGCATCGACAAAAAGTGCAGCATTGAAGATCTGACCATAGAAGAGCTTAAAGAGATCAGTCCGGCCTTTGAGGCAGATATCTATGAAGCCGTCAGTCTTAAGACCTGTGTGGAGAAAAGGCTGACCGTGGGCGCGCCGGGCAGGAAGGCGATGCAGAAGGTGATCGCGGCTCAGAAAGAATATCTGACAAGAGACTGGCAGGACGAAGAAGGAATATACATGACGAAACAGTGATGCGCCTGTGCTGCCGGGCAGCAGAAGACAGCAGGATAAATAGTTTGTACGGTAAGAAAGGAGTTTTAGGATAAAATGGAAGAAAGATTAAAAGTAGGTATTCTGGGCGGAACAGGTATGGTTGGGCAGCGGTTTATCGCCCTGTTGGAAGATCATCCCTGGTTTGAGGTGACGACGATCGCGGCCAGTCCCCGGTCTGCAGGCAAAACATATGAGGAGGCTGTGGGCGGCAGATGGAAGATGACCACACCGATGCCGGAAGCGGTCAGGAATATCGTTGTCAAGAATGTCAATGAAGTAGCGGAAGTGGCGGCTGAGGTAGATTTCGTCTTTTCCGCGGTGGATATGACGAAAGAGGAGATCAGGAAGATCGAGGAAGAGTATGCGAAGACGGAGACGCCGGTTGTTTCCAACAACAGCGCGCACCGCTGGACGCCGGATGTGCCGATGGTAGTTCCGGAGATTAATCCGGAGCATTTCCAGGTGATCGAGTCGCAGCGTAAACGTCTGGGCACCACCAGAGGTTTTATCGCTGTAAAGCCCAACTGTTCGATTCAGAGCTATGCGCCGGTGCTGACGGCATGGAAGGAATTTGAGCCTTACGAGGTAGTAGCTACCACTTATCAGGCAATCTCCGGGGCGGGTAAGACATTCAAGGACTGGCCGGAGATGGTGGAGAATGTGATTCCTTACATAGGCGGCGAAGAAGAAAAGAGCGAGAAAGAGCCGCTGCGGATCTGGGGTAAGGTGGAAAACGGCGAGATCGTTCCGGCTACAAGCCCGGTGATCACCTGCCAGTGTATCCGTGTGCCGGTGCTTAACGGCCATACGGCGGCTGTATTTGTGAAGTTTAAGAAGAATCCGACGAAGGAACAGCTGATCGAGAAGCTGGTGAACTTTAAGGGGCTTCCGCAGGAGCTTGGGCTGCCCAGCGCACCGAAGCAGTTTATCCAGGTGATGGAGGAAGACAACCGGCCGCAGGTCAAGCTGGATGTGGACTTCGAGAACGGTATGGGAATCAGCATCGGACGGATCAGGGAAGACAGCGTATACGACTGGAAATTTATCGGTCTTTCCCACAACACGGTGCGCGGTGCGGCAGGCGGCGCGGTGCTCTGTGCGGAGACTTTGAAGGCACAGGGATATATCACGAAGAAATAAAGATAATACGATAAAGATTTATAAAGCTGTGAGGACATTATGCTGCTTGGCAGGAAAGCGGAATTAAGACATCTGAATAATTATTACGACAGGGAAGGCAGCCAGATCGTAGTTGTCTACGGACAGCGGCATGTAGGAAAGACCACGCTTGTGAGGGAGTTCATGGCAGAAAGGCCGGGATATTATTATCTGGCCAGAGCCTGTTCCGAGAGAGAGCAGGTCTGCCAGTGGGGCATGCAGATGAGCCGTGACGGCTATGAGATGGAGGCGTTTCCTGCTTTTCGTGATATTCTGATCAGGATCACCAGCCGGGAAGAGGGCAAGAAGGTGATCGTGATCGACGAGTTTCAGAATATTGTCAAGACCAGCGGGGAGTTCATGAAAGAACTGGTTTCTTTTATGCACAGCCACTGGAACCGTGACGAGGTGATGATCATTCTGTGCAGCTCTGCCATTGGCTGGGTGGAGAACAGTATGGTGACACGGATCGGGGAAGCGGCCTATGAGCTGTCCGGTTTTCTGAAGATACGGGAGATGCCCTTCGGGGATCTTGTAGAGCGGTTTCCGAATTTCCGCATCGAGGAGTGTGTGGAGGCATATGCGATCCTGGGCGGGTATCCGGGGCTGTGGAACCAGTTTGATGACAGGCTGACGATCCAGCAGAATATATGCCGTCACATACTGGACCGGAACAGTTTTCTCTTCGAAGAAGGGGAGCGCATCCTGATGGACCAGCTGCGGGAGCCGGGCGTCTACAATACGATCGTGGCTTCCATTGCGGACGGCAGCCATAAGTTGAATAACCTGTACCTGCATACGGATTTTTCACGGGCCAAGATCAGTGTCTATCTGAAAAATCTGATCGAACTGGAGCTGGTGGAGAAGGTCTTTTCCTACGACACGGCAGGAAAGGATAACGTGCAGAAAGGGATTTACCGGATCAGCCACCCGCTTGTGCATTTTTATTATACGTATATGTACCCTTACCGGAGCGAGCTGGAAATGCTGTCCGTGGGGGAATTCTATAATCATTATATCATGCCGGAGTTTCGCAGATATGTGAACGGATACTTTAAGCAGGTCTGCAGGCAGCATCTTGGCAGATTGAATGACAGGAAGCGGCTGCCGATCAGGCTGGAGATGGTGGGCGAGTGGGTCGGCAAGGCCGGAGAGCTGGACATCATCGCGCAGGATGTCCAGGAACATACGCTGATCGGGTTGTGCAACTGGGAGCGGCCTACCACCTATGAGGATTACGAGGCGCTTCTTGGCTGTGCTAAGAAGGCGAAGATCAGTGCGGACTATGTCTATATGTATTCGGCGTTTCGTTTTGATGAGCGGTTGAATCTGGAGACGAAGGTCAGAAGTAATCTGAAGTTGATACAGATTTCGGATTTTTAGGAATTACCGGGAAATCAAGGGAACAGACAGTTTCCCGGCAGTTTATAATGGGGAGTTTATGGGAAAAAGTGTTTTTATTGCGGAGAAACCCAGTGTGGCCAGGGAGTTTGCGAAGGCCTTAAAATACAATATGAAGAGCCGTGACGGTTACATGGAATCCGAGGAGGCAATCGTGACCTGGTGCGTGGGACATCTGGTAACCATGAGTTATCCGGAGGCTTATGATGAGAAATACAGGCGCTGGTCGCTGCAGACCATTCCGTTTATTCCGGAACATTTTAAATATGAAGTGATCGACAGCGTTAAGAAACAGTTTCAGATCGTGAGCGGGCTGCTGAACAGGAGCGACGTGGATACCATCTATGTCTGTACCGATTCGGGACGGGAAGGAGAGTATATCTACCGTCTTGTGGAGCAGCAGGCCGGTGTGCACGGCAAGATGCGAAAAAGAGTCTGGATCGATTCTCAGACGGAAGAAGAGATTCTGCGCGGCATTCGGGAAGCCAGAGATCTGTCGGCCTATGACAACCTGTCCAATGCCGCTTATCTGCGTGCCAAGGAAGATTATCTGATGGGCATCAATTTTTCCAGAGTGTTGACATTGAAATACAGCAGTCCCATCAAGTCTTATCTGAAAGCGGACAAGGCCGTGGTCTCTGTGGGCCGTGTGATGACCTGCGTGCTTGGCATGGTGGTGAACCGGGAACGGGAGATAAGAGATTTCGTGAAGATTCCTTTTTACCGGGTGCTGGCACAGGTAGAGGTGCAGGGTAGAGCGTGCAGCTGCGAGTGGAAGGCTGTGGAGGGCTCGAAATACTATCAGTCACCGCTGCTCTATAAGGATAACGGTTTTCTGGAGGAAAAAGATGCGGATGCCTTTATCGGTTATCTGCAGGAGGAGCCGGTGGGCGTTCCGGTGGTGGAGAAGCTGGAAAAAAAGAAGGAGACCAGGAATCCGCCGCTTCTGTACAATCTGGCGGAACTGCAAAACGACTGCTCCAAACTTTTTAAGATCAGTCCCGATGAAACGCTGCGGATCGCGCAGGAGCTTTACGAGAAGAAGATGACGACTTATCCCAGAACGGATGCCAGAGTGCTCTCCACGGCAGTGGCGAAGGAGATTCATAAGAACATCGGCGGTCTGCGCGGTTACGGGATGGCGGCGCCTTTTGCGGAAGAAATTCTAAGCGGCGGCAGTTATAAGAACATCGGCAGGACACGATATGTAAACGACAAACAGATCACAGATCACTATGCGATCATCCCTACCGGTCAGGGACTGGGGAATCTAAATGGGTTACATCCCACTTCGGCCCGGGTGTATGAGATCATTGTCAGGCGTTTCCTGAGTATCTTTTATCCCGCCGCGGTGTATCAGAAAGTCAGCATCGGTGTCAAAATGAAAGGGGAATTGTTCTCGACCAGCTTTAAAGTGCTGGCAGAGCCCGGTTATTTGAAAGTCAGCCAGTATTCTTTTTCCAGAAAAAAGGCCGACGAGGAGGGCGACGAAAAGAAGGAGGAGAAGGAAGAACAGGAGACTGCCTGTGACGCCTCCTTTATGGAAAACCTGAAGGCCTTGAAAAAGGGGACGCAGCTGCCTCTGCAGGGGCTTGAGAAGAAAGAAGGCGAGACTTCCCCGCCCAAGCGGTACAATTCCGGTACGATGATCCTGACCATGGAGAATGCGGGGCAGTTTATCGAGGACGAAGAACTGAGGGCCCAGATCAAGGGCAGCGGCATCGGCACTTCCGCCACTAGGGCGGAGATCTTAAAGAAACTGGTGAACATCAAGTATCTGGCCCTCAACAAGAAGACCCAGATCATCACGCCCACCTTGCTTGGAGAGATGATCTATGAAGTGGTGGACGGCTCCATCAAACCGCTTTTGGATCCGCGCCTGACAGCCAGCTGGGAGAAAGGGCTGACGCTGGTGGCGGACGGGCAGATCTCAGAACAGGAATATATGGGGAAGCTGGATGATTTCGTCAGCAGGCGGACCAATGTGGTAAAGCAGATGAATAATCAGTCGATGCTCTATCATAGATTTCAGTATGTGGAGCAGTTTTATAAGAAATAAGGGGAGTATACCGACAGGGTTTATGAGAGACTGTAATCATAAAGGCATATATAGTTAACGATATTAGAAATTTCATTTTCGGCCTTGCAGAGGGAGCCGGGAACAGAAATTTGTTATGTCGTTTACTATAGTTTCAGGAAAGGACAGGTGAGGTAAAATGGCAGGTTTACAGGATACGAGAGTGGATATGCTCTACACACTGGAGGAGACGATCGCCAGGGATATTTTTGAAGGCGTGACATATCCGTGGGAGGTGCTGCCGAAGATCGGCGCATTCATCATTGCACTGGGCAATACGCTTCCGGAAGAGGTCTACGAGAAGAAGGGTGAGAATATCTGGATCGCCAGGTCGGCAAAGGTGAATCCCAGCGCCTGCATCAACGGGCCGGTGATCATCGACGAGGAGGCGGAGATCCGACACTGTGCCTTTATCAGAGGCAATGCCATTGTCGGCAGAGGCGCGGTGGTAGGTAACTCGACGGAGCTTAAGAATGTGATCCTGTTCAACAAGGTTCAGGTGCCGCATTACAACTATGTAGGCGACAGCATTCTGGGATACAGGGCACATATGGGCGCCGGTTCCATCACTTCCAATGTAAAAAGCGACAAGACGCTTGTGGTGGTACGGGCAGGAGAAGAGCGCTTCGAGACCGGCCTCAAAAAGTTCGGCGCCATGCTGGGTGACAATGTGGAGATCGGCTGTAATTCGGTGTTAAATCCGGGAACCGTAATCGGCAGGCAGACGAATGTATATCCCACTTCCATGGTGAGAGGATTCATTCCGGCAGGCAGTATCTACAAGAAGCAGGGTGAGGTAGCGCAGAAAAGGGAAATTTAGTTACTTTTTTAGGAAATTCAACGGGTAAATTCGTAGAAATGACTGGATTTTTTGTCCTTAATATGCGAAAATAGAAATAACGGTTATGACAGGTTCCTGAGAATCTGTTATCAAATAATTTTACATAATCGAAAGGAGTTATCACATGATTTATTCAAAAGAAGTTGAAGAAATGTGTACAGTGGCACAGGGCGTTCATCATGGCTGTGCTCCTATCCCAGAAGAAGCGAAATGGGTTCAGGCGAAAGAGGTAAAGGATATTTCCGGTCTGACACACGGTGTGGGCTGGTGTGCTCCTCAGCAGGGCGCATGTAAGCTGACATTGAACGTGAAGGAAGGTATCATTCAGGAAGCGCTCGTTGAGACGATCGGCTGCTCCGGCATGACACATTCCGCAGCTATGGCATCCGAGATCCTGCCTGGTCTGACTGTTATGGAAGCGCTCAACACAGACCTTGTATGCGATGCGATCAATACGGCGATGAGAGAGCTGTTCTTACAGATCGTATACGGCCGTACACAGTCCGCATTTTCAGAGGATGGTCTTCCGGTAGGCGCAGGTCTTGAAGATCTGGGCAAGGGCTTAAGAAGCCAGGTTGGTACGATGTATGGTACTCTTAAGAAAGGTCCTCGTTATCTCGAGATGGCTGAAGGTTATGTAACAGGTATCGCGCTGGATGCGAACGACGAGATCATTGGTTACAAGTTCGTAAGTCTTGGTAAGATGACAGACTTCATCAAGAAGGGTGACGATCCGAATACGGCTTATGAGAAGGCATGCGGACAGTACGGACGTGTTGATGATGCCGTTAAGATTATCGATCCCAGATGTGAATAAAAGTAAATTCCTTTGGAATTAACTTTAGTAAATTCCTTCGGAATTAACTTTGCGAGGTTTGCTTTGTAAACTCGAAATTCCTTTAGAGTCTGCTTAGTAAGATTTAATGAGAAGTTGCTAACATAAACAGGAGGATTAAGATAAGATGGCTTTATTTGAATCATATGAAAGAAGAATTGACAAGATCAATTCCGTATTAAACAGTTATGGCATTTCTTCTATCGAAGAAGCCGAGAAAATTACGAAAGACGCTGGTCTGGATGTTTACGAACAGGTTAAGAAGATTCAGCCGATCTGTTTTGAGAACGCATGCTGGGCTTATACCGTAGGTGCAGCGATCGCGATCAAGAAAGACTGCAGGAAAGCGGCTGACGCAGCAGCAGCGATCGGTGAAGGCCTGCAGGCATTCTGTATTCCCGGTTCTGTTGCGGATACCCGTAAGGTAGGTCTTGGACACGGTAATCTGGGTAAGATGCTGTTGGAAGAAGAGACAGACTGCTTCGCATTCCTGGCAGGTCATGAGTCTTTTGCAGCAGCAGAAGGCGCGATCGGTATCGCAGAAAAGGCTAACAAGGTTCGTCAGAAACCTCTGCGTGTTATCCTGAATGGTCTCGGTAAGGACGCTGCCAAGATCATTTCCAGAATTAACGGCTTTACCTTCGTTGAGACAGAGTATGATCCTTATACAAACGAAGTAAAAGAGGTTAGCAGAATCGCTTACTCAGAGGGTCTTCGCTCCAAGGTTAACTGCTATGGTGCAAATTCCGTTCCGGAAGGCGTTGCGATCATGTGGAAAGAGAACGTAGACGTTTCCATTACCGGTAACTCTACGAACCCGACAAGATTCCAGCATCCTGTAGCAGGTACATACAAGAAAGAGAGAACAGAGGCTGGCAAGAAGTACTTCTCCGTTGCATCCGGCGGTGGTACAGGCCGTACACTGCATCCGGATAACATGGCTGCAGGTCCTGCTTCCTATGGTTTCACAGATACGTTGGGACGTATGCACTCTGACGCACAGTTTGCAGGTTCTTCTTCCGTTCCGGCTCATGTTGAAATGATGGGCTTAATCGGTATGGGCAACAACCCAATGGTTGGCGCAACTGTTGCAACAGCAGTAGCGATTGAAGAGGCTATGAAAGCGTAATTTTATTTAAAGGTTCAATAAAAAGGAAAGATTTTTCTTAGGATGTCTTAACAAAGTAGACCACGAACAATAAATGTTCGTGGTCTTTCATTTGGATTTCTGCACTTTGGCCAAACAAAAGAAAATTTATAAGTATTATACTGAAATCCAGTATCGTTGAATGACACCGCGCTTGCTTAAATCTGCTGTATCCTTGATTTCTTTTTCCAGCACGCCGCCGTTTTTAATAATTGTTTTTTGTGATGCTTTGTTATGTATATCACATGTTACTAAAATTTTGCTTTCCCCAAATACACGGCATATTGGTAAAACCAGTTTTAACATTTCGGTAGCGTAACCTTTCTGCCGTTCCTATGGACGGATACTATATCTGATATGACCGCCGAGACGAAATAGAAAGTCAGATAATGGATGCCGAAAATCAATCATACCGACAACATAGTTATCTTTTTCCGTGCAGCTAAAAATACTTCTGACGGAACATATTCGTTTTTATATCTTGCTTTTAAATCAATCCGTTCCTCAAATGTTTTTATATCTTTAAGACCGGCACAGCCGTCAAAGCTATTTTTATTTTGTAATATTTCTTCTTTATATGACATAACTTGCTTTGCATATTGCTCAGACGGTCGGACTAATTGTAATTCATACATTTTGTTTACCTTCACTTTGACTTATC
>ERZ808054.867-NODE-867-length-21786-cov-4.956608_pt1 | contig 21786 bp, 22 predicted proteins | sample MGYA00380201_ERZ808054 | MGnify/ENA primary metagenome ERZ808054 (study PRJEB31490, sample SAMN06133419) | mouse gut metagenome | isolation source: Z5_2 | host: mice | place: China: Chengdu | collected 2015-05 ... | reverse complement strand
TTTTATCGGATTGACCGGGGATTATATCGCAGGAATTTTCGTGAGAGCGGATGTACAGTCCAAAGGAATCGGAAAGCAGTTACTGGACCATGCAAAAATGCGTAAGACCGGCCTGAGTCTGAAGGTTTACCGGAGAAATGAACGGGCAGTCCGGTTTTATCTGAGGGAACAGTTTGCTGTCGATTCTGAATCCATTGATGAAGACACATACGAAAAAGAGTTTGTGATGAAATGGGATTCATCCGGGATATGCCATACGCAGGACATGCCGTAAGAAGGGGGATGCCATATGGAGAGGAATATTGTAAGAAAGAAAAAGCTTCCCATCGGAATCGAACGATTTGAGAAAATTCGGACGGAGGGATTTTACTATGTAGATAAAACAGGTCTGATTGCAGAGCTGTTGAATAATTGGGGCAAAGTAAATTTGTTTACTCGTCCAAGAAGATTTGGCAAATCCCTCAACATGAGCATGCTTAAGGCTTTCTTTGAATATGGCTGTGACAGCAGGCTATTTGACGGATTGGAAATTGCCGGGGAAAAAGAACTTTGCGAAAAGTATATGGGAAAATTTCCGGTGGTTTCCATCAGTTTGAAGGATGTGAATGCTGCAAATTTTGAAACAGCCAGACAGATGTTGTGCTCTGCTATTGGCAGAGAGGCGTTAAGATTCCAGTTTTTGCTGGAAAGTGATAAGCTTTCAGGTTATGAAAAAGAATTATTTCAGCGTTTGGTGCGAGTAGGGGGAGAAGGGGAAGCTGAGTTTGTGATGGGAGAGGATGTGCTTGCAAACAGCTTGCTTACGTTGTCTGATCTTCTGCATAAACATTATGGCAAAGAAGTGATTCTCTTGATTGACGAGTATGATGTGCCGTTAGATAAAGCACAGCATTTTGGTTTTTATGATGATATGCTGAATATAATCAGAATGTTATTTAGCAGAGTTCTGAAAAGTAATGATAGTCTTTATTTTGCCGTGCTGACCGGTTGTATGCGGATTTCGAAGGAAAGCGTTTTTACCGGGCTGAATAATTTTAATGTTTTGTCAATTACGAATATCCAGTATGGCGAGCACTTTGGATTTTCCGATAAAGAAGTCAGGGAAATGCTGGAGTTTTATCAGTTTGAGGATAAATACGATTTGGTCAAAGAGTGGTATGATGGCTACCGGTTCGGCAATACAGATGTGTATTGTCCGTGGGATGTGGTTAATTATGTGAATCTTTTGCATTCGGAACCGGATGCTAAGCCGGTGGCTTTCTGGGCAAATACAAGCGGGAACGACATTTTACGGAATTTTCTCCAAACAGCAAAGCCAAGGACAAAACGTGAATTGGAGAAACTGATTGAAGGCGAAAGTATTACCAAAAAGATAAATAAGGAATTGACCTATCGGGATCTGTATGAAAACACCGATAATATCTGGAGTGTACTTTTTACGACAGGATATTTGACCCAGAAAGGTAAAGAGGATGGGGATATGTACCGGCTGGTCATACCAAATCTGGAGATCAGGAAGATTTTTATTGATAAGATCATGCGGTGGTTTCAGGAAAACGCAAGAAAGGATATGTCATTGCTGGAGGCATTTTGCGATTCTTTTGCAAGACCGGATGCAGAAATGGTCGAAAAGCAGTTTAATGAATATTTGCAGAAAACGATCAGTATCCGTGATACCAGTGTAAGGAAAGAGAAGAAGGAAAATTTTTATCATGGTATTTTGCTCGGACTTTTAAGCCATCATGAGGATTGGGATTGTGATTGAAGTGAAGTATCCCGATAGCGGCAATCTGGAATCTGGATGTAAAGAAGCGCTTAAGCAGATTGAAAAAAAGCATTATGAAACAAGATTGCGGCAGGATGGTATGGAGAAAATATTTAAGTATGGGATTGCATGTAAAAAGAAAGAATGCAAGGTAGAATTGATTCAGTAGATATGTTGAGTTTGCTGCCAGGGCAGCATGTGCAGCGAGCAGGGGAGAAATCTTCCCTGCTCGATTAATTCATAAATTATATTTGGTTTTGATCACTATATCAGTATACATAAATTCTTTTTCAGGCATTTGCCCTTTCATCAGGTGATTTGCCAGCAAAAAGGGCGGACGGTAGCCTTGTTCAAATCCATTTTGGTCAATCAGAAAATCGGCAATTCCATCCCGGATAATTTTTTCGTTTTTCGGGGTCTGGTCATAGATGACTACATAGGGACGCCTTTCTGGCTGCAGTGTTTCAAAGGCTTTTCCAATCCCGCCCTGACCGCCTGATACAGAAAAGATGGCGTTGATTCCGGGTACATTTAAAAGAGAATTTTCGATGATCCTTTCCACTTCCTGTGTGTCGTTAAAGCTTCCCTGTACGCCTGCGATTTCCAGATTGGGACATATTTGTTTTATTTCCTCCACGAATCCGTCAACACGCTGGTTGTTCAAAGCACTGCTGAAATGTCCGGTGATGATCAGTACTTTTCCTTTCCCGCCGGTCAGCATGCCTACAAGCCCGGCGGCAGTGCGCCCGCTGCGGTGATTGTCCATGCCCACGAAGCAAAGCCGTTTTGTACCTACAATATCGGAATTGAAGGTTACAATGGGGATATTTTTTTCAGCGGCAAGTTCATTGAGTCTTGCTCTGATCAGTTCGCAGTCAATGGGCATGATTGCCAAAGCACAGATGTTGCGGCTTACCAGACAGTCAATTGCCTCCAGCTGTTCCTTTTCATCTACTGATTCACGTTCTTCGATCAAAAGCTCGATGCCCCGGTGTTTCAATTCTTCACCGGCTTCCCGGATTCCCCGGTTGATCTCCAGCATAAAAGAAGATTTGCACAGCTGTGTTACAACACCGATCTTTATTTTTTTACTGGCGCTTTTTTTTCGGCTCTTGTGCACATAGCCCATTTCCTCTGCCAGTTGATGGATGTGGGCTTCAACTTCCGGGGCAATCCGCCCGCGGTGATTTAATGCACGGTCTACGGTTCCGCGGGATACACCTGCTGCCTCTGCAATCTGCTGTATAGTTACTGCCATAAAGCTCTCCGTTTCTTATCGTGATGTGTTCATTCTAACATAATGGAAAAAAGCACGCAAGAAAGTTCTTATTTAGCTTGTTTAGTCAGTCTGGCAAAAGGGAACTAAACAAGCTAAATAAGAAATTAATTCGTTATATATCAAAATTTTGTATTACATATCAGCGATAAACCTGTTACACTAATTTTTGCAGAACAGATGTGCATTAAATTCTGATATCCGCACATCTTACGACCTTTACTATATGGAATGCCAGATACTCCCGCTCGGTGACACGGTTCTTGCTTCCTTCACAGGGTGCTTTCTTGTATGCTTCTGTGTAAGGCATAGATGGTCGCCCCTTGATTACCAACCGGTAAGGGCAGACGAGGCTGTCAACAGTGGGCGCAGCCCATTTACTTGCCGTTGACTGGCTCGGCTGGATTTGCTAAATGATTAGTTATTGAGTGCTTCCCCAAATCCATTCTATATCGGGAAAGAACAAATGCAGAATAAAGCCTAAAATAATTATTCCCAACAAAATGACTTCAGCATAACAAACGATTTTTATAAATTTTCTGAACTTGTTTTTTATAGTTTCAACGTCTAAATAAATTGACGCCACTTTCTCGTCAGTTAAATTTTTATTGAGTACATCTTGAACATCAATATCTTTTACCAACTCATCTATAGTCATATCAAAGTAGTCACTTAGCATAACTAATTTTTGAAAATCCGGGTAAGATTGTCCGGATTCCCACTTAGAGATAGTTTGTCTTGAAACTTGAAGTTCCATTCCTAATTCCTCTTGCGATAAACTTTTCATTTTTCTAATAGACATAAGTTTTTCATTAAATTTCACTTATAAAATCCTCCTTGCGTTTGTTGTATCAAGTATATAGTTTTCTTGTTTTACTGGCAAGCAACAAGTGTTGGCAATTTGTCAATTTGCTGTAACATCTTGAAATTTAAGCATTTTGCAAGTACATGTAAATCGGTCAAAACATAAGTGTAAGTATTTATTGGCACATATATTCGGAATAGTTAGGCTGCCGTCTGTTTTTGTCTGTGTTACTTTATGGCACATGAGGGTTGGTGCATGGGTTGAAACAGGTGCCTGCCGACGGAAGCGGCCATACTGTAAAATTTGAGGTAAACTTCCCACAGTCCGCAATCCTGTATCTGGACGGTACCGGAAAGATCCCCACATCCGGCACGGGAAGCTACATCATTGTTTACCCGGACGGCACAAAATATGAATACCGCATACCTGTCCTGAATGCCCAGGGGTACACACCGGAGACGGCAGGGGAAAAAGGACTGGCTGTCCTGCTTCCGTTTATGATGGTCCGTTTCCGAAGCCAGTTTGAAAGAATACTGAAAAAGACAGGCAGCCCTGACAAGACCAAAGCAGCAAAAGCCCATGAGGAGCTGGAAGCCCTGAAAAAGGATTTGACAAAGATGGCAGAGGACTGTATCATGATTATAAACCGTGAAGAAGAGATCGGAAGAATGAGTGGAAGGATGGGAGCAGATATTATGGAGCTTATGGGGAAAACCTGCGATTACCTGTTTAAAAAGGAGCCTAAACTGCTCAGAGAGGTGCATGAGGTCATGGGACCAGTAATTAAACTGCACAGCGAGGAACTGGAAGAAAAAATAGCAATGCAGCAGGAAGAGTTGAAAGAAAAAGAGATCCAGTTGAATCAGAAAGACGAACAATTACAACGGCAAAAGGAACAGTTAGACAAACTTATTAAGAATTATATCCTTTTGTATAAAAAAGATGGAAAAACAATCCAGCAGGCAGAGCAGTCATTGCAGGAAATTTTTTCTATTACTCCAACAGATGCAAAAGGATTACTGGAGGAATATTGGTAAATTCTTATTTAGTGTGTCTATATACGATTAGGAAACATCCGCCCAGCTTGTTTTCTTTTTGCCAAGAACAAACTCGTATAAACAATAAATTCTAAAGGAGCCCTTTAAAAAGCGTCAGTGCTTAGTGAGGTCTTTTCAAACTTAGCACTGTTACGCTTTTTAGAGAGCGAGAGCGCGGTGACGTAGAATTTATTGTTTATGCGAGTTATCGTTTCTCCATTTTGATTAAACAAGCTCATTAATAATTTTTCTTGGTATGTAAGGCACAAAAGCACACAAACAGGAGGAAAACCACTGCCGCGCCCATCCAGCATGCAAGGGTCAATGGGCTTGCGGCACAGAATTTATCATAATACCCCTTCAAATAAATCACTGCAATAATAAGGGGGATTCCGCAGGAAACATAAAGCTTTAGTGAGCGGGGGAAGGAAAGTCCTTTTCCCGCATTTGCTTCTTTTAAGAAGGCGTCCCATCCCCAGCCGTTTTTTCTGGTGCAGAACAGCACATAGCCAAGGCTGCCCAAAGGAAGCAGGTTATTGGAAACGATAAAATCTTCCAGATCCATGATCGTGCTTCCTGCGCCAAGGGGCTGAATGCTGGATAAAACGTTATATCCGAGGACCGCAGGCATACTGAGAAGAATCATTAAAATGGAACTGACGGCAACGCTTTTTTTCCTTGACCATCCAAACAGATCCATGTCAAACGCGATAATATTTTCAAATACGGCAATGATGGTGGAAAGTGCGGCAAAGGTCAAAAACAGAAAAAACAGGGCGTTCCATAAAAAGCCTCCTTTCATCTGTGCAAAAATATTCGGCAGTGTGATGAACACAAGGCTGGGTCCGGCATCCGGTTCAATTCCGTAAGCAAAGCAGGCAGGAATCACGATAAATCCGGCAGTTAAAGCAACGATAGTATCCAGTATCGTGATATGTACAGCTTCACCGGCAAGACGGTGAGAACGGTCCAGGTAGCTGCCAAAGATCAGCATAGCGCCAATACCGATGGATAGGGTAAAAAATGCCTGGCTTAGAGCGGCGAATACTACGTTGCCAATTCCGTTTTCCATCATTTTCTGAAAATCGGGTACCAGGTAAAAGCGGATTCCGGCATCTGCGCCGTCAAGGAAAACGGAATGGACTGCCAGAACAAGCATGATCACCAAAAGCGCCGCCATCATGACTTTGGTAATTTTTTCCACGCCGGATCTTAAACCTAAAGCACACACGGCGAATCCGATCACGCAGATCAGAATTGTCCAGAAGGTCATGGTAGGTAAATCCACTAACATTCCTGTAAAAGCATTTGCAATCTGTTCGGGCGATGCACCCCGGAAGTCGCCTCGCAGGCTCCGGAAGCAGTAAAACATCATCCAGCCGCCGACCATGGTGTAAAACATCATCAGAAGATAGCAGCCAAAGATGCCGATATACCTTAAATTGTGCCAGAATGTGCCGGAAGGCTCCAGCTCATTGAAGCTGAGGGCTACGCTCTTTTTGCTGCCCCTGCCGACGGCGAACTCGCATACCATGACCGGAATCCCCAGGATTACCAGAAAGATCAAATAGATTAAGATGAAAGCGGCACCGCCGTAAGCTCCGCACATATAGGGGAATTTCCATACGTTGCCCAGCCCGATGGCGCATCCCGCAGATACAAGGATGAAACCCAGGCGGGATCCAAATTTTTCTCGTTTCATAAATTACCTCGTTTCTCAAAAATAGGGTTTGAAAGTATTTTTTTCAGTGACAATGTAAATATTTTTTCCTGATTTAAGCTCAAAAAGTTCCTTTAATTTTAAATTACGGTCCCATTTGTCCTGTGGATAGGTTCCATACCTGCGTTTTACATCGTTCATCCGTTCCTCAATGTCCAAAACACCTTCTGACCCGGCCAGTGAGTCACAAAGCTGGATCAGTCTGTCATAATCGTCTATAGAAACCTCTTTCAGGGCATTTTGGATCAGGCCTAATTCTTCATCGGTAGTGTCAAAATTTCCAATGTAGTCATCGGTGGTCTGATTGTTGAAAGAATGGGTAAGGCAAATCCGGGCAACTTCGTCATATCCCAGCGACATCATATAGGAATAGCCGTCGGAAACGTGACCTAAGTGCCGGACACCGAATTTTCTGCCGATATCATGCAGCAGTCCAAGAATATATGCCTTTTCAGGATCAAGGTCACCGCATGCCTGTGCGATCTTTTCAGCACAGTGGGCAACAACACGGCTGTGGTTGCCCCAGGGTCCGGGATTACATTTTTCAGCTTCTTTTAAGAGCAGTTCTGCTTGTTCTCTTGTCGGCAACATATAAGTATTCTCTCTTTCTATCCGGTAATATTTTTATAAGAAACGACTTTAGTCGTTTCTGCTTGCGCCGTCCGTATGCTTTGTATGAGCCGGAACACCTGCTCGGCAGTATCCGTCAGGTTTTGGGCAGCGGCATCAGGTCTCATCGCGTCAGATAACGTGGACACATTCCGGAGGATGGGGAAAAAGGCATCAATGCCGTGTTCATTGCAAAGAGCAGCATCGTTTGTCACGCAGCCGGAAAAAGCGATCACAGGCTTCTGATATTTTTTGGCAATGCGGGCAATTCCCACAGGGGCTTTTCCCATAATCGTCTGGGCATCCAGCCGTCCTTCCCCTGTGACTACAATGTCGGCATCTTGAATGTGGTCTTCCAGCCTGGTTTCTTCCAGAACAATTTTAATTCCTGATTCTAAGACCGACCTGGTGAAGGTGAGGAAAGCAAAACCGAGACCGCCTGCAGCGCCGCATCCCGGGAAATCTGGATCGGCAGGGGGAAAGCTTTTGGCGCAGAGGGAAGCGTAAGCCTTAAGCCAGTTGTCCATTTCGGAAATCATAGAAGTATCAGCCCCTTTTTGCGGGCCAAAAACGGCGCTGCATCCATTTTCCCCATAAAGAGGGTTATTTACATCGCAGGCAATCTGGAAGGAACATTCCCGAAGTTCGGGAATTGCAGAAGTATCTGTGACAGAAATAATTTCTTTTAGCCCGATAGCGCCAAAGGGAACCTGATTGCCGTCCTGATTCAAAACCCCATACCCCAATGCCTGAAGCATTCCGATGCCGCCGTCGTTGGTGGCACTGCCTCCGATGCCGACGATAAAGCGGCGGCAGCCCTTGGAGATGGCATCACGGATCAGCTCCCCTACGCCATAGGTGGTCGTATATAGAGGATTCCGTTCGTCTGGCGAAAGAAGAGGCAGGCCCGCGGCGGCAGCCATCTCGATAATGGCAGTCTGCTGATCTGGAAGAATCCCATAGGTACAGTTTGCCGGTCTTCCCAAAGGGTCTGAAGCAGTAATGGTTTCCAGGTGCCCATTCATGCCTTTGACAAGGGCTTCCACAGTTCCTTCCCCGCCGTCGGCAACAGGACTGATATATACGTTTGCATCCGGTATGGCGCGCAGGATCCCTTTCCGGACGGCTTCACCTGCCTGAAGGGAGGACAGGCTTCCTTTCAGGGAATCAATTGCAATTACGGCTTTCATTTTAAACCTCCTTGGCGGTTCATGTTGCGTACTTTGATTAAAAGTATTTTAACATTCGTCTTTGCGCCGGGCAAGCCTTGAATAGTTCTTTCTTTTCCGATAAGATATAATAAACAAAAAAGGGAGGGCGAAGTGATGGAAAAGCAAGATGTGAAAACGCCGCAGATACATCCTGCCGTGTATATAGCGGATGGGGCGGTTGTCCGGGGCGAGGTGAGCATCGGAGAAGAAAGCAGCGTCTTTTTCCATGCCACAGTGCGGGCGGAAAAAGCGCAGATCATGATTGGAAAGCAGACCAATATCCAGGACAACTGCGTACTTCATGTGGATGCTGGTGAGATATTGGAAATTGGCAATGGCGTTACCATCGGGCATAGTGCGGTGGTGCATTGCCGGAAAGTGGGAGACAATTCCCTGATCGGAATGGGAGCAATTTTGCTGAACGGCGCAGTGGTTGGGAAAAACTGCATTATCGGTGCAGGTGCGCTGGTGACAAAGAATACGGTGATTCCGGACGGTTCTCTGGTGCTGGGGCAGCCGGGAAAGGTGGTTCGGGAGCTGACCCGGGAAGAGATAGATGCAAACCGCAGGAATGCAATGCATTATGTGGAGGAGGCAAAAGAAGCCGTTGGGAGAAAGTAAAATACAGACTATGAGAGGAATAGAATGTGGAAAGTATGATCAAAAATGCCGGGCTGCTGCCTGACCAATGTACGGAAATTCTGGATATTGGTTGCGGGACCGGATTAGAGCTGGATGAAATCTGGAAAAGGAATCCGGAGATTTCTGTAACCGGCATAGATTTGAGTCAAAGCATGCTGAATGAATTGGTCAATTTGGTGATAATTGTCATGATGCAGTGATCTCTTTTGAAAGTCTGCATCATTTCGTGCCGGAGAAAAAACAGCAGCTTTACAGAAAAATCTATAAAGGCTTGAAGTCCGGCGGTGCATTTTTGCTGGGAGATTATATCGCCTGCTGTGACGAGGAAGAAGAGTTGTTGCAGAATGTATGCCGGTCAAAAAGAGAAAGAGACGGAGTGCCAGAAGGGATATTCGTCCATTTTGATACACCTCTTACTCTGGAGCATGAATTAGAATTGCTTACAAATGCCGGGTTTGATGGGGCGGAGATGTTGGAGTGCATCAATGGGGCAACGATGATTTTGCTGAGGAAGAAATAAGCAGCTTTTTTGCATGAACAGATATTGACCTCGATAATTGATATGGTTTATGATGTTGTGGCTAATTCCGCCTATAAAAGGTGTGCTGTGATAATGGTATAGCTGTGTGCGTTGACGGTTATGACGCAGCCGTCAGTGGTTACATACCAGTTTTTGCCGTTTCTTGTAATGACAGCATTGGAGGAACTGATTTTGTCCTTGCACCAGTCCACGATATTTTCGGTATCCAGGGATAAGTTCCTTTTTATGCGGACTATGCCCAATTCTGTCGTATGCAATTTGGATAAATTTGTTAATAATTCATCTGGCTGATTCATGCTTTTTCTCCGATATATAAATTAAGCAGTATTGTAACATTTATTTTTGGACTGCGGAAGTCACGAAAAGACTATTTCCCGGGGTGAAATAGTCGCAAAACATCTTGAAATCCCGAAATGCAGATGCTATAGTAATAGTAACTATAGGGAATTATGTGATGATACAGTGCATATATTGTGCGCAGGGACACGGAGGTCCACATTTTTAATCAAAGGAGTGATGATTATGGGTACTAATATTAACGTAGGTATGGATCAGGATTATTCCTATTTGTTCCAGAGTCTTTCGTCCAGCAGCGGCGGGATGGGAAATTTGAATTTCCTTTCAGATTATGCCAGCATTAAGAACGGCAGCTATGGCAAATTAATGAAGAGCTATTATGGGACAGGGCAGGTTTCAGCTACAGAAACATCCGGCAAAAAGAGCAGCGCGACCACCGTTCTTGATAAAATTCTGGAAGAAAAGAAGAATCCGAAGGTTTCCAAAGATGTGAAGGAGGCAAATGCCAAACTGGCAACAGGGCTTTCCAGCCTGAAATCTTCTGTTTCGGCATTGCAGGGTGACAAAATTTATACAGACACGGAAAACGGTCAGAGTGCAGCCGACAAGGTAGCTTCTGCGATGAAGGCTTATGTGACGGATTATAACAATGTAGTGAACGCTGCAAAGGGTTCCACATTATCAGGTAAGACGGCATATGTGGCTAATATGATGAGCAGCTCTGCTGCCAATGCTGATAAGCTTGCAGAAATTGGCGTTACGATCAATTCAGACGGAACGCTTGAGCTGAACCAGGCTAAGCTGAAAGAGGCGGATCTTTCCAAAGTGCAGGATCTGTTCTCCGCTGATAATATTATGAGTTATGGTTCGACAATCGCATCGCGTGTTCAGTTTGCAGGCGCTTCATCCAGTACAAGTGTTGCAGACAGTACAGAAAAAGGCAGTACGGCAGCGTCCAGTGCATCTTCCCTTAAGGAAGACAGCAGGGCTCTTGCATCTGACAAATTGTATGAAAAGATGAAGGATAAGGATGGCAACGAGACTGACAAATACGATATCGATAAGATTTTTGCTACTGCAAAGAGCTTTGTGAACAATTACAACATGATGTTTGAGAAAGCTCAGTCCAGTACAAACTCCGGCGTATTGTCAAATCTGTCTTACATCAGGGAAAAGACAGCACATAATGAGAACACGCTGAAACAATTTGGCATTGAGGTGGACCAGAAGGGCGTTATGAAGATCAATGAGGATATATTTAAAGGATCGGATATGTCCAAGGTACAGGCATTTTTCAAGGATTATGGTTCTTCCATTGCCACCAATGCATCGCTTGTGGATTACTACATGACCACGCAGGCAAATGCAGCCAGTGGTTACACGGCTGACGGGGCATATAATGTGCAGGGAAGCAGTCGTTACGCAGATACCATGTAACATTTGCTTAAGAAAAATAATCATGTGAAATAGCATATAAGTGCAGCAGGGAAAGGAAACCCTGCTGCATTTATATTTTTTACGCGCCCCGCGCATAAAGGGATTTTAAAAAAGTTCATCCAGCAAGAAGTAGTAACGCAGCTTTTCCCAGTTTGGTTCAATGCCCAATTCCTGGAATAAACGCATCTCATTATAATCAGGGTAGCTGTCGCCATGGTATTTCCCACTGAAATTATGTGAGATACTTCGATAGCAAATAGCAAGATCACACCATTTATCTGCAATTCCTGTTTTTCCCAGATCAATAAAACCGGTCGCTTTGTCCTGGATGCCCAGAATATTAGGAAGGCAGAAATCTCCATGTGACAGGACAGGTTCTTCTTCGGGCATGTGGTCATACAGCCATTGCAGCAGTTCGGCAGGGTCTTTAAAGCCGTTTTCGCCGAAGGTAGCAGGTTCCACATTGTCCAGGTCAACTAAATTGTTGTCAACATTATATTTTGCCTGAGCCAGCTTCCTGGGCAGCCGCTGGTCGGAAGGGCAGTCTGAAATATCCATATTCCAAAGCATCTTAAGACCATTGGCAAGCAGCTTGCTTTGCAGGGCAGGGTTTGTCATATATTCCTGGGAACAAGCCATTTGCCCTGAACATTTGCTCATTAACAGATATGATTTCCCATTTTCTGTTTCATGGGAATAAACTGTGGGAACAGGAAGCTTCCCCTGCAAATACTGCATCATGCGGAATTCATTTTCAGATTCTTCATTCGCTTCCTGAATCTTTAAAACCTTATCTCCGCAGATCAGGATGGAAGCGCCGGACATGCCGATCTGGTCCGGCTGGCAGTTTTCGCCTGCGATCAGGTCATAGATGCTGTCGGGTAAAAGCAGTTCTTTGTATGTTTTATCTGGACAGGGTACTTGATATGGAATCATTAGTGTAAACCTCCGGGGATTTTTTATAAATATTATAGCAGGTTTGGTGTCTCTAAAAAAGTTTGAGGTGGAAAGTTGCCGCAAAACAGGATATGATAGTATCGTACTATGAACAGTTCCTGTGGGATTGTGGGAGGTATAAGACATGTGGGAAATTGCGAAATCTGTCCGGGATGACGGGGAACTGCGCCGCAGTTTTAACGAACTGGCGAAAAAGACCTTTGACCTTGACTTTGAAGACTGGCATCAAAATGGTTTTTGGGGAAATAATTATATTCCCTATTCTGTAGTAATGGATGGAAAGGTTGTTGCAAACGTATCTGTTAATCGTACGGACATGCTGTGGAATGGAAGTAAAAAGCATCTGATACAGCTTGGGACGGTAATGAGCGAGGAAGCCTGCCGGAATCAGGGAATGATCCGTAGGCTGATGGAAGAAATTGAACAGGATTTCGGGGCAGAGGCAGAAGGTATTTATTTGTTTGCCAATGACAGCGTACTGGACTTTTATCCCAAATTCGGATTTCGGAAAGCAGTGGAATACCAGTACTCCAAAATAGTTTCCGGGCAGGGGGAAAAGCTGGCAAAGGCGGTTCCGATGAAAGAAGACAGGGACTGGAAAAAGCTTGTGAAGGCAATAGAAGGAAGTGTTCCCCAGGGAAGGTTTGAACTGACAGGAAATCCCGGGCTGATCATGTTTTATGTGACCAAATTTATGCAGGACTGTGTATATATCCTTCCTGAGCAGCAGGCTTATGTGATTGCGGAAACCAAAGGAGATGAACTGGTCCTTTACAATATTTTCGCACCGGACAGGGTGAAACCGGAGGCGGTGGCGGAAGCTTTTGGCGAAGGAATTCGAAAGCTGAGCCTTTGTTTTGTTCCATGGGAAGATTCCGGTTATGAGAAGGAGATACTCTGTGAAGAAGACAGTACTTTTTTCGTGAAAGGGAATCTGTTTGCAGAGTTTGAGCGGGAACAGCTTCGTTTTCCAGAGCTGGCACATGCCTAGGAAGTGAATGACCTTGGATTTGTGGGAAGGGGGATTCTTTATGAGAAAATTAAATTTGTTTGCATAGCATTGGCTATTGCAATATTTGAATTCAATATTTGAATTTGTTATAGCCATTGCTTTTCCTGATGAAAGAATAAATATTAGGAGGCAAACATGGGCTATATAAGAGCAGAAGAGATTCTGCCTGTTGAAGTATTGGAACTGGTACAGCAGTATGTGGACGGAAAAAGCATTTATATTCCGAGAAAGGCGGAAAACAGGCGGGAGTGGGGTGAGACCACCCTGACCAGAAAGGAACTGGAAAGCCGCAACCAGAAGATTTATCAGGATTATCTTTCGGGAATGAAGAACCCGGAGCTGGCAGAAAAATATTTCCTGTCGGAAAAGAGCATACAGCGTATCATAAAAAAGAGATAGGATATGAAAAAAATTTATCTTTTAGATTGTTTAAAAATCGTGTACAGGGTGGCTCCGGTACCGGCGTTTATCATGCTGCTCCTTGGGGCGTTCCTTGCGCTGGTACCTGCGGCGCAGACCCTTCTGGTTGCAGGGTTTGTGGATAAGGTAGTGGGAATGCAGGGCTGGTCTGTTGACAGGGGGCTTATCCTGATCATAGCCTGCATGGTGGCTCTGGTGGCATATAGCTGGATCGCCAAAAGCATGACGGAGCTGTTAAAGCAGCGGATCGAGATGAAAGCCAGGGAAGATTTTAAGCCGCATCTGACAGAAAAGATCTGCCGTCTGAAATATGAGCATATGGAAAACAGCGATATGCGGGACAAAATCTCCCGCGTGAATAAGGAAGCCGAAATGAGGGTGAGGGATGCCTATGTGGGGATGCTCAGCCTTCTTGAGCTGCTCCTGAAGGTCTTCGGGATCCTTGCCATCATGTTCACACAGGTCTGGTGGGTCGCGGTGCTGATTCTGCTGATATCGGTCCCCTGTTTTTATATTGCCATAAAAAGCGGGAAAGCAGGGTATGACGCGGAAGCGGAAGTGACCAGAAACAGCAGGATGTATGAATACTATTCCCAGATGCTGAGGGACAGGGAGTTTGCTGAGGAGCGCTCCCTGTTTCGGTATGACCGGGAATATCAGGGGAGGTTTTCGGAGCAGTATGAGATCGTCCGGAAGCATAAGACCAGGGTAGAGCTGAAATGGCTTTTGAAGATGAAGGCGGGAAGCATGGCGACCATCACCGTATCAGCGGCGCTGATCCTGTTTTTGGTACCCCTTGCCATAAAGGGGGAGCTGAGCCTTGGCATGTTTATGGCACTGATCAACGCGGTGTTCAGTATCGTGCAGAATATGTCCTGGGACCTGGCGTGGGCGATTGACCGGAACACCTGGTTTCACGAGTATTTTAAGGAAATGAGGGAGGTCTTTTCGCTGGAAGAGGACGGTACCCGGCAGCAGGCTGGAAAAAGGGAGGAAGCATTCAGGACGTTGGAATTCCGGAATGTTTCCTTCAGGTATCCGGGAACGGAAAATTATATTTTGAAGCAGGTATCCTTCACCGTCCAGGCAGGGAAAAAGTATGCCTTTGTGGGGGCAAACGGTGCAGGGAAGACGACCCTGATCAAGCTGGTAAACGGTCTTTATCAGGACTACGAAGGGGAAATTCTGGTAAATGGCAGGGACATCCTTTCCGGTGATGCGCCTGGCGGACAGCTTCTGGCTACCGTTTTTCAGGATTTTGCCAGGTATCCGCTGAGTCTGAAGGAGAATATAGCTATTGGCAAAAGGGGCGGTGCTTCTGATGAAGAGGTCGAGAAGGTCATCCATGACATCGGACTGGCGGAAACGGCAGGCAGGCTGAAGGATGGGATCCATACCGCTTTGGGGAAATACAAAAAGGACAGCCAGGATCTCTCAGGCGGGGAATGGCAGAAGGTCGCCCTGGCAAGGTGCCTGTTATCAGATGCGCCCATTAAGATACTGGATGAGCCTACGGCGGCAATGGATCCGGTTTATGAAACCATGGTCTACCAGAAATTTAAGCAGATCAGTCAGAACAGGACGGTTCTTCTGATCAGCCACAGGCTGGCATCAGTCAAAATGTCGGACTATATTTTTGTGCTGGATGACGGAAGGATCGCAGAGGAAGGAACCCATCAGCAGTTAATGGAAATGGGCGGTCTGTATAAGGAGATGTATACGGAACAGGCAAAATGGTATGAGAAAGCTGGAAAGATGGAGGCAAGCTATGAATAAAAATCTGTTGAAAACTTTTTTCCGGGCCTACCCGGTCGCATACAGACTGGTGTGGAAGGAAAACCTGATCCTGTCATTTACGGATATTTTCCATGGAATGTCTTTCGCAGTGCTGATCATTGTGACCCAGAGATTTTTTGATGCCATGGCTGGCTGTCTGGGCGGAGAAGAAAGGCGGGATGAGGTAATTGTCCTTGCGTGTCTGCTGGTGCTGTGCCAGGTCATAAGCCAGATACTGAACGGATTTGTAAACTTTTATGCTGATGTGGTGCGGGAAAAAGGGTATGGGCGGATCTGTACCATGATCCAGAAAAAGCTGGAAAAGACTGCCCCCATCAACTTTGAGAAGAACAGCTTCCTTGACGATATCAACAAGGCGGACCAGGGCGCACGGCAGGCCTGCGGCATGGTGGACACGGTCAACTCAGTTTTTACCTTTTATGTGCCGTACTTTGCCCTGATGGGAATTTATATGTACCATTTAAATGCGGTCCTGATTCTGGCAGTCCTGCTGGTGTTTCTTCCAGTGCTGCTCACCAATTATGTGCAGGTACATTTTGGCAGCGCCATAGAGCGGGAGATCGCACCGGTGCGCAGGGAGGCAGAGGGGTTTGAGCGGATCCTTACAACGCTGGAGGGCTATAAGGAGACAAGGGTTCTGGGTGCAGCCAGATATTTTGCCCGGCTGTACAGGACCAGCATTTCAACATGGAACCGCATTTCCTGGAAGAAAAGAAAAAAGGAAGCCCTGGTCAGCCTGGGGCTTAACATTTTTAGCTTCCTTGCCTACGGAGGCATCCTGCTTATGCTGGTTCGGCTCTGCGTGGGCGGGCAGATTTCGGTAGGCTCCTTTGCAGCGGTTTTTTCTGCCATTGACGTGATGTTTTTGCTGATGCAGGAAATATTCAGGGACAGCCTGGGGGATGTGTCAAAAAATATGGGATGTGTCAGGAACCTGCTGAACCTGCTGGACTCCCCGGAGGATGCCCAGGAGAGCGTTGCCATTGACAGCAATGAGATCGCATTGGAAAATGTCACTTTTCAATATCCGGAAGCCGAAAGAAACTGTCTGGAAAATATCACCATGAAGATCAAAAGCAATGAACTGGTTGCCATCGTGGGGGAAAACGGATCTGGCAAGACAACTTTGTCAAAGGTGATAATGGGCATTTATAAGCCGGACAGCGGGAAAGTGATGATAGGCGGGAAGCTCATGGACAGGGAGCATAACTGTTTTCCCAATATCAGCGCCCTGTTCCAGAAATTTAATAAGTACAAATTAAATCTGGAAGACAACATCGTTATTTCTGACCTTGACCGTAAGGAAGGCTGGATGGATGAGTTAAATAAAGTTGACGGGGATCTGGAGATTGACCGGCAGGCGATACTTTCAAGGGATTTTGACGGAATTGACCCATCAGGCGGGCAGTGGCAGAAGATTGCCATTGCAAGGGGGATCCACAGGAGACCCAGGGATCCTTCAGCTCCACAGATTCTTGTGCTGGACGAGCCCACCTCCGCCATCGACCCGGTGCAGGAGAGCGGGCTGTATCGCACGTTTTTGGATATTGCGGAAAAGAAAACCTGCATCATCATAACCCACCGCCTCGGGCTTGCCAGAATTGCGGACAGAATCATTGTCCTGAAGAACGGAAGGCTTGTGGAAAACGGAAACCATCAGGAGCTTTTGGAACGGAAGGGTGAATACTTCAAGATGTGGTCTGCACAGGCGCAGTGGTATTAAAAGCGCCTTTTTTCTATTAGTTCGGTATAATACTATTCTGCATTATGATGCAAGTCTGGCATACATATTTTCGATAATATACACAGCATTAAAAAGTGAATATTTGTGGATGGAAAATCAATGAAAATTGGGGTATGATAAGTATGTGGCATATGATGCTCAAGCTGCCCTTTGTGGAGAAAGGAATTGGCACAATGAGATTTTATATATCTGACCAGCATTTTTTTCACAGTAATTTGAATGACAGTATGGATAAACGCGGGTTTGTCTCAGGGGAAGCCATGAATGAATATATGATCCGGCAGTGGAACGGCAGAGTGCGTAAAAATGACGAGGTAGTGATTCTGGGGGATCTGTCCGTAGGCAAGGCGGAGCAGACCAATGAGGTCATCAGTCAGCTTAAGGGGAAGCTGTATCTGGTATCGGGGAACCATGATCTTTTTTTGAAGAAGAAGGAATTCGATGCTTCGCGCTTTGTGTGGATCAAAAATTATGCGGAAGTGCATGACAATAACCGCCGGGTAATCTTGAGCCACTATCCGATTTTCTGTTATAATAAACAGTATCTGCGGGATAAAAAAGGAAATCCCCGGACTTATATGCTGTATGGTCATGTGCACAATACTTATGATGAATATCTGGTAAACCAGTTTGTGCAGATCACGCGGAGCTCTCAGTGCTGCGTTCGGGGGAGTGAGGAGCTTTCGCCGATTCCCTGTAATATGATCAACTGTTTTTGCATGTTTTCGGATTATGTGCCGCTTACGCTGGATGAGTGGATCGTGCTGGATGAAAAGCGGAGAAGCCGGATGAAGGAAGATGGGGGTACGTATGCATTTTGTTGACGTAAAGGGGATCTTATCGGCACAGAACGGCATGAATCTATACCGGGGATGTACCCATGGCTGTATTTATTGTGACAGTCGGAGTAAATGCTATCAGATCAATCATGACTTTGAGGATATCGAGGTGAAGCAGAATGCCCCGCAGCTTTTGGAACAGGCGCTCCGCTCCAAGAGGAAGAAATGTATGATCGGTACCGGTGCCATGTGTGATCCATATATGCACTGTGAGGAAACGGTGCGGCTCACCAGAAGATGCCTGGAGCTAATAGATCATTATGAGTTTGGGCTTGCCATACAGACCAAGTCGGACAGGATCCTGCGGGATCTAGAACTGTTGAAAAGTATTAACCGGAAAGCCAAATGTGTGGTGCAGATGACCCTTACCACTTATGACGAGGAGCTTTGTAAAATTTTAGAGCCCAATGTTTGTACTACCAAAAGGCGTTTTGAAGTGCTGCAGATCATGAAGGAAAATGGGATTCCCACGGTAGTCTGGCTTTCGCCGATACTGCCTTTTATCAATGATACAAAGGAAAATCTGGAGGGAATTCTGGATTACTGCATCCGGGCAGGGGTATACGGAATCATCAATTTCGGAATCGGGATGACGCTGCGGGAAGGTGACAGGGAATATTATTATGCAGCGTTGGATAAGCATTTTCCCGGACTCAGGCAAAAATATCACCGGAAATACGGTTATGCCTATGAGATTACCAGTGATAACCACAAGGAGTTGATGCCCCTTTTTCATGCCAGATGCAGGGAACACCATATAGTAAGCAATGTGGGGGAGGTATTTGAGTATCTGCATGAATTCCCGGAAAATGCAGGATATGAACAGCTTAGTTTATTCTCGTGAGCAACGAGCCAAGCGGCAGCTTGCGGCGGGGTTTTTGACTTTGAAAAGAAGTGGAGGGATTTTATGTACGAGTGTCCGAATTGTGGAGGGAATCTGAAGTTTGATATTGCTTCCCAGAAGCTGGCGTGTGCATATTGCGATGGACATTTTGACCCATACTCGATCAGTAAGGATACGGATGCTGTTGAAACAAGCTATAAAGAGACGAGTTTTGAAGAGACAGCTTCTGCAGATGACCAGTATTATGAGGTGACGGTTTTTACCTGCCCTCAGTGTGGCGGTGAGCTTTTCAGCGAGGATAATGAGGCTACAACGTTTTGCAGTTTTTGTGGCGCATCTACCATATTATCCAGCAGGATCAGCAAAGAGAAACGTCCTGATTTTATCATTCCTTTTAAAAAGACAAAGGAAGACTGCAAGAAGGCATATGGACAAAAGATGAGGAAAGCATTTTTCGTGCCCAGGCAGTTGCGCGATCCGGAATATATTGATGAATTCCGCGGGATCTATATGCCCTACTGGACCTATCAACTGGTTCAGAATGGCAGGGTTGCCCTGAAAGGGGAAAAAAGCTACAGGAGAGGAAATTATGTTTACACAGAGCATTATGACCTTTTGGGGGAGCTGGATTCCTACTATCTGGGTTATTCTTACGACGCCTCTACATCTTTTTATGATAATATCAGCGAAGCGCTGGCACCTTATGACGCGAAGGAACTGGTGAATTTTACACCTGCATTTTTAAGCGGGTTTTATGCAGATACGGCGGATGTGGATTCTGATCTATATTTGCCGGATGCAATGGAAAAGGCGGAAGAAAACACTTTCCGCAGGATTTGTAAGGAAGAAAAATTCAAAGCCTGCACAGTTAAAAAACCCCGCAATACAAAACAGGGGCTTGGCACCAGCCTTCGGAAAGCGGACAATACTATGTATCCGGTGTGGTTTCTTACCTATCGGAATAAAGACCGGGTAGCTTACATGACGGTAAATGGGCAGACAGGCAAGGTAGTAGCGGATATGCCCATTGATCCGAAAAGGTATCTGGCAGCATCGCTTTTGTTTGCAATACCGATCTTTCTGCTGCTGAATCTGTTTTTTACATTCCGGCCGGTCATACTATTGGGACTGAGCGCGGTTCTTTCGGTGGTTTCGGCGATAATCTATGGCGTGGAACTGAATGCGATCTACAGAAAGGAGCATAATCTGGACGACCGGGCGCTTAGAGGCAGGCATGGCAAAAAAAAGATAATGGGTTTAGAAGGAAAATTTTCCTTAAATATTGTTATTACTGTGGCAGCGGTTCTGATTGCAGCGGTGATTGGGATTTTTAAGCCGGTTTCGGATGTTTATTATTATTCCGGCGTGCTGGGTGCGTTGGGAACTGTACTTTTCAATATGGCAGGGATTATCAGAAATTATAACAAACTCGCCATGCGCAGGCTCCCTCAGTTCGATAAAAAGGGAGGTGATCACCGTGAATAAAAAGCTGGCAGAAAAACGGACAGTTTGCAAAGCGTTGCGTGCAGTCTTATGGATGGCGGTTATATGGCATTTGGCAGGTACCTGTGCTTTTGCAGAAGAAAAATATTATAATGATGCTGCCGGCTATCAGGTTATCATAGAAGATGATGCAGATTTGCTGAGTGACCAGGAAGAAGCAGCTCTGGCAGAAACGATGGAAGGTATTACGGCATACGGTAATGTGGCGTTTAAATCCATAGATTATAATGAGTATTCTACAGAGCGGTACATAAGAAATTACTATGGGGAAATGTTTGGTTCCAAAAGCGGCACAGTGTTTTTGATCGATATGGATAACCGGAACATCTGGATTCACAGCAATGGGGGGATTTACCGTGTGGTCACCAGCAGCTATGCGGATACCATAACGGATAATGTTTACAGATACGCTTCTGACAGAGAATATTTTTTGTGTGCTAATGAAGCGTTTTCCCAGATGCTGACGCTTTTGCAGGGAAACCGGATCGCGCAGCCCATGAAGTATATCAGCAATGTGCTGCTGTCTGTGATCTTGGGGTTGCTGATCACTTATTTCATAGTGAGGGCAATGTCAGTATCCGCGAAGCCCGGTGAAAAGGAGCTTTTGGAGGCTACCAGACATCAGTACCGGCTGAACAATCCGCAGATGATCCATACAAGCACCACAAAGAGATATGATCCCCCAAGTTCAGGCGGCGGTTCTGGAGGCGGCGGAGGCAGCTCAGGAGGTGGCGGCGGAGGCGGTGGTGGCCACAGTTTTTAAATACTTAATTAGCTTGTTTAGTCGAGTTGGATTTCCAGCCTGGCTAAACAAGCTAATTAAGTATTTAGTACAGTGAGCCTAAAATTTCGGGTTCACTGTACTGATGTAAGCTTAAAGGTATTTCAATACTTCCTTTTTATCTAATTGGTACTGGCTGCAAATCCGGGCAATGATTTCTGAATCAGACAGATTTAATTCCTTCAGAATGATTACAGTATTGCGGATCGCTTGTTCATGGGTGCTTTTCAATTGATCATGCAGGTTATTGATGGTCTGGTTTTGCCCATCAATGGTTTGGTTTCGTTCATCAATGACTTGGCTTTGTTCGTTAATGGTTTGATTTCGTTCGTCAATGACTTGGCTTTGTTCGTTAATGATCTGGTTTCGTTCGTCAATGACTTGGTTTTGCCTGTCAATGGTTTGGCTTTGATTATCAATGGTTTCCTGCATTTCATCGATCATGTACTCTACCGTATTTCTGTCAAGTTCGTATAATTCTTCCGAAAACATATCCATCACCCCTTCGATGTTCAGGCAGATCTGATAGCCTTCCTCGTATATTTTGCG
>ERZ808054.865-NODE-865-length-21928-cov-13.003204_pt1 | contig 21928 bp, 21 predicted proteins | sample MGYA00380201_ERZ808054 | MGnify/ENA primary metagenome ERZ808054 (study PRJEB31490, sample SAMN06133419) | mouse gut metagenome | isolation source: Z5_2 | host: mice | place: China: Chengdu | collected 2015-05 ... | reverse complement strand
CAAATAATGATTTTGCCATTGTCTGTTACCTCCACATTCTTTTTTATTTTGAATGTCCGCAAAATCCGTCCTACATCTCTTGGTTTCCAAGGGCAATCAACATCGTGCAATGCAATCAGGCGATTTTGTATATTTGTACCGGCTCCCATCTTTTGTGTAGAGCCGATCAAGACGCGCACCTGTCCGCTCCGCACTTTTGCGAACAGCTCTTTCTTTTGTACGTCAGAGTTTGCTGAATGGATGAATGCAATCTGTTCCGGAGCCATGCCGCCAGCGATTAGCTTTTTCCGTATGTCGTCATAAATATTTGTAAATGTGGAATTAGTATCAGGATTGACCTGTTTTCCGGTCGGTGTCGAAACGTCACAAAAGATTAGTTGGGTTAGTTTATCTGCATCTCCATCACGCCATTGCTGTAAAACATTAGCTACGCACATATTAACCTTAGTTCCTGGTTCGTCTGGCAGCATTGGATTGATAAGCCGCTGATCCAGGCCCAGCTTACGTCCATCCGATGTAATCTTGAGCATGTTGTCGATGCGGGAGTCGATACCGTTATGTACACGTTCCGCTCGCTTCGATAACTCTTTGACCATTGCTTTTTGATGTTCGGTCGGCTGTGATACTATCGTATGATATTCCACTTCCGGAACAGGCAGATTAAGTTGGTCTGCTGTCTTAATATCTGCGATTTCCTTAAACATCTGCATCAGCTCTGGAAGATTGAAGAATTTTGCAAAACGTGTCCTGGCTCTGTATCCGGTTCCTTCCGGTGCCAGTTCCAGTGATGTGATTGTTTCGCCGAATCGGGATGCCCAGCAGTCGAAATGTGCCATGCCCATAGCCTGCAGACGGTCATACTGAAGATAACGCTGGATGCTGTACATTTCCGTCATGCTGTTGCTGATCGGTGTGCCCGTAGCAAATACAATACCGCGTCCGCCTGTGATTTCGTCCAGATAGCGGCATTTTGCAAACATATCACTGGATTTTTGAGCATCCGCTGTAGAAAGACCTGCTACGTTGCGCATCTTGGTGTATAAGAAAAGATTTTTGTACATATCGCTTTCATCTACAAACATCATATCTATACCCAGTTCTTCAAACGTCACAACATCATCCTTACGGTGTCCTGCCTGCAACTTTTCCAATCGCAACTCAAGATTTTTCTTTGTGATTTCAAGCTGTTTAATCGTAAATCGTTCGCCGCCGCTGTTTTTCACCTCACGTATTCCGCCCGTGATTTCGTCAATCTGTTCTTCAATCAGACTTTCCTGACATTCCCGGCTTAATGGGATGCGTTCAAACTGCGAGTGGCCGATAATAACAGCATCAATATCACTGGTCGCGATACGGGCGCAGAACTTCTTTCTGTTGGCTGTCTCAAAATCTTTTTTCGTGGTCACGAGGATATTTGCAGCAGGATAAAGTCTTAAAAACTCTGATGCCATCTGCTCTGTCAGATGATTCGGAACCACAAAGATTGACTTATGGCACAATCCAAGACGCTTCGCTTCCATTGCAGCCGCAACCATCTCGAAGCTCTTCCCCGCACCAACTTCGTGGGCAAGAAGCGTGTTGCCGCCGTAAAGGATGTGGGCAATCGCATTGACCTGGTGCGGCTGCAGGGTGATTGCCGGGTTAATGCCGCTGAATACAATATGTGAGCCGTCGTATTCGCGCGGTCTGATACTGTTCATCAGCTCATTATAAAGTTTGACCAGCGTCTGCCGTCTTTCCGGATCTTTAAATATCCAGTCACGAAATGCATCACGTAACGCCTGCTGCTTTTGTGCTGCCAGTGTGGTCTGCTTAGCGTTTAAAACGCGCTTTTCCTTGCCGTTTTCGTCTTCGATTGTGTCGTAAATTCTTATGTCACGCAGATTAAGCGATTCTTCCAGAATCCGGTAAGCACTGGCCCTGTCTGTGCCATACGTGGTATATGCTGCTATGTTGTTTGATGGTATGGAATTTTTGCATGTGATAAACCACTGCGCTGTTGCTTTGGAATAGTTCACTTGGATTTTAGAACGATAATTAGCAGGCGTATTTAAAATCTCGTACATGAACTGTTGAATATACGACTTATCAATCCACGTCGCGCCGATACGTACCTCGATTTCTGAGGCGTCAAGGTCTTTTGGCTGTGCTTTCTGTAATGCATCGACGTTGATCTGATATGCTGTGTCCTGCTCTGCAGCTTTCTGTGCCTGTCGCAGTTTGACACGGACATTTCCTGACAAGTATTCATCCGCCGTCTGCCAGGTATTTTTAATTGGATCTTTGTAGATTACACCATTCAGGTCTTTAATCAGATCTGCTTCATTCTTCTCGGTAAGCTGTGACATATATTTTAAGTCTACACAGGCACGTTCCCCGATGGAAACGACGAGAGCCTCGGATGCTGTATCTACGTGGGTGACTGATTTATGCTGCTTGATGGTACGTTTCGTAAACATATCTGCCTTACGTTCCAACTTGCCATTATCGTCCAAGATTTCAAGGGAGCATAGCAGGTAATAAGACGAGTCCTTATCATATGCAAGGCGGTTTGCTCTGTCGTTAATCAGTCCATATTTGCGCGTATATGCATCGTACAGGCGATCTAATGCTTCTTGTTTTTCTTTAATTTCACTGTCTGATACACATTCGTTCATCTGCAGATTAATGAGTTGATGTACACAATCACGCAGTTTAATCATGCCTACGACACGGGATTTAGCTGTTGCACTTAGATCTATCTTTTTCATGACAGAGTTTTCTCTGTAATACACTTTTCCATCTACCAACGTATATGAATAATTTTTCACAAGCGGATCAGCAGGGATGATATCTGTTTCGCTGTTGCTCTTATTTTTTTCATGTACAGCAGGCTTATATTCACCATGAATATGTGACACAGCTTCGTGTAATTGTTCGCCAAGATCTGCATCAGGGAGCGGCAGCACCGTGTATTCCGGTTTTCCGTATGGCGTGCTACGGGATGATGGTTTGCCAAGTACCATATTAGGATGGGTGAGAAAATAGCTGTTTACATGAAAACCGTCTGCATTTTCGTTTGTCTGTACCCATGCAGGAGTTTCCAGAGCTGGTGTATCACGCTTTTGCATGAATATAATATCTGATACAACGTCTGTACCGGCATTGGCTTTAAATGCATTTCTTGGTAATCGAATAGCACCCAACAGATCAGCTCTTTCAGCCAGATAGCTACGCACATCTGTATTTTCTGCATCAAGCGTGTAGCGACTGGTTACAAATGCCAAAATGCCGCCAGGGCGCACAAGTTCAAGCGATTTTGCAAAGAAATAGTTATGGATTGCAAAATTAAGGCGGTTATATTTTGGATCACTGACTTTGTACTGGCCAAACGGCACATTTCCGATGGCAGCATCAAAGAAATTAGTCGGAAAATCAGTATTTTCATATCCGCAGATAATGATACGGGATTTAGGGTACAGCAGCTTCGCAATGCGTCCACTGATACTGTCAATCTCCACACCGTACATTCTGGATTTACTCATACTGTCTGGTAAACAACCGAAAAAGTTACCGATACCGCAGGACGGCTCTAAGATATTTCCGGATTTAAAGCCCATGCCGCTTAATGCCGCGTACATAGCTTTTATAATAACAGGGCTGGTGTAGTGTGAGTTAAGCACTGAAGCCCTGGCAGAATCGTATTCATCTTGTGTGAGTATTTCTTTTAAATCTGCGTACTCTTTCTGCCATTCTTCTTTATCCGGATCAAATGCTTCCGGGATGCCGCCCCAACCGATGTACTGTGAAAGAACGTGCTGTTCTTCCAGCGTGGCAGATCGTTTTTCTTTTTCGATCTGCTGCAGGGTGGCTATTGCCTTTACATTCCTCTGGAATTTTTCTTTTGCCCCGCCTTCTCCTATATAATTGTCAATAATTTGGTAGTTCTCTGAAATAGCTGGAACTTCTTTTGACTGTTGCTGCTCTGGAACAGGTTCTATTTCGACTGTCTGAAAGTCTTCCTGTGTCTGTACCTGTGCATACGTATCATTTGTTTCTGCCTGTTCCGGCTCCTGGGCTTCTCTGGTTTCCTGTTTTTCGGTCTGTACATCCGGTTCTGCTTTGTTTTCCTGTTCTTCTGCAGATTCTGCTTCAGGCCGGTCTTCCATGCTTTCGTCCTGGCAGTTCTCCGTTTCGGCTGTATCATCCTTTTCATCCATCTGTACGGCAAGCAGCGGATATGTTTCTGCAATAACATCACTCTGGAGCCGGTCATGGAATCCCTGCACATCGTAGAAAAACTTCAAAAACCGCAGGTCACTGACTGACAGGGCAGTACGCTTTACAGCTTCAAACCCTTCAAATATAGCGTTCTTCTGGTCAGAATTACGGCAGGCATTCTTGTAAGCTTCATCGTTTAAAATGAACTCTTTTATAATCGGTTTGTAAAAGTCATATACATCCTGGATAGTCTGCTGCAGTTCCTGTCTGCCAGCCGGTGCCGGCTGCTTCTGATTTTGGCCCCGGCTTTGGTCAGCGCCGTTGCTTCTTTCCTGATTCCTGTTATGCTGTTTTTCCTTTTTTTCTTTCTCATACTGAAATACGGCTATTGCGGTCTGGTGCAGGATCAGATCTCCGGTTCTGCTGACCGCGTACCCCATGATTTTTGTCATTGCAGGCGTGTTAAAGTCCGAAATACAGTCAAAAACTTCCTGCGAAAGAATTTTCTTAGAATCATAGCCGCAGCGGATAAGGATCATATAGCATACGCTGTATACCAGTAAATTACAGAATCTTATACACAGACTGTGATCGTCAAGACTCTCCAGGCGGCTCCCTGCCGTGCTGGAAATGACATCTCCTCCATACTTTTTCCAGAATCCTCTGGCACATTTCACGCACACTGTTCCAAACAGTTCGACAAGCCCTTTGTTTTCCTCTACTCCAAAATAATCTTCCAGATGCTTTGTTACGGCATCTGTATACTCATTTTTGTATTTCCACAGGGTAAGCTCGCGCGCATCCCGGCGCTTTCCGGTGTCAGCAATGTCAAACACATAGCGCAGCGACGGGCGTCTGCCGCTTACATTAACAAGTGCAATCCCCTTTGATCCGCGCCTTATGTATCTCCGCATACGCTTGTTCCAAAGGTCATACTCTGCACATGCCGTAGCCTGCGGACGCTGAGCATGAATGAGCAACTGGTCTGTGAACTGATAACGGTACAGCTTTGATGCGGTACGTAGAAAAGCTGTCCAGTTTTCGCGGTTTTCTGTTATCCCGGCGGCTGTCTGCCCCGCCATCTGTACGTAATTCTCTAGTTTTGTCGCCATAATATATAGTCCTCCTTCCGGTTGTAAATACTGGTTTTTAATCAAACATTTAATTGCATCTGCACCCGTTTCTGCCAGAGGCAGAAAAAAACAAAGCTGCCCGTATATGGACAGCTTTGTTTATAGAGGACTTTTATGTTTTCAATACAGCAGGACGGGAGAATCAGTTACGCAATGAAATGACACATTTCCTGAATATAGTTTCAAGCCCCGTATTATCGCCTTTTTCCAATGAATCAATGCTTGCATTCAGCATTTCGTCACGGCATGTATGCGTTAAGTCAAATAAATATCCGCATTTTAAGCACAGTTCCCGGCAAAATTCCCTCTGGCTGCGTCCGTTTCCCTCGCGAAATGGATGCAGGGCGTTAAGATCTGCATAATGTGCAGCAATGTTATGTATAAAATCACTGCGGCTGTCTTTTGTCCGCATACAGTCTTTGTAATAACACCGGAATACATCATCTGCATAGCCGGATAAGTTCCATGCCGGGCAGAAAAGGCTGTTACTTTTTGCAATGTTTACGGTTCTTGGTTTCCCGGCCCAGTCATACACATCCTGGAAGATATGATGATGGATGTTACAGAGATGCGCAAAATCAAAGCTGCCTTTTACTGGATGCTTCTGGAGCTGGTACAGACGGATTGATACAAGCCCTGTCTCTGCTTCCAGCAATCTGCCTGCATCATGTATATTCAGCCTGTTCATCAATGTGTCTGTATCAGGATAGCAGTATATTTTATCAGCCATTTTCGTACTCCTTTTTGATTTCCATGATTATCTGGTCAGCCGTTTTTTCACCGGCGGAAATCTTTTCAAGGTTTTCCAGTGTACGGCTGTCTGGTGTCATATCCTCAATGGCCATTGTTGCTATGACCTGTGCGATATTGTGTTGTGCCTTTTCATCCAGATTTTCCATAAATCATCACTCTCCTTTAATTATCAAAACTCATGGACAAGCCTGCAACGCTGTATGCTGCGCTGCTGTTATCCTTAAAATATATTACCATAATGGATTCAAGAGGTTTAAATCCATTTCTTTTTACGTCTGATTCATTTAACAGACATTGTGCAAGCCCAAAACTGACATTGGTTATTGCATCAAGATCATAAAAGATTTCTTCATCATCCGAAGATGCTAAGATTAAGTATTTCAGACTCCCTCACCTCCAATCCATCCGATTCATGAAATATTCCAAGTTTCTGCATCTTTCTGATGCCTGCTGTATCAGCTTATTCCAGATCCAGGCCCCATTTATTTTTCGCAATCTGCTGTACCGCATAGCGGGCTGTCCAGTCTGTATATTCCCCGGCGCAGGATACAGTATGCAGAAACATAAACTGGATGCAGTCGTCTTTTGTCTGTACAGCAGCCTTAACTTCTGCAATTTCTTCCAGTACGGCTTTATGCACATATGCTGTAAGTTCTTCTTTTGACTCATGCAGAAATCCTAAAGGTACTTTTTCAGAACCGTAGACAGCAGTATCATCATAGATATAGTCTACTTTTGCATATTCTCCGCCGCTGCTGTCCTCACTGATCTTAATAATCCTGGCTTTTATCGGCATGTAAGTCCGTCTTCCATAAAACCATACCGGACGTCCGTCTTCTTTATATTTTTCTGCTGTATCTTTATCCATGTGTCAATTTTCCTTTCTGTTATCTGTCTCATAGATTACTGCTGTGCCGGTTATAACCTGGTATCCCTGATTGGAGCAGCAGGCGTTCTACATCACGTATGTATGCTGTAATATGATTTCTGTATATTATCCTGGAGGTGCAGGATCAGTCCGCCGGATAATGCTGTCTTTCCATTTTTGATTTCGCGAAACAGAAAGCTGTACGGCATAAAATCATCACACAGCTCTATCCGCTCCGCATCCGGCCATTGGAACCCGTCACGAAGAAAACGTACCAGCTTATGCCGTACAGTCCCGTTCTGCAGAGCCTTATGCAGATTTTTATGGCTGTTAAATATAATTTGGGGCTGTCTTTCGGATTTATCTACAGACAGTGTTTTCCATTCCTTCGGCCCGCTTTCAACCGTACTGTTATGTACAAATGCAGCAAATTCCTCATACGGCAGAGTGACCGTTTCTTCCCAGCCTATAAGGTTATACCCGTTACCATTCAGCCAGTTAAATTCAATCTCCAGTGTACCGGCACGTACATTCCTGTAAAGGACAGCAAACGAGCGGATGTCACGGACAATAATTTTTGGCTTATGCTCCAGATCTGCCAGCGTGTCACGCAGGACATAAAACCTGTGCGGTGATTTTTTGCTGCGGCTTACGGTCCGGAAATCAATACCGTATTCTTCCGCATATGCCTTGACAAGTGTGTTTCTCTTTATCAAAATATCACACTCCTTTCAATTTGATGTTGTCATGCTGTCCCTGCAAGGTTTCTGATAACACAGGCTGAGATTTTTTCTGAATAATCCAGCTCCCTTCTGTCTTCAAAGATCATTCTGGCAGACAGAATACGTATAGGAAGATATTCTTCTGATTCTGTGTGTGATAAATAAACAGCACATTCAGAAATAACTGTATCTGCATAGCGTGCTGAAAAGAACCCATACGTTAAATCCGGTTTCCCCAGGCTTTCAGCATACCGTTCCGGTACTTCCGCATCAAACTCCTGCAGGCAGACTGCAGCACAGGCAGGCTTCTTATCCGGTAAGACTCTGCCTGTGCAGTACATGGCTTCTATGGATAATTCCTCTGGAACAGACAGTACTATGCTGCCCGTCTCTAACGAGTAATGCCCCATATCAGCTTCCGCACCCGCTGCCTGAATAACCAGATGCATCTCTTTCAATACACTTTCGTCTGTGCCGTCCGGCCCATTGTTTACTGGCTGCATAAAATATTCCCTCCTTTTTACGGGAGCACCCGCCAGCCGCAGGCCGCTTCACTTTCTATAATTAAAGCATATCCTTTCTGCTTTCTGATAAATATTCCTCTATGGATATCTGCCCCGGAATGCTTTCATCCTCCATCCACCAGAGGAAAACCTCCAAGCCGCTTTTCCATCTGCTATGAAGCCCCCTTTCCTTCCGTTCTTCCAGCATCCCGTCAAATGCCCGTATGTATGCCTGCCTGTATTTTGGAAAGTCGGCAAATTCTTTGCTGCGTCTCCTGCCTGCCATCGGACAGCCGATGCATCCGACACGGAAATACCCCATCCGGTACAGCGGGTTGTGCATCCTGCACTCGTGCCAGTAATAATCCCATACATCGCGGTCCAGCCAGTCAATAATGGGGTTCACCACGGTTTTGGCCTTCATCCGGCACTGTTCAAACAGCCGCCTTGAGCTGTCATTGTCGGTCAGGAGCATCTTTTCATCGTCCACTTTTACCTTCCCTGATTTCCTCGCCGCAATGTTCTCAAATGTTCCCCTTTCTTTCCGGCCCCTGCTTTCTGCCCACCGGACGCCGGTTGCAATCATCCGGCCCGCGCACCCGGTTTCTTTCAGCACCGAACAGCAGTAGCGCTTTGTCCGAAGCGGAGGGGTCATCTTCATCCGGATCAGCCTCCACATTGTGAGCATGCTGCCGTCCTGCTGCCTGTGAAAGTCAGTACTGCACCTGACCCCGTCCAGCTCCAGGCTGCGGAACACCTCCCGGATGTGGTATACCGTCTGCGGCGCATCTGCCGTGGTATGGCTGTTATGCACTTCAAACGGGATGCCGGACCGGCGGAACAGCTCCAGGACCACATCAGAATCCTTCCCTCCGGAATATGTGCATACAAGGGGCTTCCCGTAATAATGCAGGCTCATTTCCGATGCCGTCCTTATCCTTTCAACGGCTTTCCTCTCCAGATCCATCCTCCTGCCCTCAGGATGCGGCAGGGATTCCGTCACTAAACCAGCCTTTTAAGAAGCCATACGTCTTCTGGAGCAGGACGGCATGGGTTTTTCTGTCTGTAAAATGCTTATATGTGTGTTTATTCATAACAGCAGCACTCCTTTTTATGGGAGCACCCGCCAGCCGCAGGCTGTCTCATACAGACAAAAAAGAGGATAAATAATGGTATAAAACCATTACTTATCCTCTAATCCGGCTCAGACGCTTACACTGATCAGATTCCATACTGCCCCATAAGCTGCTGCTGAAAATAATCATCGCTGGCAGCACGCTCAAGATCATCAAAACGCTGTTCCTTTATCAGAAACATATTCAGCTTATTAATTCTTTCTTTCATATTCTTTTCACCCTGTTCCCAACTCTGTTCTCGGCCACGCTCCTCAGCTTCTAACATCATCTGGTTATGATCCAGGATGGCTTTCTCACGGGCTTCGTACTCCAGACGTTCATACGTGCTTTCTATATACTTGTTTTTCTGTGCAGGCATGTCGAAATCCTCTTTTTAGATACCGTACTGATCCATAAGCTGCTGTCGAAAGTCTTTATCCCTGGTAGCGCGTTCCAGATCGTCATAGCGTTTCCCATTTAACAGAAATGTATTTAATCTGATAATGCGCTCTTCACCTTGTTCCCGGCCACGCTTTTCACCTTGTTTCCAACCCTGTTCCCGGCCACGTTCCTCAGCTTCTAACATCATCTGGTTATGATCCAGGATGGCTTTCTCACGGGCTTCGTACTCCAGACGCTTCTCCCTGTCCTGGCTGATCAGCTGCAGACGTTCGTACGCGCTTTCTATATACTGGTTTTTCTGTGCAAGCATATCGAAATCCTCCTTCCGCTCTGAATTGATGAACTTTGCCCAAAGCTCCACGTCGCTGCTGTCTTCCCTAAGCTCTTTTGGGAGTTTAGGCAGTTCTATAAGATGAAACTCCATTTTGTCTGTATAAATAAAATTACGTGTATCCTCGCGGATATGAAAACATGAGTAAAACTCCGTTTCATCCGGGAAAAGCTCAAAATCAAGAATGCTAATATTGATGCACTTTTTAAATACATTATAGCTCTGGCCCGGCGAGATCTGCTCCGTATACATCTTTGACAGATAAAATAACGACCGTTCCGCCCATACTTTTAACTGCGACAGATGTATTTCTATGTCTATCTCTGCATCGTCGTTCATCAGGAGCCGGACATCTAAAATCCCCTGCTTGTCATCCTCATGCTCCCTGCGCAGGTCAGTGTTAAGTATCTGTGTCTCTTTTATGTCTTCCGGATTTATTTTCAGTACCGCAGCCAGAAAACCGGTGCGTGCCTTTTCATCCGTCATAATCTCTTTAAATGCAAAGTCCACTTTGGGCTTCATTAAGAATTGTTCCATATGAAAATCCTTTCTATATTTCGCTGGAGAGGATCTCTCCTCTCCAGTATTCCTATTGTTACTCATTATATCTGAATTTGTCTTGATTGTATAGCCGCAATGCCAGTCAAAAATCACGGCATGGCACACCACATCCTGCCATACTGGGAATAATCATCTTTTACACCATTTACCGGAATGCCTGCATACTGCAGAATGCCAGCGACTATGCTCCGATGACACAGTGTTTCGTCAGGACAAAAACATGCCAGGCATATACGCTTTCCCTGTCTGTCAAGCCTGATAAGCTCTGTGAGCTTATCGCGTACAGCCGGAGACCGCATTTCCCGTAAGAAAACAGTCATATAAACATCGCGGAATGATTCTGCATTCCATTTTCCGGCATCACGCAGGCCCAGGTACGTTTTAAACAGATTCCATGATGGTGACAGCTCTGCTGCCTGTTTCATCTTTCCCGGATTCTTGAGTGACCGCACGATTGCCCATACTTCGTCGTAATCTGTATAATTGATATTACGGATGTTTGTAATTGTAATCATCGTATGCCCTCCTATGTATGTGCTTGATTTTCAAACATACACCCGTTTTCTGCTTGCAGAAAGATTAAATCACATACATCTGACTATTTAAACATCTCTAGGATATCAGTATACAATCGTCCAGAAAATTCTAAAGTATATTTAAGTTTATATGGGTATAATAATGGTTAAATACTATTTTTATACTATTATAAAACTATGGATTTTATGAAGAAAATAGAGTAATTAGCTAAAAAAAGATGAAACTATCTCTAACATCATTCCAGTATTGGTTTTATAACGGTATAATAATGGTTAAATACTATTTTTATACTATTATAATACCGTTATAAAACTTTTAAATATAATTAAAATTTTTCTCCTGAATCTTTTAATATAAAATTATATTCCAAGTCACAATTTAAAGCCTTTGCTATTTTATGCAATTCATTTTCAGTCCAATTATCACGTTTAAACTTATTATACAAATTGCTGGGACTACTATTTAAAGCTTCTGCCAAAGCAGATTTCGACATTTTTCTTTTTACGAGTACAAGCTCAATCTTTTCTGACATCATAACTACAATCTCCTTTAATAATAGTTTAATAATGGTTTTAAACATGTATAAAACCATTATTTATTTCGGTTTTTCTTTTTGTCCTGCTTTATTTTATAAGCCTTTAAAATCTCTGAATCAACCTTGATTTTATCTAATTTAATTTTATTTATATCACAATAAGTTTTAATAGCAAGATCTATCAACGCTGAAAAGTTTCCACCAGTCTGCTCTTTTGACACTATACGTAATTTCTCGTAGAGTTCTGGATTCATAGTAAGAGAAAATTGTTCATTTTTCAGTCCTTTTTTTGGTGGTCGGCCACCTAAATTCTTATCTTTTTTTTCATCTTCTTTCTTTTCTTCTGGAATATTTTCCTGATTTTTCTGATCAGACAAGGACGTTGAAAAAAATCCATCTGCCGGATTAATTTTTTTTGTTAAATCAATGTCTTTTGGCAACTTTCTTTTTGCCATGATACAAATTTCCTTTCTATAAATAGTTTATTATATTATTGTTAGATGGATAAGAAGTTTAATAATGGTATTATAATGGTTAAATACTATTATTAAACTTTACTCTATTAATGACTCCAAATCTTTTGCAAATTCCAGATAATCTATTACTGCCGAACAAGAAGAATCCCAGTCAAGCAATGGCTCTTGCTGGCTCTGTGCTTCTTTTACTCTGACTGTTTCCCTGATTTTATTTTTGAATACTTGAACATGCATTTTGTCAGCCATCTTTTCAAGACCACGTAAAACAGCATTATTTATATTCGCTCTTGCATTGTATTTAATCAAAAGTATTCCTAATATTTCCAGTTCTTTGTTAGAATGCTTACGGACACTCGCAATAGTATCAGATAACTGCTCCAGACCAACCATAGCCAGGTAACTGCATTCCGTTGGAATTATGATTTTTGTGCTTGCTGTCAAACTCATAATATTAAGCAGACCAAGTGACGGCGGCGTATCAATCAAAATAATATCATAATCTGCATCTTCGATACATTCTCTCAGCAAATACTCCCTGCCGAGCTGATTAAATTCCGTATCCGCATATGCAAGCAGAATAGAACCTGGTATCAAATCATAGTACGTAGACTTTCCAATACATTCCTGCAGACTGCTTGTCTTTTTCAGAAGAGTATATAGATTATGTTCTTGACATTCTGCAGGATCAATTCCTGAAACTGTTGTAAGATTACATTGCGGATCAGTATCAATGCACAGCACCCTTTTTTCATTCTTTTTACCAATAATTTCACCAAGCATCTGAACTGTAGTTGTCTTTCCGCATCCGCCCTTTGTAATATTTACAGAAATAATTTCCATATAAACTGCACCTCCATATTATATGTTTTATAATGGTTTAATACCGCTTTTAAACCCGTATAATACCATTTTTATACTGGTATTATACCATTAAATAATTATAAATAATAGTGTAAAATATAAAAATATAACTTTTTAGTGAAATTTATATTGATTTTTTTGATATGATAGGATAGAATATAAAATGTATTTATTTATTGAAAAATACTTACAAATAATCTATAATATAGTGAAAATCATAAAAAGTAAAAAAGCCAATCCCACGAAAGGAAAGGCTTTTATCATGTAGGACTCTTTCAGGAATTGGCCGTTCCGAAAGTTCCGAATGATATGCCCAACCATATCGCTCAGAGTGTCATAAACACGCCCTAACAAATCTAATTATTTCAGCGTTTATTATAACAAAGATATATTAGATTTGCAAGTGGGAGTTTTATACATATTTCTTACAGAAATGAGCAGCGTATGGTAAAAATCATACACTGCCTTTTTATTTCCCTTTTTAACACCACGGATGTAAAAACGGCAGTAACCACAGAAAAGAGGTATATTGCCATGGAGTTAAGTAATTTTGCCCGCATCGGGAAAGGCGTGATCACAAAGGCGATCGGCCTGCAGGAAAACTACATAGACGTCTTTGAAGCAGCCGAATCGAAGCTGGACGAGGAAAAATCCGGGTGCGCCGGTTGCCCGGTCTGCAGCGCAAAGTGCCAGATGCGCGACCTCGGCGTGGACGAAGCCGTGAAAACACTGGAATCCAGATGCAGGGAATGCCCGCAGGCTGTTTTTACGGAAACATACACCGAAAAGAAAAAATACATCAACGAAAAGAACCGGTTCGGCTACCAGGAGACTTTAAAATCCAACGCCCTCAAGCTGCTGATGGTTTACCATTTCCTGAATCCGAACGCCTGCGGCCTGATTACGGACATAAGCATTAAAGGGCTGGCAGAGACAGTCGGATGCACCGCGGCCACTGTCCGCGCCAGCAACAGGGCACTTTCGGACTACGGCTACTGCTGTGTATGCGAGTCCGGGGCTTATGACGGCTGCATCAGCATCCTCCTTCCGGAATACAGAGACTACCATAAAACCGCTGCAGAGGGCGGCAGGGGGTACATCACCATGTCTGAGGGCATGGTGCGCAGGCTCCTTAACATGCACGGCGTGAACACATTAAGGCTGAATTTAAAGGGCATACTGGAAGTTGACAGCAGCTCCTCCCGCAGCACGGAAGACCCGGAGATGGCATCCGCCACGGCAACATTCAAAAAACTGCGCGGCTTTCTTCCGGATTACTGCAAGAGGAACGTCATCATCCGTGCGCTGGAACAGGACAGCTCCATTTTCAGCTTCAGCTGCAGCGACAAGGCCGTGACATTCAGCATAAACAGGGAGTTTGCACAGAAGAACGTGCGCGGCGCCATGCTGGAGAATGAAGAAGCCGAAATGAAATCCTACATAACCAAACTCAACCAGACACTCTTCATGGCGGGAAAAAGCTATATTAAGGGCGCAGACCCGCTGACGGACGCCCGCCTGGCAGTCTTCCGCATTGCAGCCGCAGGCAGCTATACGCTGCTTGCACTGTCGGAGAAGGATTACAAAGACCTCGCGTCCATGTGCATACAGTACAGCCGTGATAATGTCCGGAAAGCTGTCTCAGCCGTATATAACGGCTACATCCTGCACGGAACGGAAATCCGGAATTTCGGCGGCATCGTGCGCATCACCATACGCGCCATGCTGTCGGCTGACAGGGCTGCAGCATAACAGACAATAAATACTTTCAGCACGCGGGTGCCGGTGCTTTCTTACATGGGAATGGCAAGAACACATGTTTCCTTTTTAAATATTCCGCATGTCCCAGGGGATATTATGCCCTTTTTTAATTGATTAAAATTATAGTCTTTACTGCCCATTTTAAATTATCTGTCTTTCCCATTATTTATCTGATAATTAATAAAAAAATATATAATTATCAGACTGTTTAAGTTATCCACATTATCAGATTTTCATCCTTTAGAACAGAAAATATTCCTTTTCATCAGAAATCAGTCCATATTAATAGAAAACCATCCATAGTTTTAGAAATTCATTTATAACCTGGGATTTTCATCCACCATTATTTAAACGTAATTTGTAATTATAAATAGAATCTTTTATTCCAGGCGGCTTTTCCAGGTTTCCGTTTAGCAATTACTGTTTTAAGGTCTGTAATAATATCTTTTTAATATCTGTAAAATAAATGATATGAAAGGGCGCATCTATTTATACATATCATTTATTTATATTACAGCATTCAATCAAACATTTAAACTTTCAAGCATAAACGGATTAAATATCATAATTATGAATGTAATATTTTATAGATATTTAGTACCAGAATAAAAGTATATAAAATCGTACCAGTCTGTTGACAACTCTTTCATCCGGTCGTACACTATTTATATACCACTTTTGACGAACGTATAAAGCGGTACTTATATAAATTTTTTGAATGGGGGAATATGAGATGGGGAAAGAATATGCCTACGCACGTATATCGCGTAAGACACAGAAAATAGAGAGACAGATAGAGAATCTTACAAAAGCTTATCCGAATGCAAGAATTTATCAGGAAGCCTACACTGGAACCAGGACAGAAGGGCGGAAAGAGTTTCGTAAGATGCTGTCTGTTGTAAAGCCTGGAGACACTATTATCTTTGATAGTGTCTCCCGCATGAGCAGGAATGCAGATGATGGAATCAAGCTGTATATGGATCTATATGATAGGGGTGTTAATCTGGTATTTCTCAAAGAGCCGTACATCAATACAGAAGTCTACAAAGAATCCATACAGCAGACAATAAACGCTACGGGAAATGAAATCGCTGACATCTACATCGAAGCCACCAATAAAGTGATTAAGCTGCTGGCGGAACAGCAGATCCGTAAGGCATTTGAGCAGTCGGAAAAAGAAGTGCAGGATCTGCATGAGCGTACAAAAGAGGGGATTCGTGAAGCGAAACGCAAAGGAAAACAGGTAGGACGGGCTGTAGGAGTGACAGTTGTTACAAAGAAAAGCATAGAAGCGAAAAAGCTGATACAGGAATACAGTAAGGATTTCGGCGGAACACTAAATGACATTGATACGATAACACAGATCCGGGCGCGAGTCGGCACTTTGAGCAGAAATACATATTACAAATACAAGAAAGAATTGTTTGAGCAGATTACATAGTATCCGGCAGTTTGCAGGCTTATATATGCCAGCCTGCAAACTGCCGGATAATTTTTGAAAGTTGTTTTTTTAATTACTGCGTTTTCTGTTCTAAATCCATCTCCTGGTAAATATTCAAATGGCTGTTCTCCATTCCAACCGATGTCAGAAGGCATTCCAGATAATATTCCACGGTGCTGATTCCATATTTCCAGTGGCCTGAATAGTAATCACGCATATACTCTAAAACGGACTGCGCGATTCTTTCAGATGGCCAGCATTCCAGCTCATTCATGTATTTAGCCGATACATTGAACATCTTGACAAAAGAGATAAAAACTTTCTCTGCACACTCAGCTTCAGGACTGAGGTCCTGAACGTTTTCAGCAGACATGCTCATATAGTCATCATATAAGGAACTGACCAGTTTATCTGAAATGCCGTCTGTATTATTTAATTTTGCGGCAGTGTCATCGGTACAGTAATTTTTTAAAAACTCATACTCTGTCCTGCAGTGGTCTGGAGAATATGTAAAGCCGGGATACCTTTTGATAAATTCGACTTTTAATGCACTTGTTTTAATATGGCGCATCATATCAAAAATGTGCATTAAAACTTTATCAGCAAATTTATTTCCCATAAATAATCACATCCTTTTAATAAATTATTTGCTAAAATTTCTTGTACAATTTTAGTATAAATCATTTTATTCAGTTGGCAATATACTATTTTTAAATAAAAAGCGTTTCATAGTCTAATCTGCTCATAAATGAACCGATTTTTTATTTTAGTTTTCAAATTTCATCATACTGCACAAAAATATAAGTAAATTCAATGCAATTTGTATGCAATATAAACTTTAAAATCTTCTATATCTCCAGAATGTAAAATGAGATAAAAATGAAAATAGTATAATAGGATCTGACATTGGGAAATAATACATTTTAATACTCCCGGCACCGAAGGTGCTTTTTGGGGGTTGTAGGGGGCCCGCCCCATGCCATTTAAGTGACGAAGGAACAGAGACTTTGCCCGCTAAAGTCTTAAATGCAAGACCTTGACATGTCTGTTCCGCCATGATAGCATATAATTGTAGATATAGTTTTGATGTAAGACTTTGGCAAGACTTTAATAAGACTTCTGCAAGACTTTGGGAAATCTATAAAAAATTTTGAAGCTGGCTGCAGAACGGGGGTGGTTGGATATGGCAAGCTGCAAATTTGAAGGAGGAAAATACAAAGGCGCATCCGAGGTAAAAGCACATTTCAGACATAATGATATTTCGCCTGAACGGCGGGTTATTGCCAAGAAGAAAAATAAACATATTGATCTCGATAAATGCAGGTACAATTTTAATATATTAGGGCTGAGTTACGAGGAACGCTGCAAAAAATACGATGACCGGATTGCATATCTTGATTATCATGGAAATACCAACAGGCGCAAAGACCGGGTAACGGCACAGTGCATCGAGATCCCGGTTCCGGCAGATCTTCCGCGGGACCGCTATAACGAATGGTTTTTACGGATTGCGGAGATGCTGCGAGCAAAATACGGTGAGGAAAATTTTATTGATGCGGATATCCACTACGACGAAGAACACGAATACAGAGAGCCGGAGACTAAAAAACTGACGGTATCGCGTGTGCATGGGCATTTTATGTTTGTGCCGGAGATTGATGGAAAACTTAATGCAAAGCAGATGACACTGCGAAAAAATATGAAAGCGCTTAATCGTGAGATTGATACAATGACCAGAGATGAATTTGGATGCTCATTTATGAGCGGGACAAAGAAAAAGTCATTGAAAAAAGTCGAGGAACTGAAACAGGAAAGCGAAAATGCCGAACTGCTGTACCAGATCGAACAGGAGCAGGAAAAATTAGCCGCCAGCCAGGCTGCTGTGGATTCCTATAAAGCTGTTTTAGATGCGAGGGATAAGGAACAGCGTGAGAAAGGTGAAAGGCTCTATAACGTGCAGAATACGCTGTCAGAATGGCAGGCGGAGCTGCAGAAGCGTGAAACGGCTGTCCAGGATCTGGAGCAGCAGAAAAAAGCAGTATTACAGGAGCGGGAAGCAGTCATACAGAAAGAAAGCCAGCTTGATGAAGCAGTCCGGGCTGTTTCGGAGATGCCGGCGATGAGTGAATGTGTGGAAAAAGTGCTTGATGTTGCTTTTGTTACGCTGAAGGTATCGCCCGGATCTGATCCGGTAAACTTTGTAGCGCGAAGGTATCTGGAATATCTGCAGGAATCGCAGAAAGAACGGGCAGAGCAGATGTGTAAGACCGCAAAACGCCGCACTATCCCAGAAGATACGTTTGACACGCATCAGGATCAGCAGGGCGGGATGGAATTTTGAAATTTACCTTGCATATATAAAAATCTGCTGTTAAGTGCTGCTTAAACCACATAACTATAAACAAATGAGCACCATCCGTTAATCGGATGGTGCTGTTTTTATTATAGGTTTTCTGCAAGCTGCTCAACATCTGTAACAGAAAGCCCACAGTATTCGGCAACTTCTTCGATGGTAAATTTTCCCGATTTCAGCATTCTATCCGCCGTTTTCTTATTTGCTTCATCCATGCCAAGCATTTTTCCCTGGCTGATCCCCTGGTTTAAAATGATCCTTGCTTCTGTCTCGATCAGAGCCCCTCCCATAATATCACCTACGCCTTTCTTTACATTCTCATATTTCTGTGTAATCTCTTTTATTACGTCACTGGAAAGCTCTATGATTGTCCTCTTGTCAAATGCGCCGATGATTCCCTGTTCTTCCAGACCGTTCAGCCTGTTCAGTATTTCTCTGTATTCTGATTTAAGGTTTTCCAGCCTCTGGCTGCTGCTGTTATAATCCGGAAAGCTGTCCTCATGCGAGAATATATAGAACGGGATCAGCATCAGCAGGCGTTTTTCAAAAATATCATCCAGTGAATATGACTGCACTTTCATGATGGGGATGTCATACTGTACCGTTCCGCCCGGCGTTACAATCACGTATTTCATTTTATCCGGTGTCTTTTTACGTGTGCGCAGGTACAGCACTGCCGTGTTGGGGAATGTTACAGTCAGTGTCTCCTCCGTAATTTCGCCCTCATCAAGCGCTATCTGGCTGTCGTACTCAAAAAGCCTTATGGTTATCCTGCCGTCCGGATAGCTGCTTTCGCACTCCAGATGGTACTTTTTTGTTTCTGTTCCGGTTATCCGGAAATTGGTGTCCGTTATCCGTTTCCTGTCCGCTTCATCCTGCTGGTCTATAAAATGCTCATTCGGAAAAAACTCTATTTTTTCATCCCCGGTGTAGCTTTCACCGAAAATTTCGTTGATAACAGGGATGACCAGTTTCCGGCAGTCGTTCAGGATGGTGCGGAATGCCCCGTCGTATATGTCGCTCATGTTAGATGCCTTTCTTATTTTATGGTTTTATCATAGCATTAATTGGTGGTGCATTCAATGCATTTTATTTATATGACAAAACATGGATGTGCCGGCTGTTTCCCGGTACATCCATGTTTTGATAGTGTAATTACACGGCGATCTTGAGTTCGTGAGTGCCCGCATCATAATGGAAAATAGTATCAGACAGGATTTCTTCATCCGGAACTTCAGCAGCATTGATCTCTTTCACCATCCGCTTTATGCTGTCCAATTCACCAAATGAATCCGGGATCAGCATAAATTCATGCACTGAGGATGGGATTGCATAAAAGCTGCCGATTTTTTCTGCGGCTGTTTCAAGCAGGCCGTCATAAAGGATAACCGCAGCGCCGTAAGTTTTGTTTTTGTTTGTAGCTACATACATCGGCTGGATGTCAGATGCTGAGCATGTAAAATCAAAGTGTTTGTAAGGACTGGTCTTTAAGTTTTCAGATCCGTCCAGTACATCTTCCATAGTCAGGACAATGCCCCTGCAGAGACGGGGTGTATTGCCGGCTGCAAGCGCAAACAGGGATTTTTCGTCCGTTCCCCATATCTGTGCCAGGCCGTTCGTGACAGTTACAGTCAGAAGTCCTTTATCCGTGGTGTGCTGCAGATAATATATGACAGCCAGGCTGTGGTAATACCGGTGCGGCACATCTGAAAGAAGCCCGCTGTTCATATCCCTGCTTACCAGTTTGTAGCAGATCCTGTCTTTTACCCGGTCAAAATCTTTAATTTCATCTTCATCAATACCGGTTTCTGAACAGGATAACCCGGCTGCACAGGTGCTGGCGATCTGGCTGATGACTGATTCAAGCGTCTGGCCGGACTGGAGCGCGGAGAAATACGGCTCCAGGTAGATCGCGGGAACAACATTTTGATTTTTGGGCTGGACGGTAATGCCGGTCTGGCACACACCATTATTTTTTGTTACATTGGTCATTTCAACGCAGCACTCTGGAAAGGCTGCAGTCAGTGCTGTATGTACGACGGCAGCAAAATCATTAATTGTATTAATAGTTGGCATATCTGATCCTCCTTTTTGTGGTTTGATAAATAATCAGATATGCACCCGCTGCCGTAAGGCGTTTTTCAAGGACTTTAAAAATAAATAAGATGCACCGGAAAGCTGGTATCCCGGCACATCATTTGTTATTCGGCTATATATTTGTAATAGTATTCTTCTGACTCGGCTCTCTGGTCATTCAGGTATTTACGGTAGCTTGGATCTATAGTGTCACCGTGGAGCTGCTTCGACCATTCAAATAAAGCTTCTGCGTCAAATGGACTGATGAACAGAACAGGTTCTTCGAGTACGAATGCAGGATTGATTTCGGTAAACCGGTCTAATGCTGCCTGCAGCTTGTCTTTTGGATACAATGACGGGTTTTCGATGGTGCTGTACTTTATTTCTTCGGCATCAAAGAACCGCTCCATCGTGGTTAAGAAGTTTGCCGGGATGATTAGCGTATCGTTTGTCTTTTCGGTACGTTTTACGCTGCTCAAAGGCTGCTGCAGCTTAATATCGTTAAAAGTCATATATTTTTTATCTGCCATAATGGATATCTCCTTCCTATAATGTCAAGTATAACAAAAGTGGGCGGTACACGTCCACCAGCAGATGGGTATGTACCGCCGTATGTTCGCCCGCTCCGGAGCGGGCCGGGTTCATGAGGTCACTCGCGCCCGTCAGGGCGTTTTACATATGGTTTATGCGCTGTATCCGTCCTGTGACATCGAATAATTCCGGCAGATGCCCCGGCTGGTTTCAATCTTCTTCCGGCTCCCCGGAAACAGAAATATCGGGATTTTCCTTTTCCCACAGCTCCTGGATGCTGCAGCCGTGAATGTCCATGCAGCATTTCTCCATTAATTTCCTAAAGAACTGTTTTTCTTTCAGTGTCAGTTTCTTTTCATGTTCTCCGGAGTCCTCCAGATCTCCCCAGTAATACATGGAAATTTCACCCGTCTCTATATCCCATTCTGTAGCGAAGCACAGAAAAGCGTTCCCGTCCGTCCTGTTAAAGCTGGTCTTAAAGAATTCATCAGGATTGAAATCATACTCGTATACAGCCGCAATTACTTTTTTAGCTTTATCAGCATATAAGTTTTCATGGTCACATACATACAGGTTCTGCTTTGTAATATCAAATTTTTTCATAGGCATGGTTTTCCTGCCCCTGCCTTATTTTTGTACTGGTTTTAATTTTACGGTACTGGCTGGGCAGGGGCAGGAAGTTATTAACGCCTCCTCGTATAATAAGTTTATAGCCAAATAAAACCAGGCTATGGACTTATTCTTTTTTGTATGAATGAACGGTAATTCT